>ODAK010002503.1_pt1 | contig 19364 bp, 15 predicted proteins | sample 1539591 | NCBI WGS metagenome assembly ODAK01 (sample SAMEA3539303, study PRJEB22396) | soil metagenome | biome: tundra; feature: field; material: soil | place: USA | collected 2010-05 | depth 0.15 m | reverse complement strand
CAATGTTCGGGAATTTTGTTTGTCGTCCGTCGAGCCTTACTATTGTCGCCCGTCACCGGCCATAGTCGACGCAACACAACACAGAACAACCTATCTGAAACTGCCAATTGCCGATGCGGATATTTCCGCCTCAGGACCCCAAGCTGTTGCCGAAGAGCGAGGTTTTCCAGGAGCAGGTCGCGGCGTGACCGGGACACGCGGGCGAACAGGCGAGGTAGAAGACTGAGAAGGCGAACCATGAAACCAATTGTGCATGGATGAAGGGTCCGTTCATAGCCCTGACCATCCGCTTGATTTTAAGGCAGATCGCTATTTTGGCGAGTCACAGCCGATATCCACTGGGGATATTCGGAGAATTTCTGTGCGTGGCGCGACGTCACATTGAGAGGACCAAAGGCGATCTGTTAATTCGATCAGGGAAGATGCAGACAGTTCCGACTACTCCTTTATCTCCAACACCACCTGTTAACTGGACCTCACGTTCAATCGATTGATGAGCAGAATTCTCCAGAGCGGGCGGCCACCCCAGGGCTCAGTCGTTCACTGGATGGCGAATACGTTGGTTTTGGACCATAACAAATAGGTATGCTGGCACCGCATGGGCGTTTCCTACCAGATTTTTGGGGCTCTCTGCCCCATCGATTTAAGCATCTGATCGATCTCAAGTTATGCGAATTGATGAAGCCCTGAGATGATATGGAATCGTCGTCCCACCTTCGCCAGTAGGCGAGGCAATTGCTCACAGACGAGATAACAGATGGACGGGCTCAATCAATCCCATCGGGACAAATGGAGTGTGCTTTGTCCATACTTCGGCGGCCTTGTTGTGCTTTAGGGTCTTCATGTAGTTGCCAAGAGTTGTGACGAGCTTTATGGAAAGATAGTTCTTACCTGCCCGGATGGCGGAGGAGATTTCGTAGAGATGGTCGCCATACCAGCGGGAGCCCTGGGGAATGCCGTTGATCTCTAGTTCAGAGACGCAATGGAGGCGCCCGAAGTCAAGCCAATAGCGTTGGTTGGGATCGCTGATGAGGAAATGGTTTCGATAAACGACGGTGCCTGCGAAGGATTTCAAGTGATCGTCGAGAGTGAAGTCGTGCGGCTCCTGGAACTCGAGTGCCTCCGCTGTTCCATTGACATGGCTGAGTGTGATTTGCCAGGGGCCATGGACGATTGCCTGTGTGATACCGCTCTTGATTGTGTCCGTTGAGAAGGAAGATAACGCGCGATGTTCAAATGCGGCGATGTTGAGAGATGCGGGCTCGAATACGATAAGTTTCGATTCTGACGGCGCGAGGGTTATAGTTAAGCGATTTTTTGAAGACGATGAGGGATAGAGATATCGTTCCCCGGTTTCAGGGTCCCAGAGCCACGCGGTTTTGTCTGCTGTATTGAACGCTGCTTCGAATGTGTTCGATTTGTCGGGACCATAGTTGATGAAGAAGAAAATGTCCCTGTCGCCTGAGACATAGTGGAGCTGGCTCATAAAGTCTTTAGGCTTATCTATTGCGACGGTTGGCTCGAGAGAGAATTTCTGCTGCAGGTCACGATACCAGCCAACCATGTCCTGTTCGTTGATGGGGACTATGGCCGTCGTTCGGGGTAGTTTCTTCAGTATGGTGTTGAAGGTATTCTCGACTGCTTTGCTTTGCACCGCGTTGTTGGTAAGGCCGGTGGCCAGGTGCGGGGCTTTACCAATAAGTATGAGCTTTCCTCCTGATTCCGCAAACCGATGCAACATGACAGCGGTTGAGGGGCTGAGCGATTCGACCTCCGGCAACAGCATCGTCCCGTACGACCTACCATTGAAGGTGAGTTGCCCATTATTGACAGATGATTTTTGGATTATGTCTTCAGATAGATAGTCGCAGCCATTGCCGTTCTGATGAACAGCCTCCCAGATTTTATGCAGGTAGGGCGGATAGGCGACTCGTGGAAAAGGGTCGCGTTGGAAGCCGTATTTTTCGGCTAAATCAGCCGCGGGTGGAAGAATGGCGATCTGCGCCTGCATGACAGAATGTTGAAAGATGGCAGAGAGTCTGGCCTTGTAATCCGTCCAGAGCTTGAAGTAAGGCCACCACGGATTTCGCTCGCTGAAGTACGTTCCATAGCGCACCCATCCAGGAAATGGTGCATCAAGCGGGCTGTAGTTAAACCCGTGAAGTACGGAATGGGTAACTCCAGATAACATGCTTTGGTCGGCGCCGATCTTGATTCTTTCTAACGAGGTATGAAAAGGATCGTCGGTGTTTGTCATGTCTTCGGCGCTAATAAGGCGCTTACCTGAAAGATGGGTGGATGAGGACACGAACTTGTTAATCATGGTGTAGCTTCGGCCTCGGGTGTAGTCGCCGCTGCCGAATTCATCCACTTTTTCGGATCGTATCCATGTTTCGCATTCGGGAATGTCTACCAACATTCCGGATGCGATAGGGTCACAGTCCATGCCGTAGGCTTGCATGCGGGACTTGACTCCAATGCGGGTACACCACGAAGCGAAAGTACGGATGAAACGATCCTGAAAGAGCTCGTGCTTGGTGGTCTCGAAGTCAAATCGGACTAGTTCGATTTGACGCTGTAGCTCCGGAGTAAATGCGGCGCCGTAACGTTCTTTGACTGCATTACCCATTTCTCCTACTTTGAAAAGGATGAAGGGAAGCCAGGGAGACAGATCATAGCCCCTTCTCCGGCGAAACTCGACAAGCATGTCATCGCACCAGTTCGCTCCCTCGAGTTCGATGCTGTCAGTAAAGAACGACCGGAAGCAGTTATTAAGCGGGCCCAGTTTCGCCGATAACTTGTCAGAGAGACGGGTGAGATAGCGTTCGACCGCATGACCATCATAGTGGTTCAACACCGGTCCACTTGCACCGGGGGCTCCATTGATTACTGCCATGAAGCCAGTAATCTTCACCAGGCTATAGAGGACGTGATCACCTTGCGGAACCTCAATCTGGATTGAGTCCTGCTGAATGTTGGCGTCTAAATTCAATGATTGATTCAACCCATTCATTTGCGCTGGAACGAGCCGCAAGCCTACGAGTTGCTTGAGAGGATCACGGTATGGAAATCCGAACGCCGGGTGACAACTGTCGATCAGTTCCTGCCTGGAGACGATGAGACTCTGGGGTCCACTAAGATTCCGGGTCTCGAGGGCGACGATCTGGGTCTGGTCATCACGCGATAAGAATTCTCCACCATAAGGCCACCCAGAACCGACGATCATGTCACAGATCATCCCTCTCTGCTTCGCTCCGTCCAGAGCGATTTTGAGCATGCTGATCCATTCGTCGCTAAGCCAAGTCAATGACGGAATGCCCATCGGATCTGCTTCATCCGGAAATTTGATGGGATTGATTTCAACTCCCCCGATGCCAGCGGCCTTGAGAACATCCAGTTCCCGCAACAACTCATCGCCTGAAATCCGATCGCCGTTCCACCACCAGCGCACAAACGGCCGATATTTCATCTCGGGATGCGCAAAGATGTCGTATGCATCCTGTTCGGGAACATTGGATTCTGGTTCAGCAGATTGCATGGCCGATGTCGGACCCCAAGGTAGGTGACTCGCAAAGGCGCTCGCACATCGTGCCGAGCATGCTGATCCCGCGGTAAGAGAACTGAGTTTGAGGAAGTCTCGTCTGATCATTAATTACCGTGTCCTCTTTCCGATGCTGACAAAGAATCCGCTACTTGTGGGAAACTAATAGCCTCAAATCTCCGCACCTTTTTACTGCGCGCCATTACCAAGTTTCTCAAGCTGCGCTGAACGTTGCGCCGCGAGAATTTCGCGAACTTTGCTTAGTTCCAGGTTTGCCCGGTCCTTGCGACCAAGACTTTTGAGAGTTCTTGCAAGCCAGTAGTGAACTGAGGAGTCGTTCGGTAGCAGAGATTGAGCGTCCGTAAGCTCCTTGAGGGCGTCTTGATAGTGCTCCTCGATCGCAAGCGCGCGACCTAGTGCAAAATGCGATTCACCCGAATCCGGCCGTACCTGCAACGACCGTTTGTACCATCCAAGAGCCTCCCGGGGACGGTTTGTCTTTTCAGCAATGTCGCCGAGAAAATGCAATGAGGAATAGGAACGATCATCCAGCGCTAGCTCCTCTTTGAAGCTTTTCTCCGCCTCGGGCAGATGGTGCGCTTTCCATTGAAGCAGACCCAGTTGCGCATGTAGACCCGGGGCGCGGGGGTCGCTCGCAATTGCCATCTCTATCTGCCTCTGTGCTTGCTCGTCCTGGTCGGCCCGATCTAATGCCTCACCGGTGATCTCGTGATAGAAGGACGAGTCAGGGTAGTTGGTTCGCAGCAAGTCGTAAGCGCGGCTCGCTTCAGCGGGATCGTTGGCCTTACGGGCGGCGATTGCCAGCATGTAGTACGTTTCAGCTGAATGACTACCCGCGTCGCTGGCCGAGACAAGTTCCTTCTCTGCTTTTGACCATCGATCGGAGACGAAGGCGCACAGTCCAGCAAGATAGTGTCCGCTTTTCAGATAGGACGTGGATTGCAGAGATCTCTGCAAATAGACTTCAGCATCATCGCATTTGTCCAGCCGAATCAAAGAGAGCGCCGCGTTGAAGGAATAGTCGGTATTGGCCGGCTGCAATTGGCTGGCATGAACGTATGAGCGAGAGGCCTTGAAGAATTCACCCTTAGCAAACCATGCACTACCGAGGTTGCTCCAGGCGGCGGCGGAATCAGGTTCAAACTTTAGCACTTGTTGATAGTCCGCGATTGCCTGCTCATAACTGCCGGATTGAAGGGCGCTGTCAGCTTGCTGGGCGAGCACCTTTACGTCTTGATGCTGGGCGAATATGGCTATAGAAGATGCGAACAAGACAGCCAATGAGGCCGACTGTTTCGTTGTCCGGCAATGAAGTATGTCGTTCTTCATCGCGTAGCTAATTCGACGTGATTTATGCAATTGTTCATTCTGACCGTTTCCGTCGGAGAGTCAACATTCTGCGGTGCGGATATTCTACTGAACTGACGCGACCGAGATCGTCAATGCCGGGCGCGTCAGTTCATCTGCGGGGTTAAAAGGTAAACCGTCCGACGAGTTCCAAAATTCTTGGATCAGTGGGCGAATTGACTAACCCAGGATTCGGTTCGTTGGGCCCGATCCCGGTGTTGACACTGCGAAAGCTAGGGTGATTGGCAACGTTGAATGCTTCGGCGCGAAACTGGAAGTTGACTCTGTCTGAGATAGCGAAGGTCTTGTAGAGAGCGGTATTGAACGCCACCTCTTTGGGACCGCGAATCGAGCCAGGTTCAGCATCGCCAAAAAATCCATATCCTGGAAGAGCAAAGGCGTCGGCATTGAAAATGTGCTGGCGATTGCTGCTTGTGTGCAAAGGCCCAACCTTGTTTGGCCTGCTCGCGTAGCCCGTATTCGGGGCCGCGGTAACGGGCGTTAACGCGAAACCGCTTTGCGCGATGGCAATCCCGGACAGGGACCAGCCACCGATGCCTGCGCGCAGAAGCTTGTTGGCGCCGTCCGCATAGACAGGCAATGCGTAGATCACGTTTCCCGTAAAGATATGGGTCCGATCGAAATTAAGCACCCCATATTCGCACGAGATGCAGTAGCTGTTTTGCGTAGAACTAACTTGGCTGCGGAAGTCCTGGCCATTGTTGTTAGCGTCGCCCATGGCTTTGCTGTAAGTGTAGTTGAGGGTTGTCTGCACCGACTTTCGCTGATACTTGAATTGTGACTGGAGGGAATGATAGTTAGAACTGCCTTCAAATACCGGCTCTGAGAGGCTTGAGTATCCAGCATAGGGACGAAGGTGATCCGCCGAAATGGTCCCTAGGTTCAAACAAGGGTCGTATTGGTAGCTGGCAGACGGCGCTTGCCCGGGAGCGAGGCAGTTACTGAGCGATGGAGTTGTAGTCGGCAGGACCTGATTCGCGTCGATGCCAACCCGGATATGACGGCCTACCGAACCGGCGTAACCGGCCTGGAAGACTCCATTGTGTACGATCTCCCGCTCAAAGATCAGGCTGAAGCTTTGGAATTGCGTTGGTTTGAAGTTAGGGTTCACAAGGGTAAGGCCCTGCGGCCGAGGCACGGCAATTACCGCTCCTCCGGCTGTGGGAGCTTCAAAGGTGCCGGCAATGAAAGAGGCATTTGCGACTCCGGGTGGGTTGGAGCCGAAGGCGTTCACGATCTGGAATGGAACCCGCGTATAACCTATTCCATACCCAGCGTGAACCGAGGTGCGTCCGTCGCCAGTCAGGGCATAGGCAAAGCCCACGCGAGGTGCAGGATACACGGTGGTGAGGTTGTAGAAGCCGCGCGGTTCTCCGGGAGTTGTGTTGTATACCAAGCCGTTTTGCAGGTTAGCCGCTGTGCCGCTGGCGGTGATCGGTGTTCCAGCAGGATTGGTTTCAAAGCTACCATCCGGCAGTACAACGGGAGCTTGAGCAGGGTTATAAGCCGAGAAGTCGAGGTTGGATGTCGTGTTGCCTGCCCCGCTCAGCCAATCAGGAGAGTAATAGAAAAATCTAACGCCGGCATTGACGGCAAGCCGCGGCGTGGCTTTCCAATCGTCCTGAACATAGAACTCCGTGGATCGATAGTGTGCGGAGTAGTGGGGCTTGGTGCTGTCCTGGCTGTAGCCATGGTGGATGCCCAGCAGGAAATCAGCGGCGCCGCTCCCGGTATAGGTTCCATCGAAGGTGAGCGAACCCCAGGGAGTGTTCGTTGTGACCTGATTCTTGATACCGAAGATGTAGAAGCCGCCGGCCTGCAAGGAATGCTTACCTCGAACAATACTGATGTCGTCATTGACGATGCCTTCGCCGTCGCTGGCGTTCACGGGAAGAACGCCGCCGCCGATTGAGTCGTAATCAGAGACGGTGATGTTAGGTATCTGATTCGTCGTGTTTGCGGCGGAATAGAACTGAGCGATTGTCACCCCCCCCGGAATAGGGGCGGGACTGCTGTGGAGGCGGGGTTTGTCATAGGTTTCCGCAACCGAGGCAGAGTTGACAATGGTGGGCGAAAAGGTTGACGTCAAGCGAACCACGGCATTCAGACCCGAAGTGAAGATCGAGGTTTGGATCGTGGGGACACTTCCGCCACCCCATGTAGCGGCGGCATTGTGATCATCGGTCTGTTCGTACATGACGCGCGCGGTCAATTGTTCTTTGGGAGTGAAGTTGTGGTCGAGGCGGTAGTCGTGGTCGATTTGCGAGAACGTGTCCGGCTCGTTATTGATGTAGTTGAAGTTTGGATCCGATGCGTTCTCGGTAGGTTGGTAAGCTTTAAGAATTGCCGCAGCATCGGGGTCCAGGCACGTGGGATTCAGCGTAGTCGGTGAGGCGATGCAGTTGGTTTTGCCTTCAGCGGCTAGCAGTTGTTGGCCTGTGGGAGTTAACGACAGGCCGCCGGCGGGGAGGCCCCTGCTCCCATTCAGGTCTCCGGTACGCATCGCGGCTGTAATAACGTTCGTGGTGCGGGATGCGCCGGTGGTCTTGGACCAGAATTCATCAGAGGCGAAAAAGAATGTCTGGTGATTGCGCTGCCAGTTATAGAGTTTGGGGATCTGTACGGGGCCTCCGAGACTGAAGCCGTATATGTTCTGGCGAAGTTCTGACTTCACGCCCTGGCTGTAGTAATTGCTCGCGTCCATGGCGTCGTTGCGGAAATAATCCCAAGCGCTGCCGTGATAGGTGGAGGTGCCTCCCTTGGTATCGACGAGGACCACGCTGGACGAAGCCGTTCCGTAGCGTGCGCTGTAGTTTGATTTGAGCACCGTGAACTCTGAGATGGTGTCCATTGACGGCGTGATGTTGAGGTTGTTGTAGTTACCGGTGTTCATGTTGTAGACGCCGTCGATCGCGTAGGTAGTGTTGTCAATACCGCTGCCCCCGATGGCAAGGGATGTCGACGATGTCAGGCCGCCTCCTCCATACTGGTTGTTCCCGTTTGTATTATTCACACCGGGGACGAGCGTTGCGAGCGACTGAAAGTTACGGCCGTTGACGAGGAGGGTCTGTATCTCTTTGGAGTCGACGGTGGCGGAGTTTTCCGATGTCTCCGTCTTCACTTGAAGTTGACTGGCTTCCACAGTGACAGTTGAATTAACGCCGCCAACTGCGAGCGCAGGAGAGACTTCCCTGCGTTGGCCTGGATCGATGTGTATCTGATCGATCTTGACGGTCGAGAAACCTTCGTGGGCGATGCTGATGCTGTAGTCGCCGCTCGGGAGCGCCTCCCGCGAGTAGAAGCCGGAACCGTTGGTTTTCTCAACTTCGGTGCGCTTTGTGGCGAGGTTAGTGATCGTGACGGAAGTGTCGGGGAGCACAGCACCGCTCGATTCAGTGATGGTTCCAAAAAGCGCGCCGGCATCAGCGCTCTGAGCGAATGCATTTCCTATAATCGTTCCGAGCGCAATCAGCGAAAACAGAATGTTTCGTACCATGAGGACCTCCAAGAGTTTATCTACCGCGTAGGGGCCTAGGCAGGTTCAATGCTTGCAAACCAGCAACCGTACAAGGCTGCCCGAGTGCACGATCATTTCTCGGGTGTCCAGGGAAGCTAGACATGCGAGGCCGTGCTCTCGTCCTATACCGAGGCCAATGCTAATCACGCCGGGCCACGACGGCAAATCCAAACCGGCGGCGTACCACGGTTTGCGCAAATCGCAAAGAAACTTCGGAAAAGCTCGCGATCCGTGGCGAGCAGGATCCATGTCCGATTACCCGAAAATATCCTTGGGGTAGTACTGTTCTACGTTCTGCGGTGTGATGAGCTGGACAGGAGCATACACGGCGGCCGGAACCGTCTTTTGATGCAGGATGTCGAGTGCGAGAGAGAGGATGGTTTTTCCGTAGCGCTCGGGAAAGAAGCCGACAGAACCGGCGAGGCGTGAGTTTGGAAGGCGCAATTCCCGGCGAGCCTCCGGGGTCGCGGCGAGGCCAACTGCCATGCAGAGGTTACGGCGGCCCGTCTCCTCAAATGCACGCAGCGCGCCCAGCACGGCAAAGTCGTTTACGCCGGTGAGTAAAGTTCGACGCTTGGGCGCAAACTGCAAGTGCTTGCGCGTCAGTTCAAAGGCGCGGACAAAGTCCCCCCGCGATTCAAGATGTGTTGTCTCATACTTCCCGGTAATGCCTTTGTGGAGTTCGGACTGAGCTCCTAACAAGCGGAGTTGGGGCAATGCACCCGCGATTTCCAGGTCGAGTAGGATCAGTTCATCGCATTCGCCGTTCCATTCTTTTTGCGCGGCTCGCACGAGGGCCTTGCCAGCTATCAGACCCACTTTGTGATTATCGACACCGAAAAATGTCGCTCCGGGATGAGGGATCTCGAGGGCAATGAGTGGTATGCCGGCGTTGCGGAAGAGGGTGGACAGTTTGGCTCCAATGCGCTCGTATACCTGGAATTCAATGGCGAGATCGACTCGCTGCTTCACCAGCATCTCGGCGTTGCGCAAGGCTGCCTTGGCACTGTACTGATTGCCTAACTCGATCAGATCAACGTGGAGTTCCGTTGCGGCCCAACGCAGACCTTGACTGACGGCGCTTGAGAAGGAATCGCTGCCCTCGGAGGCATAGCCGATACGGAACCGCTTTCCGCTCAGGATGTGCACGTTGGACGAGTACTTGCGGAGTTCAGTTTTTCGCAGAAATCCTTCGTTTTCGAGGGTTCGTAGCAGCCGGAAACAAATGGTACGCTCCATGCCTGTGCGCTCAACGATTTCGCTGAGCGTGAGGCCCTGACGGCTATCGTTGAATTCCCGGAGCAACGCACATGCTCGAGAAACTGTTTCCAGCGTATAACGGCTCCGCCTAGGGGAAGCAGAAGCATTGGCGACCGACACGCCGTGATTCTAGCACCGGTGAGGCAGCGTCGTCTTCGAGCGCACTCCGCAGATTATTGCGATATGCGCAATCAGGCCAATCTAGCATTTTCGCATTGCCCGCATATTGCGCTCCATTTACATCTTGTCCGTCGCAGTCATGAATCATGACGGGAAACGCCACAAGATGAAAATCACTGAAATCAAGCTGTATCGAATCCGGGCCGGAAACACGGGCGAAAAGGGTGCTCGGTTTGGTGAATCGCAGTACTGGGGCGGCGGATGGCAAACCAACTCCCTCATTGCCAACCCAATGTCGGTGTATCCTCGCTACGCGCGGGTGCGCACTCTCTGGATGGGACCGGGGCAGGACCCCTACGCGATCGAGATCAGCACTGACGACGGCGTCACCGGATGCGCAGTGAATTATGGCGGCGGGTTTGCCTCGTGCTCACTTATCGCACAGCATTTCAGCCGCTTTTTGATCGGGCAAGATCCATTCAACATCGAGATGATCTGGGACCAAATGTACCGAGCCTCCATGCCGTACGGCCTTGGTGGCATCACGGCAATGGCAATGAGCGGTGTGGATCTTGCGCTGTGGGACCTGCTGGGCAGGGCCCTCAATCAACCGGTGTATCGTCTAATCGGCGGCAAGACGAAGGACACTATCCCATGCTACGTTACCACCCATCCCGACCTGGTCTCTCACTGGAAAGGGCGCGGATTCTTTGGCGTGAAGATCGCTGCACCGTGGGGTTGTGCAGATGGCCGTGCTGGACTGGAGCAGATGAGGAGGTGTCTTGAGCAATGCAGGCTTGCGTTGGGTAGCGACGTCGAATTGATGGTGGATTGCTACCTCTCATGGAATGGAGAATTCGCAAGCCGCGTGGCCGAGCGCGTAAGGGAGTACGACGTGAAGTGGTTCGAAGACCCGCTGCAGAATGGTTCTGCGGAGCACTTGAACGCCGAATTGCGCACACGCATTTCTCCTATCCAAGTGGCAATTGGCAATCTTGAATTTGACTATAAGGCATTTGCAGCAATCCTGGCGGCGCATGCCTGCGACGTGATCCAGCCTGAGTTGCAGTGGTGCGGAGGCCTGACCGCTGTGCGCCGTATCGCGGCAATGGCCAAGCCGTACGACATCCCGGTGATTCCCCATGGAGCGGGCATCTACAACTATCATTTCGTTCAGTCGAATGTGAATTCTCCCTTCGCCGAATATCTATCCGTGGGAGACGGCACTAGCGTTCGTCCTGTTTTCGACTCGATCATCGGTGAGCCGCTACCGGTGAATGGGCATGTCACGCTGGAGGACACACCAGGGTTTGGGGTGGAACTCAATCGCGACTACTTGGAACCCATCGTCTTCTGAGCAAAGAGGAGAGCATGCCAGATCGAATCAAGTGCGGCGTGATCGGTGCGGGATGGTGGGCGACGTATGCTCACATCCCCGCGCTCCTTGCGCATGCGGGTGCGGAACTGGTAGCCATTCAGACGCGCGGAAAGAAAGAAGCGCGCAAGATCGCAGACCATTTCGAGGTTCCCATCGCCTGTGTCACCGCAGCCGAGTTGTTATCGATCGACGGTCTGCAAGCGGTCGTCGTCAGCAGCAGCCCGAACCTTCACTACGAACATGCATTCGCCGCGCTGTCACTTGGAAAACATGTGCTCATCGAAAAACCGATGACGATTCGGGCAAAGGAAGCTGGTGAGCTAGTTGAACTGGCGCGGGAGCGGCACCTGCAATTCCTCATCAGTTGTCCCTGGCACTACACATCCCACGCAATCGAGGCACGACGGTTAGTCCGCGGCGGCGAATTGGGAGACGTTCGAATGATCAGCGTGCTCATGACTAACCCGATAAGTCACCTGCTGCGTGGCTCAGATACCGAGCCGACTCATGGGAAAGCATATATCCATCCCGAGGTTGGGACTTACAGTAATCCGGTGATTGCCGGAGGAGGCCAGATCTACGCGCAGATCTCGCATGTGGCCGCTTACTTAACATTCCTCACGGACGCCTGGCCCGCAGAAGTCTTCGCACGGTTTCACAACGATGGCGGCGCTGTGGACATGTATGACGTCATGAACATGCGAATGACGGATGGATCGCTGGTGTCGATCGCAAGCACGGGCGCTACGAGCACGAGCCGCAGGGATTTTGAAGTGCGAGTCTTCGGAACCAAGGGAATCCTATTCATGGATCTGTGGCGTGGGCAAATGGAGTTTGTCGCAATGACTGGCAAGAAGCACGCATACGCAGACCTTGCGAAAGAGGACATTTATCCTCACATGGCGCCCGCGATGAACCTGGTCGACTCGATTCTCGACCCATCCATGAATCGCTCCCCGGCTCGCTTGGGCCACGCGGCAATCGATGCGGTCGAAGCAGCATGCCGCTCTGTCGCGAGTGGCGAGGCGATTCAGATATCTTCAGGAAGTAGCAGGTCCGCATGCGCCGACTCGAACTGAAGGGCATAACGTGGAATCACAGCCGCGCATTTCCTCCGTTGGTCGCAACCGCGCAGCGTTTTACGGAGATGAACTCCGACGTGAGAATTCACTGGGACAAACGGAGTCTGCACGAATTTGGACACAGTGGGCTGCCGGGATTGGCTCAGCAATTTGATCTTATCGTTGTGGACCATCCCATGATGGGTGCTGCCGCCGTCGAGGGCGTTCTGCTTGACCTCCGTCCACTGCTTGGCGAAGAACAATGGAAGGACCTGGCGGAGGATTCAACTGGCGCATCCTTTGACAGTTATCTGTATGAAGGCAAGTTGTTCGCGCTGCCGATTGATGCGGCAGCGCCCGCGTCCAGTTTGCGACCGGACCTGCTTTCCGCAAGGGGGCATTCTGCGCCTGAAAGTTGGAGCGAGATATTGGAGCTAGCTCGTCGCGGGCTGGTCAGGATGCCGGGGTTTCCCGCCGATCTCTTCTTGAACTTCATGGGCATCTGCGTTTCACGAGGAAGTCCCATAGCGATGGGGGAGGACATGCTTTTTTCTCGGTCGGTCGCGATCCAGGCCCTCGGCGATCTACGCGAACTGGCCTCATGGATGCCTGACGAGATTTACGATTGGAATCCGATCACACTCTACGAACACATGTGTTCGACGGATGAATTTGCATACTGTCCTTTCGCTTACACCTACAGCAATTACTCGCGTTCAGGTTTCGCTGTAAAGCGAATTCGCTTTGCAGATACGGTTGCATTAGCTGTCGGTGTGCCGATGCGTACCATTCTCGGAGGCACTGGCCTCGCCATCTCGAAATCGTGCGCCATCCCCGATATTGCCTTGGAATACAGTTTGTATGTAAGCGGCCGCATCTGTCAGGGCTCCCTGTATGGTGTATGTGGCGGTCAACCGTCGCGGCGGAGCGCCTGGGAAGATGAGGAACTCAATCGTTTGACAGACGGGTTCTTCAAAAGAACGCTGCCGAGTATTCAGAGAGCCTTCGTGCGCCCGAGATATCCAGGATATGTGTCACTACAGGAAGTAGCCGGCTTGCCCATTGCAAAATATCTGAGGGAAGGTGGCAGCGCCGAACTAACGATGGATGAGATTGATTCTGCTTATCGCGGCAGCCTGACGCCCGGGAGACGGCATGATTAAGTTTTCCTGCGCAGATTATTCTTTCCCCCTCTTATCTCGCATGCAGGTCTTGCGGCTACTGAAGCTGCTTGAGTTTGAATCGGCGGACCTCGGTCTCTTCGAGCGCAATCCGCGGTTCCTTCCCTCCGACCTGATGGCATCTCCAGACAGCTTTACGCGCGCCGCGCTCGAGGATGTTAATTCACAAGAACTCCAGATCGCAGACGTCTTTCTGCAGATCGGTTTGGAGCCGGCCGACTCGTCGGCGAATGACCCCAACCCAAAAGTTCGCGCGAGGAGCCGTGAGGTATTCTCTCGTGCAATCAGTTTTTGCCGAACGATCGGTTGTACCCACATGACTGGCTTGCCTGGCGTGCATCATGGGGATGCCGAACGTGACTTCGTCCTTGCGGCAGAGGAAGCTACTTGGAGGCTGCAGCAATGCAGACAAAGCGGCGTCGTGTACTCCATTGAACCGCATATAGGCTCGATATGCGCCGAGACCGCATCGGTGCGCAGATTGCTCGCGGCCGTTCCTGACCTTACCTTAACTCTGGACTACGGACACTTCATATGCCAGGGAGAAGACTCCGCGGTTGTTCATACTCTCCTTCCGCATGCCACACACGTTCATGCGCGGTCGGCGGCGCGGGGACAGCTTCAAACCAATTTGCCAGAGAATACGATCGACTTTGAAGGGATGATATCGGGACTCGCTGCCAGCCGCTACCACGGCTATATTGCACTGGAGTACGTATGGATAGACTGGCAAGGTTGCAACCGTTCGGATAACCTCTCGGAGACAATTCTTCTTCGCGAGCAACTGCGCGACATCGCTGAAATCAACCGGAAGGGATGATCAAATTTCGAATTGAACGGGCAGACTGCAATTGTCAAAGGTGCGGCTTCGGGATCGGAGAAGCCATCGCTCGCAGACTGTCATCCGCAGGTGCGAGGGTCGCCGTCGCTGACATTGACAGCCACGGGGAAACTGCTACGGCGGGAGACATAGGGAACGGCGCATTCGCGGCTACGCTTGACATCTCGCATGCTAACTCAATAGCCGCAGTAGTATGCGGCGTTCTGGAACTGACACTATCCATCGATATCGTGGTGAACAATGCCGGGATGGCTGGGAAGGCAGCACCTATCTGGGAGCAGAGAAATGAAGATTGGCATAGAGTGATGGCTCTCAGTGTGACCGGACCTTTCTATCTTTTGCCGCGCAGTGATTTCGCACATCGCGCTCGCACCTATTGCCGCATCGTGAACATCGCGTCGATTGCCGGCAAGGAAGGCAACACAAACATGGTCGCCTACTCCTCGTCGAAGGCGGCATTATCGGCATTACGAAATCCATTGCAAAAGAGGTTGCGTCGGAAAGAATCTGTGTTGATGCCGTCTCGCCCGCGGTCATCCGCACGAAGATTCTCAATCAGCTAACGCCGCCGCAGATGGACTATATGGTTCAGCGTATTCCCATCAAGCGCACAGGAAAGCTGGAAGGAGTGGCGGCCGTGGTGCACTTCCTGGCTAATCGAGACTGCTCATTTATTACTTGCCAATGTTACGACGCAAGCGAAGGGTGTACCACCTATTAATTGTCCGGTGCAACCGCGCCATTTGTCAGACTGACGCATACTGGAAAAATCTAAATTCGCCCCCGGTATATCATGCGCTTCGGTCCGGCTCATTAGGGGATTGGAAAGAATGTTCGACACGAGGCATTCCATCATGTCCAAGGTTCTGCGGAAACTGTCGTTCTTACCGGTCTGCGCCATGCTGATCGTCTCGCCTTCTCGACCTGCTGAAGTCCACCACTACCCGGACGGACGGCCTGTTTGCAAGCTCCGATATGATGCGCAGGATCAGGGAGTTGTTATGGCGCCGGGCAGATGTCCGAGGAACTGCGACAAATATGGCGTTCGTGATGTATGGGTCTTTGAGCACCAGGGAAAGTTCTATATGCACTACGATGCTGCGGGAGAACGCGGCTGGCTGAGTGCGCTCGCGGTGAGCAGTGATCTTGTTCATTGGAGAAAGCGCGGGACAATTTTAGATTTGGGTCCGCTTGGGAGCAGGGATTCTGCGAGCGCTTCTTATGGAACCACGTTTTTCGATGGCCACGGCTGGTATATGTTTTACCTCGGAACCCCTCACGTGACGCCACCACCTGATCGGATTCCCAGCTTCCCGTATCTCACGCTTGAGGCTCGTTCAAGTTCGGCTTCCGGACCATGGAAAAAACTCCCGAACGTTACACCATTTCAGCCCACGGCCGGGACCTATTACTCAGCAACCGCGAGTCCGGGGCAGATCATACCGAGTAATGGTAAGTACCTTCAGTTCTTTAGCGCCTCAACCGACAAGCCAGTCATGCGGACGTTAAGCATTGCTCGCAGTACGGATTTGACTGGGTCGTGGACAATCGATCCAGCGCCCATCCTACCTCCGAGTGAACAAGTTGAAAACAGCTCGCTATACTTTGAAAAAGCAATTTCTACCTGGTTCTTGTTTACCAATCACGTCGGTATAGACGGTGATGGGGAATACACAGATTCGATCTGGGTCTACTGGACAAAGGACCTGAATCGCTGGGATCCCTCCAGAAAGGCGATCGTACTCGATGGTCAAAACAGTCGATGGTCAAATCGATGCATCGGTCTCCCGTCCGTAATTCCATACAAGAATCGGCTAGCTATTTTCTATGACGCACCTGGTGGAAACAGTGTGTCCCATATGCATAGAAGTATAGGGCTTGCCTGGTTGAAACTGCCTCTCGCCATTCCCAAGTCCGAACGCGATGATACCTTCTAGACTGCAGACACATACTGCTTCGATCGATTTAATTAGAGACCAGATGAAAACAATAATTTCATCAGCAGCCTCTCCGAGTATCAAATCGAGCTGATTTGAGCTCGAAACGTGCTTCGCCCTGTTCTCGCCAGTTGAGAATTACTTCCGGTTTGCCAATTCGCCAATAATCTCCACGATTGTCGGGTAGCCACACCTCCGTCTTGCCGACCTGGTGGCCAAGTCCCGACGAGGCACCCATTCAGAGCGATGCGATGAGTGCGGCGCCCGCAGCAAAAAAGCCCTTGACCTCCGAACCGGTTCGGGGGGTTACATTGAGCAGGAGTGAGAAACCATGCAGGCGAACCGTCAACTGCTTCGTTCTGGTGAACTGGCGTCGCGCGCCGGGGTGAGTACCGACACACTGCGCTATTACGAGCAAAAGGGTGTGCTGTCGCCGCCACCGCGTTCGAGCAATGGGTACCGCTGTTATCCGGTCGAATCGCTGGAGCGCGTGCAGGTGGTCCGCAGCGCACTGCGCATTGGCTTCAGCGTCGATGAGCTGGCGCGTGTGCTGCGCGTCCGTCAGAGCGGCGGCGTACCCTGCCGCAGCGTACGTGAGATGGCCTCGGCCAAGCTGCGCGAGCTGCGCCAACGGCAGGTGGAAATCGCGCGGCTTTGCCAAATGCTGCAAGCGGTGATTCGGCGCTGGGACGACCAACTGGGCCGCACCGCTCCGGGCGGGTGCGCCCACCTCCTGGATACGCTGGCAGCCGGAGATTCGCCGGTCATGGCACCACTCGCTCCGCCTTCTTCCACCGGAATGGGGCGGAAACTCAAACGAGGAGCGCCCAAATGAAAGTTACCAATGTTGTGCTTGCACTCGCGCTGTCGGGCTTTCCCGCAGCGGCCCAGGAAGTCCACCACGATTGTCCGCAGATGACCGGTTCGAACGAAGCCCATGCCGCGATGAACAAATCAGGGGTGCCGGACGATCAGCGCAGCCAATACTTGAACGGCGAAGGCATGGGGTTTGCGAAGGACGCCGAACTCAACCACTATCCCGGCCCGCGGCATGTCCTGGACATCGCCGACAAACTCGGGCTCTCGCCCGATCAGCTCGCCGCCACGCGCGCTCTGTTCGACGACGTGCATGCGAAAGCGCAGGCGTTAGGCACACAGCTCCTCGCCCGCGAAGATGAACTCGCTGCCCTCTTTCGCGACCAACACGCCGATGGAGACAAAGTGCGGCAACTGACCGCAGAAATCGCCAACTTGCAGGGGCAGTTGCGCTCGCTGCACTTGACCGCGCACATCCGCGAGCGCGCGCTGCTTTCCGCCGAGCAGGTGACTAAGTACGATGCACTGCGCAACTACGTTCCCGGAGACAACCCCGCGCCGTTGCACCACCATTGATGGACGAGGAGTCAGGGCGTGCCTCAAGCAGGCGCGCCCTGCCGGTAAGGCCGAGTACCCCCTGCCCCGTAGGCTCTGCTCGCTTTACATTGCTTCGTTTCGAATGCCTGACCAAAAATGGAATGTCAAAAGGCCGCCGAACGTTTTTTGCGCATCGCGACCGTTGGACAGATTTACGGACGATCGCAACAAGTGGCCGCACTCGCCATTTCGGTTCGCACCGCCAACGCGATAACTCCCGGATGGTCGGCAAGCCGGAAGTTGCTGGTCCCTCTTCTCGGTTTACGCCAAATCGCCATAACCGGCCAATGTCTGCCCATTTTGAGGTGTTTGAAATATTGCACGTTGCGAGGCCGATCAGGCTATATCTTCACCAGCCCGATACTCCGCGATAGGACGAGAATGCCAGTTCTCATTTGAGCCTCTGCAACGCACGATGGATTCCAGGTATCAGAGGCCGCCCCGAGCCTAACTCGTGCCGCTACGCGGCACTCAAGTCTCAGCAACGACCGATCCGTACTCAAACAAGAAGTGAAATCACTCTGTTTGAAGGTAAGAAATCCAGCTGAAAAATAATACAACATCTCTCCCACCTGCGCTACATCAAGCGATTTCACATTTGTGCGATTCAAAAATATTGGCCGGTTATCTCCGCCAATGCACTCACTGAGTGAGTTGGGCTGTTACTGTAAACCCAGAATTCCGCGGAAGCTGATCGGCGGAGCCTTGGCGATTCGGGAGTGATTTCCTGCAAATCCTATATAATTTCAGACAAGAGAAACTCAACGATGATTCAGAATCGGCAGCGACGCACATGGCTCTTGATTGCGGCCATCGCAATCGGGATTGCCCTTGTTTGTATGCTGATTCCGCACAGTCATTCCGGCGGCGCGGATGGGCTGGCGATTCTGCCGCTTCTCTTCGTTGGGTACATCTCGCCTCTGAGCCTGCTTGCGCCGCTAGCCAATGAGTACACAGGCCGCGCGCCTGAAGCTCCGGCGCTTCCCTCGCTCTTCCAACGCCCGCCACCCTTCCAAATCGCGTAATTTCCGTTGAACTGGTCCGGCTTTGCAGCGGAGCCCTCGGGCTGTGTTGCGCGCCGCGCCGTGTCATGGCGAAGTCCTGCGCGCGATTCATGAGGGTATTATGCACAGCGATGCTTTTGTATATTTGTTCCAGCTTTCTTTGAGCGCGCCATTTCTGGCTATTGGCGCCATTTTTTGCTATTACCTGCTGCGCCGGGCCATATGGAGGCGAAACAGGCGGCTGGGAAAGAAGAACCTTGGATTTTGTCCGTCTTCGTGCGCGCTGGGAATGGCGCTTTTGTTTGTGCAGGTGTTCTACCGGCCGGCCGTTGACAATGTGATCGAGGTGAAACAGGACGAGGATGCGGATGAAGACGATGAAGGCGATCCCGAAAACCAGAAGAAGCAACTCGACCGTCAGCTCAAGCGAATCCGGCGCGGCGAGCCGCTCGACCGGCTGGTGTTGCGGCTTTGATTGGGCTGGGGTTTGGAATTCCCCGAACTGAGAATTGAGCGCACCATACCGGATGCTGTTTGTCGCATCCCCTCGACGCAAACACAAAGGCGCGGCAAGGATCGAGCTGCTTAAGGCGCTTTTTCTCATGCGTGCGAAGAGCAGTATCGATAAACGCCCATTGGTCCAGGATGGCTTCTGGAATGTTGCAAAATCGCCATAAGCGGCCAATCGGTGCCCATTTTGAGGTGTGTGAAATATTGCGCGT
>ODAK010002500.1_pt1 | contig 19385 bp, 15 predicted proteins | sample 1539591 | NCBI WGS metagenome assembly ODAK01 (sample SAMEA3539303, study PRJEB22396) | soil metagenome | biome: tundra; feature: field; material: soil | place: USA | collected 2010-05 | depth 0.15 m | reverse complement strand
GAGTCGAGCAGGGGCAGGGCGACCGAGACCCCTAAGCCGCGGAGGAGCGTGCGGCGCGAGAGGTGTTTTTTCGTGACGAAATTCATGGTTTAGTCTCCTGCTTTAGTTGAACTCTGCTGAGCAACCCGCATCTGGAAGGGATCGCTTTTGACGATGCCGATGATGAGGGATGAAAATTTGTTGTTGTTGCGGGCGGCGTCCCGGGCAATGCCGCGGACCACGGGCATATCGTAATAACGCAGCGCGCGGCCAGTGCCGTATGTCAGAAGCTTTTCTGTCATGGTGCGGACGAAGACGTCGGAGCGACCCATGAGGGCAAGACGCAGACTGGCCGGGCCGTTGAGCTGGGTGCCGTCGACCAGGTGACCTGACGCGTCGATGGGGATGCCACCATCAGTCGCGCGGTAGCGGCCGATCAGATCGAAGTTTTCGAGCGAGAAACCGATGGGATCCATGATGGTGTGGCAGGCGGCGCACACGGGATTCTTGCGGTGCGCTTCCATGCGCTGGCGTACAGATGCGGGCTGCTGTGCGGCGCCGTCGGTATCGAGCGGTGGCACGTTGGGCGGCGGCAAAGGAGCGGGCGTGCCGAGAAGATTTTCGAGTACCCACTTGCCGCGCGCGACGGGCGAAGTGCGGTTCGCGACGGAAGTCACGAGCAAAAAGCTCGATTGACCGAGCAGGCCGCGGCGCGCTTCATCCTGCACGGGGACGCGGCGGAACCGTGTGCCGCGAACGTCGGGGATGCCGTAGTGGTGCGCGAGAGTTTCGTCAACGTAAGTGTAATCGGCGTTGAGGAGATCGACGACGCTGCGATCTTCACGCAGGATGCTGTCAAGCAGGAGTTCGGTCTCGCGGCGGAAGGACTGGCGCAGATTGTCGTTGAATTCTTTCGCTTCAGGGCGCTGGTTTTTGAGTTCGCGGAGGTAGAGCCACTGGTCGCCGAAATCGGTGACGAGAGTTTCGGATTTAGGGTCGGCGAGCATGCGGCGTGTTTGCGCTTCGAGGACCGAGGGCTCGTGGAGTTTGTTGCGAGTGGCAAGGTCGAGGAGTTCGTCGTCGGGAATGCTGCTCCAGAGGAAGAAGGAGAGGCGCGAGGCAAGTTCGAGATCGCTGATGCGGTAGGGACGTCCGGCGGGCAGGTTGGCAGGTTCGCGTTCGAAGCGGAAAACGAACCGGGGATCGGCAAGAACGCGGGAGACGGCCTGTTCGATGCCAGCGTCGAAGTCGCCGCTTTTGCGGCCTGTGCGATAGAAGCTCAGGAGAGTGTCTTCGTCGAGGGTGGACGGCGGCTGTCGGTAAGCGCGGCGGGCCAGGGTTGAGACGATCTTGCGCGCGCAGGGTTCTTCTTCGCTCTCGGCAGCTGGGCGGCAGAGAAAGATGCGGCGGCGAGCTGGCGTGTCGCCTGCGCCGGTGGCATTCAGCGGACCGGTGATGGCGATGCTGGAAACGACGTTACTGGCGGCGTACGTTTGCCAGAGGTCATCAGCACCGGGCGGGCTGCGGCGGAGATAGGCTGCGCCCACTGTTTGCGGGCCTGCCTTCAGCTTCACGTGGGCGTCGACCGTGGTTCCGCCGGCGACTTTGATGCGCTCACCGTTGACCATGACTTCGAGCTATTCGCCGCTGACTCCGATGCCGCCCACACCGATACCGCCGCTGCGGGCTTTCACTTTAATATCGTATTCGGCGTCGAGAGGAAAGTTGTGATGGACGAGAATTCCGCCGCGTGTGCCGAGCGGGAGCCCGTCGATATGGGCGGTCTGCGAGAGGTCAGCAGGGACGCGATAGGTGGTGGTGAAGGCACTGGTGAGAACGTTGCCAACCGCCATGCGGCTGACTTTCGTGGCGGCGGCGGCGTAGCGTTCGACGAGTGCGGGTGAAACCGCAAGGGCGTCGGCGATGTTGTCGAAGCCTTCGCTGGAATCGTCGGCGGGGAGGAGCGTGGCTGCATCGACCTCGAGAGAGAGGAGATCGCGGACGGCGTTCGCGTATTCGGTGCGATTCAGGCGATGCAGGCCGGTGAAGCCGGGGTTAGGAGTGGCTGCGGCGTCGCGATCGAGTTCTGTTTCGAGTTTGCTCGCGAACGAGTCGAGGGTGGCGCGGTCGGGGCGAGGCGCGCCGCCGGGCGGCATCATGCCGGACCGAACTTTGCGGACGACCTTTTCCCAACTGGCGGCATCCTTGCCCGGATGCGTGTAGTCGAGCTTGTCGAGCATCAGTCCGGCGATTTTGGTCTTCTCGTTGTGACAGCCAATGCAATAGCGATTGAGAACGGCCTGTTCGGGCGGGGGCGTCTGCGCCCTGACGAGAGCTCCGAACGCGAGGAATACCGCGGCCGCGGTGAACTTATTCATGCGCGGTTTTGGTCTCCATCAATTTCTTAATGAGCGCAATGGTGTGAGGCTTTTCTTCGGGGGGGTTGGTGGCGAGGAAAACGCCGGCGGCCCAGACGAGCGGAGTGCGGCCTTCGTTATCCTTCACAAGTTTCGCGCCCTGCTGGACAAGGTATTCGAGCATGTCGTCGGAGCCGCGATTGGCTGCGCCGATGACGGCGGTAATGCCCATGGAATTTTTCGCGTTGACGTCGGCGCCTTTCTCGACACAGAGCTTCAGGGCGGCCATCAGCGATTCGGGAGATTCGGTGAAGGTCTGATTTTCGGCCCAGTTCACACCGGCCGCAGCCATCAGGGCGGTGGTGCCGGCGAAGGTAGAGATGTTGGGATCGGCACCGTGCGCGAGGAGGAGGCGCATGGCAGTGATGTCGCCGGACAGGGCGGCGCGCAGGAAGGGTGTCTGACCGGTGAAGTCGACCCAGGAGATGTCATTGAGGGGCGAGACCCAGCGGCGGATAGGGGAGTATTCTTTGGTGCGCGCGTTGACGTCGGCCCCGCGTTGGATGAGTGTGGTGATCAGGTCGAGAGCGGCGGTGCGGTCTATATCGTGCTCGCCGCCGCGGCCCATGTCGCGATTGCGAACTTCGATGGCGGCCCAGATGGGAGTGCGGCCCCACGAGTCGGACGTGTTGACGCCTGCATCGTGTTCAAGAAGGAAGCGGGCGACATCCACGTGGTCATTGGTGATGGCCATCAGGAGCGGCGGGATACCATTGGCTTCGGTCTGATTCACGTCGGCTTTGGCTGCGACAAGCAGCTTCGCAATATCGAGGCGGCCATCGCGGGCTGCATAGAGAAGGGGCGACATACCGCCGGGAATGGCGTCCTGAATGCCGCGTTCCGGCCAGCCACCACGCACGATGCCCACACCGTGGGAACCGTTGCCAGGACCACCGCCGGCGCCGGGGAGGCGGCGATCCGGGGTCTTGCCGATGCGAGTGTGCGCATTGACGTCGGCCCCGTGGTCGATTAAGGCCTGCGCGGCAGCGGGGTGATTTTCGCGAACAGCCCACATAAAAGCGGTCTGCTGGGTGAGAGTGTCTTTAGCGTTGACCGCGGCGTCACGACCGAGGAGGGCTGCGATGGCAGCGGGGTTGCCTGAGCGCGCGGCGGCCATAAGGGCGGTGTCGCCTTCCTTGTTTGTGACGTCGGGCTTCGCGCCTGCTTTGAGGAGTTCGAGGATGATGGCGGTGTTGCCGTTGGAAGAAGCGTAGTAGAGCGGCGTGAGGCCGTAGCGGTCTTTGGCGTCAGGGGTGGCACCGGAGTCGAGGAGCATCTGGACGGCGGTTGCGTCGTCATTTTCAACAGCCCAGTGAAGGGCGGCGGTGCCGTCGACGAGTTGCGCGTTGACATCTGCTTTCTTAGCGATGAGGGCGCGGAGGGTTTTCTGGTCCTGATGCATGACGGCCTCGGCGACAGAAGGGCCGGAGTCGGCTGCCAGTGCGGTCAGGGCGGAGCAGATGACGAGTGCGATAAGGCGAAGCCGCAGCATCAGGCTTCTCCTTTCAGTTCCATGATGAGGCCGTTGGGGTCGCGGAAGCGAAGGAGTTTCTCGTCGCTGGCAGGGAGGATCTCGGCGCCGAGTGCCGTGAGTCTGGCGGTTTTATCCTGCAGACGCCCGGCGATGCGGATGCAGATGTGGTGCACGCTGGGTGCTTCGTTCGCGGCTACCTGTTCGAGCCCGAGGCGAGTCTTAGCGGCGGTGAACCAGATGCGTGTGGGGTTTTTGCTGCGCAATGCTTCCATCCCGAAAAATTTTCGATAGTGCGCCGCCGAACGTTCGAGATCTGTGACGTGCAGCATGACGTGATCGAGCCCGATCGCCTGGATTGCGGCGTCATCCTGATTCGCGCGATAGGCGGGGATGATGGTTTTCGCCAGGCCGCCGGGGACGCCGAGAAGCTGGAGGCGCAGACCATCGGCGTCGGTCGGCATACCGACCGGACCCGCGCCCATAGTTATGCCTGCCTCTTCGACGGCTTTCCGCATTTCCTGCGGCTTGTAACTGTTGACGAGCGCGCAGAAATGGTCGATTTTGGGCGTGGCAGCGGCGGTTCCGCCGAAGGCTGCGTAGGCCGTACCGAAGCGGACGTAGAAGCGCGGGGGCGGATCTTTTTCCTGAAAGAGCTGTGGGTCGAAAATGCGGCCGTAGAACTTCGCGGAGGCTTCGGGATCGGGGACAGTGATTCCGATGTGTTCGAGGCCGCTGGTGTCGATGGGAAGCGGGGAGGACTCAGCGGCGGCGTTAGCTGCAGTCAAAAGGGTTGCTGCGCCCGCGCCCAGCCACAGGAACATCTGGCGGCGGCCTGGATCGTAAGTGACAGACACGCAGCTAGTTTACTTGATTGGCGTGCCAGATGCGCGTGTGGGGAGGCTACTTTATTAAGGCGAATTTAATGCGTCAAAGTATTGCTGGTTGAATAAGCCCGTGTTAGGTTCATAAGATGACGTTCTCAGAGCGTCAATTTCACAGAAAGGAGACTAACTTGCAAAACACTAAGATTCAGTTCGATGATGCTGCGCGAGAGGTCTCGCTTTTTGTGCCTCTCGCCTGCGTTTAAGCAACCACTCCCTTTTTTAACCACAGGCGTCGAGATGAGTCTCGACGCGGCACGCAATAGTGCGTGCGCTACAGACGCTTCCAGCGGACAGGAATGTATGACAGAAGAGGCTTTGATAGAGCGGGTCCTGGCACACGCGGATACACCGCTGGCCTTACCCACGAAACTTACACAGGCGCAGCAGGCAGCGGCGGATTGTCTTTTGGATGCTTTACCGAATGCCGCAGTGCTCGTGCTGCGTGCGAACGCGGGCGCGGGAAAGACTACGATTCTGCGCTACCTGCGCGGCCGCACCGGCGGAGTGATCGTGGGTATGCGTGACTTCGTCGAAGCACTGATGGTACGTCGGCCGGATTCGATCGAGCAGGCGTTCGTCGAGATCGTTCAGACGGCGATGGCGAACCATGAAGTCGCGATTCTCGACGACTTTCATCTGATCGCCGCGATTGCGGAGCATTACAACTACACGCGCGGCGGGGTACTGGATGCGGCGGTGGACGCTGTTGTCGCCGAGTGCGCCGCCGCGGACTGCAAACTGATCCTGGCGACGGGTAAGGGGAATGGTCTGTGGGCGATCGACTGCCGGGCGTTCCGCTGTGATCTGGCGGATTTCTCGGCCGGCGATTATGCCGATCTGTGCCATACGTTTCTGGAGGGGCGGATCGCCGCCCGGCTGGACTATGCGCGGATACACCGGTTTGCGCCGGGGCTGAACGCGCATCAGATTCAGAACGCGTGTCTATGGAATACGCGGCGGCAGGAACTGACGACTGACACGTTCATCGAGTACCTGACTTCGGTCCACATCACGAGCAACGTCGAGATCGAGGAAGTGGCGCCGGTGACGTGGAGCGAACTGAAGGGGATCGAGGATGTGATCGAGGCCCTGGAGGCGAAGATCGTCCTGCCATTCGAGAAGCCGGAGCTGGCGGCGGAACTGGCGTTGAAACCGAAGCGCGGGGTGCTGCTGGCCGGGCCTCCGGGGACGGGGAAGACGACGATCGGGCGGGCGCTGGCGCATCGGCTGAAAGGAAAGTTCTTTCTGATCGATGGCACGGTAGTGGCTGACGAGAACAACTTCTACGTGATTCTGCGAAGCATCTTCGAACGGGCGAAGCGCAACGCTCCTTCGGTGATCTTCATCGACGACGCGGACCTGCTTTTCGAGAACGGCAGTAAGGGGTTTTACCGCTACTTGCTGACGATGCTCGACGGGTTGGAAAGCGCGAGCGCGGAGAAGGTGTGCGTGATGATGACGGCGATGGAGGTGAGCAGTATTCCGGCGGCGCTGTTGCGGTCGGGACGCGTGGAGTTGTGGCTGGAGACGAGGCTGCCGGATACGGAGGCCCGGGCCGCGATTCTGCGGGCGCGGCTGAGTGGTCTGGCGGCGCCGGTAGGCGGTGCCGATATTCCATTGCTGGCCGGGGCGAGCCGCGGGTTGACCGGGGCGGACCTGAAGGCGGTGGTGGAAGACGGCAAGTTGTTGTTCGCGCGTGATAAGGCGACGGGCAAGAGCGAGCGGCCGATCGATGAGTACTTTCTGGAGGCGATCGGGACTGTACGCGCGAACCGGCGTAGTTATGCGAAGAGAAAGGGGGTGCAGTTGACGGAAGCGGCGCCGTTCGGGTTTGCGGGTTGAGCGGCGCCGGGGGCTGCGGCCATTATCCGCGGCCCGCAGCCTCGCGGTCGGTTACGGGAAAAGCTGGGGGACGACTTCGGCGAGGTAGCGGCGCCAGTTGAGCCAGGTGTGGGCGCCATCGGTTTCACGGAAGAAGTGTTTGACGCCGGTGTCGTCGAGCATTTGCGAAAAAGACTGGACCGACTTGAAAAGAGTGTCGTCTGTACCGCAGCCGATCCACAGCAGTTTGTATTCGGCGTTCACCTTTTTTGAATCGGCGAGAAGTTGTTTGAAGTCGAGGCCGCCGGCTTCAGGAGATGTTACGGCGCCGAGAGCGGGACTAAAGCCCGCGACGCGGCTGAAGAGTTCCGGATGGCTGAGTCCCGCACCGAGAGCTTGTGCGCCACCGAGGGAGAGACCGGCTACGGCGCGATGGTCTCGGTCCGTGAAGACGCGGTAATCCCGCTGAACGAGAGGGATCACGTCGTCGATGAGGTCACGGTTGAAGCCGGCGCGCTGGTGCTTCATGGCGTCGGCGCCGGCGGCGAGAGCCGAGGATGGCGGGTACGCGTAGCCGTAGGGCATCACCACGATGAGGGGTTTGAGTTTGCCGTCGGCGATGAGGTTATCGAGAATCAGGTTGACGCGACCGCTTTCGCTCCAGGAACTTTCATCGCTGGCGGCGCCGTGCAGGAGGTAAAGCACGGGATACCGCGTAGTGGCGTGGTCGTAATTGGGCGGCGTGTAGATAAAGAGGCGGCGGACGGTATCGAGAGATTTCGAAGTATAGAGTCGCTCGTGGAGTTCGCCGTGGGGAACGAGGCGAAGATCGTAAGGCGCGGGGGTATCCCCGGGGACGGAGAACATGGCGGCGGGGCGGTTTTGATTTGCAGGGTCGAGCGCGGAGACGCCGTCGACGGTGAACCGATAGCTGTAGAGGTCGGGGCGAAGCGGGCCGATCGTGATGGTCCACACGCCTTTCGGGTCGCGTTCGAGGGGCAGCGGGGCTTTGACGAGATCGCCGGTAAGTTTGACGTCGCTGGCCTGCGAGGATAAGAGGCGGAAGGTCACGGTGCGGTCCGGATGGACTTCGGGAGACTGGACCCCAGGCGGGCGCGGCTGCGCGAGGCAGGTCAGAGGAAGTAAGAGCAGTGCGAGTCGTTTCATGGTGAGCCGGTTCGGTGCCATCAGTATATTTCCAAACACACCATACGAAACTACCCACACCGCCTTGCATCACATGGGGGTATGAATCAAACGAAAGCTTATGCGGCACAAAGCGCGACTGCGGCGCTGGCACCTTTTTCGATTGCGCGCAGGGAAGTGAAGGATGACGACGTCGCGATAGACATTCTGTTTTGCGGCGTGTGTCACTCGGATCTGCATCAGGCGCGGGATGAATGGCACAACACGATTTATCCGCTGGTGCCTGGACATGAGATTGTCGGGCGCGTGACCGCGGTGGGTAAGAACGTGGGCAAGTTCAAGGCTGGCGACCTGGCGGCGGTCGGGTGCATGGTGGATTCGTGCCGGGTCTGCGTGAACTGCCAGCGGGGACTCGAGCAGTATTGCGAGAAGTTCCCGACCTTCACTTACAACGGCGAAGACAAACATCTGGGCGGAGTTACTTATGGCGGGTATTCGGACAAGATCGTGGTCGATCAGGCCTTCGTGCTGAAGGTACCGGCGAACCTGGATCCGGCGGCGGTGGCGCCCTTGCTGTGTGCGGGCATCACAACTTACTCACCCTTGCGGCACTGGAAAGTCAGTGCGGGGCAGAAGGTAGGAATCGTGGGGCTGGGCGGCCTCGGGCACATGGGGCTGAAATTCGCGCATGCGCTCGGAGCGCACGTGGTGCTGTTTACGACTTCGCCAGGCAAGACGGCGGATGCGAAGCGGTTGGGCGCGGATCAAGTGGTGGTGTCGAAGAACGAAGAAGAGATGCAGAAGCATGCGAACAGCTTCGACTTCATTCTGGACGCGGTATCGGCTGAGCACGACATCAACGCTTATCTGAAGCTGCTGAAACTGGACGGGACTCTGACGTTGGTGGGCGCGCCGGAGCAACCGCTGCCAGTGTCCGCCTTTAACTTACTGCTGCCGCGGAAGCAGTTTGCGGGCTCAGCCATCGGCGGAATTCCAGAGACGCAGGAGATGTTGGATTTCTGCGGACAGCACGGGATTGTGAGTGATATCGAGAAGATCGGAATCGGGCAGATCAACGAGGCTTACGACCGGTTGCTGAAGGGCGATGTGAAGTACCGGTTTGTGATCGATATGGCTTCTCTGAAAAAGTAGAAGCGAGGGCGTTCGATCAAACACGCCTTGACGCTGCTTCTGTCAGTGTTGTTATCCCGGCACTGGCTTGTGATTACCGGCCCAGCCGCAAGAATCGCATCCAGCAAAAGCAGTTGTTCGTTTGCGCACCGTGCGAAGGGTGTGGAGAATGAGTTTCGTGCCTATCATAGGGCATGAAATTCGCGCGGTTTCTCTTTTTTCTGCTTAGCTTTGCTTTACCTGCACTGCTTCCGGCACAGAGCAAATCCGCTCCGAAGATGGCCCAGAAGGCGCCTGCTGCCAGTGCAGCGGGACTGGTCGATATCAATCACGCGAGCGTGGATGATCTGAAGGCGTTGCCAGGAATTGGCGACGCTTACTCCGCGGCCATTGTGAAGAACCGGCCTTACGCGAATAAGACGCAGTTACTGAGTAAGAAGGTCGTGCCGAGCGCGACTTACGCGAAGATCAAGGATAAAGTCATCGCGAAGCAGTAAGAGCGGCGGGCTAAACCTTGCCCCGGCCTGGATCTCCTTACTCGGGGAGTTTTGTAGATCCCATCAGGAATTCATCGACGGCGCGGGCGGCTTTGCGCCCTTCGGCAATGGCCCAGACGACGAGAGATTGTCCGCGGCGAGTATCTCCCGCAGCGAAGACCCCGGGTTCGGAAGACATGTAGCGATCGTCGGTCGCGACGTTGCCGCGAATGTCGAGCTTCACGCCGAGATCTTCGATAAGGCCGTTGCGCACCGGTCCGGTGAAGCCCATAGCGAGAAGGACGAGATCGACGTCCATATCAAACTCGGTGCCGGGAACGGCTTCGAACTTGGGCGGGCCCGCGACGCGAATGGCGTGAAGTCTTTTCACGTTGCCATGGGCATCGCCGGTGAAGCGCACGGTCGAGACGCTCCAGTCGCGATGACCGCCTTCTTCGTGAGAGCTTTCTATGCGCAGTTGCATGGGCCAGAGGGGCCAGGGCGTTTGCGGGGCACGCGTGTCCGGCGGTTTGGGCAGGAGTTCAAACTGCGCAATGTGCGCGGCCTTCTGACGATGCGAGGTGCCGAGGCAATCGGCTCCGGTGTCGCCGCCGCCGATGATGACGACACGTTTTCCGGTGGCGAGAATCTGATCGGCGACGTGGTCGCCTTCGCAGACTCTGTTCGATTGCGGCAGGAAATCCATGGCGAAGTGAATGCCTTTGAGTTCGCGGCCGGGAACATCGAGATTGCGAGGCAGTTCGGCGCCGCAGGCGAGCACGATGGCGTCGAAGTCGCGGCGAATATCGTCGACAGGGATGGAGTGCCCGATGTGTGCGTTCACGACGAACTCCACACCTTCGAAGCGCATCTGTTGGATGCGGCGATCGATGAGATGCTTCTCCATCTTGAAGTTGGGAATGCCGTAGCGGAGCAGGCCGCCGATGCGGTCGGCCTTTTCGAAAACGGTGACGGAGTGGCCGGCGCGGACGAGTTGCTGCGCGGCGGCCAGCCCGGCGGGGCCCGAACCGACGACGGCGACGCGCTTGCCGGTTTTCCAGGGCGCGAGATCGGGGACGATCCAGCCGGATTCCCAGGCGCGGTCGACGATGGTCTTTTCGATGTTCTTGATGGTGACGGCGGGCTCGTTAATGCCGAGCACGCAGGCGGCTTCACAGGGTGCGGGGCAGATGCGCCCGGTGAATTCCGGAAAGTTATTGGTGGCGTGGAGGACTCGGCTGGCTTCTTTCCAGCGGCCGCGGAAAACGAGATCGTTCCAGTCGGGGATGATGTTTGAGACCGGGCAGCCGGTGTGGCAGAAAGGAATGCCGCAATCCATGCAGCGCGCGCCCTGAAGCTTTATCTTCTCTTCCGGAAAAGGATGGTAGATTTCAAACCAGTCGTTGATGCGCTCTTCGACGGGGCGCCGCGCAGGGACTTCGCGTTCGTATTCGAGAAAACCTGAGACTTTACCCATGTAAGACCGTCCGTGGTTCCCCGATGACAATGCGGCGTGTGATGGTTTCATGCTGCGCGGTTTTTTTCATGACGCGCTTGAATTCGTGGGGAAACACTTTCACGAACTTCGGAAGCATGGCATTCCAGTTTTCGAGAATGCGTTTGGCGCGCGGGCTGCCTGTAGCGTCGAAGTGGCGGCGGATGGTGGCCTGCAGCACGTGCTGATCGTTGGGATCGAAGACCTGTTCGAGATCGACCGAATTCTGGTTGCAGCGATATTTGACAAACTCACCGCTTTCGTCGAGCACATAGGCGATGCCGCCCGACATGCCCGCAGCGAAGTTGCGGCCGGTCTTGCCGAGCACGATGACGAGACCGTTGGTCATGTATTCGCAGCCGTGATCGCCAAGGCCTTCCACGACGGCGGTAGCGCCGGAATTGCGCACAGCAAAGCGCTCGCCCGCCATACCGTTGAAGAACGCTTCGCCGCTGGTAGCGCCGTACAGAACGACGTTGCCGACGAGGATGTTTTCTTCCGGTACGAACGTGCTGGCTTCAGCCGGGTAGACGATGATGCGTCCGCCCGAGAGGCCTTTGCCGACGTAATCGTTGGCGTCGCCTTCGAGTTCGAGCGTAACGCCTTTGGCAAGGAACGCACCGAAGCTCTGACCCGCCGAGCCGCTGAATTCGAAGCAGATGGTGTTCTCAGGCAGGCCTTCCGCGCCGTACTTGCGCGCGATCAGGCCGGAAAGCATGGCGCCGACAGCGCGGTGGACGTTCTTGATTGGCAGCTTGATGACGATGGGAGTTCTGGTATCGATGGCTTCCTGGGCGTTGTCGATGAGTTTGTAATCGAGCGCCTCATGGAGGCCATGATCCTGCTTTGTGGTGCAGTGACGCGCGATGCGGGAAGGCATCTGAGGGTTGTATAGGAGGTTTGAGAAGTCGATGCCCTTTGCCTTCCAGTGTTCCACCGCGGGACGGGTTTCGAGCATGTCGACGCGGCCCACCATCTCATCCATTTTGCGGAAGCCGAGCTGCGCCATGATCTGGCGAACCTGTTCGGCGATGAAGAAGAAGAAGTTGATTACGTGCTCGGGCTGGCCGGTAAACTTCTTACGCAACACCGGGTCCTGCGTGGCGATGCCCACCGGGCAGGTGTTGAGGTGGCACTTGCGCATCATGATGCAGCCCAGGGCGACGAGCGGCATGGTGGAGAAGCCGAACTCTTCCGCGCCGAGAAGGGTGGCGATGGCGACGTCGCGGCCGGTCTGGAGTTTGCCGTCCGTTTGAACGCGGATGCGGCTGCGCAGATCGTTCATGACGAGAACCTGCTGGGTTTCGGCGAGGCCGAGTTCCCAGGGAGCGCCCGCGTGTTTGAGCGAGGTCAGCGGAGACGCGCCAGTGCCCCCATCGTGACCGCTGATGAGAACGACATCGGCATGGGCTTTCGAGACGCCGGCGGCTACAGTGCCGACGCCGACTTCAGCGACAAGCTTGACTGAGATGCGCGCCTGCGGATTGACGTTCTTCAGATCGTAAATGAGCTGCGCGAGGTCTTCGATGGAGTAAATGTCGTGATGGGGCGGCGGCGAAATGAGGCCGACGCCGGGCACGGAGTGGCGTACGCGGGCGATGACCTCATCGACCTTGTGGCCGGGAAGCTGGCCGCCTTCGCCGGGCTTGGCTCCCTGCGCCATTTTGATCTGAAGGTCATCGGCATTGACGAGGTAGTGGGCGGTGACGCCGAAACGGCCGGAAGCCACCTGCTTGATGGAACTGCGGCGAAGGTCGCCATTAGGGTCGCGATTGAAACGCTCGGCATCTTCCCCGCCCTCGCCCGTGTTGGAGCGACCGCCGATGCGGTTCATGGCGATGGCGAGCGTTTCGTGCGCTTCCTTCGAGATGGAGCCGAACGACATGGCGCCCGTGGCGAAGCGTTTTACGATTTCGCTGGCGGGCTCGACTTCTTCAATCGGTACGGCAGTGGACGGCTTGAATTCGAACAGACCGCGCAGTGTGCAGAAATGCTTACTCTGTTTATCGATGAGATCGGCGTACTCCTGAAAGGTCTTGAAGCTGTTCTGCCGGACGGCATGCTGCAGCTTGCTGACGGTGGACGGATTGACGAGGTGGTATTCGCCACGCACGCGCCAGGCATAGCTGCCTCCCACGGGCAGTTCGGTGTCCGCGTCTTTCAGCGGCTGGAACGCGAGTTCGTGCTTCATGGCAGCCTCATGTGCAAGCACCCCGAGACCCACGCCTTCGATGCGTGAGGCGGTGCCCGTGAAGTATTTCTGAATGACTTCTTGGTTGAGACCTATGGCTTCGAAGACCTGCGCGCCGCGATAACTCTGCAGGGTCGAGATGCCCATCTTCGAGAAGACTTTGAGCAGCCCTTTGTTGATCGACTTAATGTATTGGTAGGCGGCCTTTTCGAAGGTGATCCCGTCGGCGAGATAGCCGCGGTTGGCAAGATCTTCTAAAGTCTCGATGGCAAGGTAGGGATTGATGGCGCTCGCGCCGTAGCCGATCAGCAGCGCGTAGTGCATGACTTCACGGGGCTCGCCCGATTCGATGATGAGCGCGACCTGCGTGCGGGAGCCTTCGCGCAAAAGGTGATTGTGCACGGCGGTCATGGCGAGCAGGCTGGGAATGGGCGCGTATTGCGGATTGATGCCGCGGTCGGACAGGATGAGGATGGTGTAACCGTCCAGAATGGAAAGAGACGCACGGCGGCAGAGACCGTCGAGCGCCCTCTCCAGACCCACTTCGCCTTCGGCCGCGGGGAAGAGCGCGGAAAGTGTTGTGGCGAGGAAGTCGCCCTGCGAGACGCGGCGCAGTTTTTCGAGATCGCGATTGGTCAGGATCGGATGCGGCAGCTTGAGCGTGTGGCAGTGCATCGGCGTTTCGCCGAGAATGTTCCGCTCTTTGCCGATGTAGCTGACGAGCGACATAACCATTTCTTCTCGAATGGGATCGATGGGCGGATTGGTGACCTGCGCGAAGAGCTGCTTGAAGTAGTTGAACAGCGGCTGTGGCTTGTCGGAAAGGCACGCCAAAGGCGTATCCGTTCCCATAGACCCGATAGGCTCTTCGCCGTTCACAGCCATCGGAGTCATTAAGAAGCGCACGTCTTCGTCGGTGTAACCGAAAGCGCGCTGCCGCACCATGATGGTGGAGTAATCGGAGCCGTGCACACGCGCGGGCTCGGCAAGTTTGTCGAGAGTGATCTGGTGATCGCGGAGCCACTCAGCGTAGGGGTTCCGCGCGGCGAGTTGTTCTTTAATTTCGCGATCGGCCACGATGCGGCCTTGTTCGAGATCGACGAGGAACATCTTGCCAGGCTGGAGACGGCCTTTCATACGGACGTCTTCAGGCTTGACGGGGAGCACGCCGGTTTCAGAAGCGAGCACGACCATGTCGTCTTTCGTGACGAGATAGCGGGCGGGGCGAAGACCGTTGCGATCGAGGGTGGCGCCGATGACACGGCCGTCGGTGAACGCAATGGCGGCGGGGCCGTCCCACGGCTCCATCAGCGAGCAGTGGTATTCGTAGAAAGCCTTCTTGGCGTCAGTCATGTGCGGATTGTTGTCCCATGCTTCCGGGATCAACATAGCCATGGCGTGCGGCAAAGAGCGGCCGGCCTGCACCAGCAGTTCGAGAGCGGAATCGAAGGCGGCGGAATCGCTGCCACCTGGCTGAATGACCGGGAAGATCTTGGGCAGATCGCCCTTAAAGAGATCCGACTCGAGTACCGACTGGCGTGCGTGCATCCAGTTGACGTTGCCTTTTACAGTGTTGATCTCACCGTTGTGAGCGACGTAGTGGAAGGGATGGGCGAGTTGCCAGGTGGGGAATGTGTTGGTCGAGAAGCGCTGGTGAACAAGACAGAGGGCGCTGGTGACATCGGGATCGGAAAGCTCGCTGTAAAAGTTGGCGATTTGGGGGGCGAGAAGCAAGCCCTTATAAACGATCGTGCGCGCGGACAGCGAGGGCATGCTGAACATGCCGCGATCGTCCATGTCGGTGGCGTTGATTTCGTTTTCGGCGCGTTTGCGGACGATGTAGAGCTTGCGTTCGAGCTTGTCGGTAGATATGGGGTGGGTGGTATCCGCGGGAGAAACGAAAATCTGCTCAATGTAGGGTTGCGATGCGCGGGCGATACGACCAATGGCGGTGCCGTTGATCGGTGTGTCGCGCCAGCCCAGAAGGCGAAGACCTTCCTGTTCCACAATGCGCTCAATAATACCTTCGGCCTGCAGACGCTGTTGTTTTTCGACCGGCAGGAAGACCATGCCGACGCCGTACTCGCCGGCAGCGGGGAGGGTAAAACCAAGACTGGCGGCCTCGCGGGCGAAGAATTTGTGGGGAATCTGGATGAGCAGACCCGCCCCATCACCGGTTTCGGGATCGCAGCCGCACGCGCCCCGGTGTGTCAGATTGATAAGGACCTGAATGCCCTTCTCTATGATTTCATGGGACTTCTGACCCTTGATATTCGCGACGAAACCCATTCCGCAGGCATCGTGCTCGTGACTGGGGTGATAGAGCCCCTGGGGCTCGGGCAGTCCTGGCATAGTGTTTTACCTCGTGAATAGTCACTTCCAGATGGGGCGGCGTGGCCTCAGGCCTGGCAGTTTCCCAATATTAGCAGGACAAATCAGTATCACGCAAACGTAATTTATCTAATTGACAATATCATTAAAACTTATGCTATATTCCACCTTAGGTGATCTTCGGAGACTGCAAACTTTTCCGGGACGTGGCGCATGCCCGGAGTCTGAGCCGCGCGGCTGCGTTGAACGGAATCAGCCAGTCAGCGGCAACCCAGCATATTCAGGAACTTGAGAAGAGGTTAGGGGTGCAGTTGCTCGACCGGTCGACGCGTCCGCTGGGTCTGACGGCCGGTGGGAAATTGTACGCGGAGCTCTGCCGGGACGTTCTGCGGCGCGAGGAAGATTTCGTCGCGGCGCTGGACGAGATAAAGGCCGAAACCGAAGGGACGGTTCGGGTAGCTTCGATTTATTCGATCGGGCTGACGGAGATGGGCCGCTTGCGGGAAGAATTCATGCAGGTTTGTCCCGGCGCGCAACTCCATATCGAATACTTGCGGCCGGACAAAGTGTACGAAGCCGTGCTTGAAGATCAGGCCGATCTTGGTTTTATCAGTTATCCGGAGCACAGGCGCGATCTGACGATTATTCCCTGGCGGGAAGAGCGAATGACGGTGGCCGTTCATCCGACGCATCCTTTGGCAGACCGAGTCATGCTGCAGCCGGAGGATCTGGATAGTCAGGACTTCATTGCATTCGATGAGGAGGTGATTATCCGGCGGGAGCTGGATAGGTTCTTCCGCAATCATGGCGTCGAAGTTTCGATCACGATGCAATTCGACAATATTCAGTCGATCAAAGAAGCGGTGGTGCTGGGGTCGGGAATCAGCATTTTGCCGGAGCGAACGATACAGACTGAGGTGGAGCAGGGCCGTCTGGTGTCAGTGCCGCTCAATGCCCCGGAACTGGTAAGGCCGACCGGGATCATTCATCGGAAGAAGAAGAAGCTGACGCGCGCGGGGAGGCAGTTCCTGGGTCTGGTAGTAGGGGCCGAAGAGACTGCCGACGCCGAACTTGTGGGGATGAGTTAGCTCTCTCCCTTACCAGCGGTCGTCAGGCGCGCGCATTTTTCCATTCCGGAGAAGACTGATAACGTGCAGGCGAAAGACCTGGCTACATAGCTATCGATTGCAACCGCGTACCGGAAGCTGCCCGTCCTGCGTCCGGACTGGGAAATTTCACGAATTTCTGGGGAGGGATCGCCGTAGGCGCATTTGGCGAGGTGTTCTGCACCCCGATTCCGGAGACTGCGTCGTACAATACCCCGTCGCCGAGGAGCATCTCGATAACGCCCCGCCGCGTGCCACAGGCGCGATCAGCTTGGGCGCGTGATCCCCGGCGCGTATTCATCCAACGGCCATGCACGTGCCAGTTCGCGGTGGGCAGGTGAATATGTTCCACACAAACAATGCACGGCGATTCATGCTGGTGCTGACGCTCTGTACTACTTCTGCAATGAACGCCTTCGGGTCATCTTTATTGCATCCATCAACGAGACAGGAAGGCGAGAGCATGTCGTTTTTTGCGTGGATTTTGCTCGGCCTGATAGCCGGCTTTATCGGCAGCAAGCTGGTGAACCGAAGGGGGGAGGGCATCCTGCTCGACGTGCTCCTCGGTGTTGTGGGCGCGCTGGTCGGAGGGTGGCTGTTCCATCTGTTCGGAGCAAGGGGAGTAAACGGGCTTAACCTTTACAGTCTCTTCGTGGCCGTAATCGGCTCAGTGGCTTTCCTGGTGACTTATCACCTTGTCAGACGGGTTTGAGTACATAGCAAGAAGGAGCAATGAAATGTTTGGATACGGAATTGTCGGAACGATCCTGATCATTTGTCTTATCGTGTTCGTAGTCAGAAGAATATGAAATCGCGCCGTACCTCGGTCTGAATGCAGAGACTAAGAAACCGGGAGCGACCGCTATGGCTATTTCGGTAAAGGCCATATCGGTTGCTCGCGAGCAGTGTCACCAAATTGGGAAGAGTGGACTTCGTACGGGCTGACGCCCGGCGAGACGCGCTACAGTCCGCTGAAGCAGATCGACACGACGAATTTGAAGCCATCCCCGACGCGCAGGTTGTAGTCCGCAAGACGGCCCTTATTTATCGCCAGCTATGCTCGCAAAGTCTTCTCATGGAAACGCTCTGAGCATCTACGGACGCAACGGAACCAAGCTGCAAATTGCAAGGGATCCCAGCGCCAACATTCCTTCCAGGAAAGCCCATCACCGCGAACGCGACGCTCCAGTCGGTGAGCCCCGTTGTTATCTCAGCAAGCGAGCCCCAGTCGGTCAGGCACACAATATAGTAGCGTCCGGCGTAGGCATCAGAGCCGGGATCGCGGCCGCAATTCGGCCGGCCGCGACATTTGCCAGCAACAGCGCCACGGCAGCTGCGTGATATTCCATGATGGCCGCCGAATCAGAAACTCATTTTGTCTTTGGCAGCTTCGAGTTTGCGCCCATCGACGCCGTAGACCACCAGCATTTCGCCCCATTCGCGATAGTCACCGTGTTTTTCGCGGTAGGTGACGAGCGCTTGCGCCTCCTCAGGCGTGAGGCCGATGGTCGCCACGATTTCGTCCGGCTTCGCTTTATTCATGTTGAGCTTTGTGGTGTCGTCGGCCTTGCCGAAGTGCTGGGCCATGTAGACGGCGATAGCGTCGAACTGCTCGGTGGGCGCGGAGACACCTTTTTGAGCCATGCGCGCGACGGTCTTCTTCCAGTCGGATTCGGTGCGCTTCTGGCTAAGCAGTTGGGCGGGCTCGTGACACTGCAGACAGATCTTCTGAACGTACTCTTTTGCGGCGCCATCAGGGAAATCATTTTGCGCGATTGCGAGCGCGGGCAGGAGGAAGAATAAAGCGGCAGAGATGTGCTTCAACATGCTGCAGATAGTTTCTCACTATTTGCTGTGGCGAATTCGGGATAGGATTGGGCAGGAGGGCTTTGCCAATGTTCCGGCTCCGAAGTTTGGTGGTGGGTTTCTGCAGTTTGTTCGCGGTTGCAGCTTTCGCGCAGAGATATACGAGTCCGCCGGCGAGTGTGGCCCTGAAGGTCGCGGGGAAGCAGATCGCGGTGGATTATTACGCCCCGTCGATGCACGGGCGGAAGATTATGGGGAGCCTGGTGCCTTACGGAAAAGTGTGGTGCCCGGGTGCCAATGTGGCGACGGGGCTGACGACTGAGGGGAATCTGCAGCTCGGCGACCTGAAACTGCCGAAGGGAACTTACAGCATCTGGGCGATTCCGGGTGTGAAGGAATGGACGCTGGTGGTAAATAAGCAGAGCGGCCAGCACCATCTGGATTATGATCCGGCGGAGGATCTCGGCCGGACGAAGATGAATGTGAAAATGCTGGGGGCACCGGTCGAAACCCTGAAGTTCGAATTACGGCCGGATGGCGGTAACAAAGGCACGCTGGCATTACTTTGGGAGACGACCGAGGCGTCTGTTTCCTTCAGCGTAATACCGTAAGCGGGCGCATGTGCCGGCGGCTCCGCCGTTTTCGCGGTCGGTAATTCAGGCGGTAGAGGCCGAGGATTCCGATCGAAGCCATGGCAATCCAAAGGCTGATGAACGACGGCGGCTCCGGCACGCGGACGGAACCGAAGGTTTCATGACTCTCGCGATGGGACATTTCGCCGACGGAGGGATCGCCAATTGTCATGGTCGGAGTGAAAGTGTCTGAGGCCGACGGCTCCGGGCTGGCCGCGTCCAGCTCGGCGAGCCAGGGGTCGACCCAGGCGGCGGCTGGTCCGCGGGTCAGCCGGGCGACAAGGAATTCAGATCTGGATGGGATCTCCTGGGACAGGGGAGCCGCCACACACGCGGCGCAGAGGCCCGCGAGGAGGGCAGTCAGGGAGACTGCGGTTTTCAATTTTGGTTTTCCGGGGAGATAGTGTGGCGAAGCGGAAAAATTCGCAGGCGTAAAATGAAAAACCCGACCCTTTTGGGGGTCGGGTCTTTTACGATATAACCGGGCGACTTCCTA
>ODAK010002498.1_pt1 | contig 19388 bp, 21 predicted proteins | sample 1539591 | NCBI WGS metagenome assembly ODAK01 (sample SAMEA3539303, study PRJEB22396) | soil metagenome | biome: tundra; feature: field; material: soil | place: USA | collected 2010-05 | depth 0.15 m | reverse complement strand
GGCTGATCGAGCTGATCGGCAGCCCACCCGCGCAGCCGCAGACCGCAAGTCAACCGTGAAAGCACCCCAGCCGAACCGGGTGAGGCTGCCCCCATGCTCGCCTCGCCGGTAGGCCGAGACCAGTGCTCGCGCAGGCGGCTGGGCTGGCGCTACTGTCAGCGCTGTCCCCGACAGCGCTGCTGATCGCCGCCGTCTACCTCGGCTCCGCAAGGCCCGGGCTGACGAGCCTGTTCTACCTGGCCGGCGCGGTCCTCATGAGCGCTGTCATGGGAGTCGTCGTACTCTTCGCGCTACGCAGCGCCGGCCTGAACCATCCCGACCAGCACGCAGCCCGTTACGGCCTTCGGCTTGGCCTCGGTATCTTGCTCTTCGCGGCGGGTATCTTCGTCGCGGCCCGCAAGCCCCGGTCGCGCGATCCCGCGAAGGCGCAGCATGGTCTGGTGTCCAGGATGACCGCCGATCCGGCTCCGCTGAGCGCATTCGCCGTCGGCCTGCTTGTGTTCGCCCCTGGTGTCACGTTCGTCGCAGCACTGCAGGTGATCGCGACGGCAAGAGCCGGCCCCGACCTCACCGCCCTGGCCGTGATCCTCGTCGTCGTTATCAATGTTCTGCTCGTATGGCTGCCGATCACGCTGCATCTGGTGGCCCCAGGGCGACCGAGCAGCGTCTGAAGGCCTTTAACAGCTGGCTGCATGCGAACGGAAGGATCGTGCTCGCCGGGGTGCTGGTGACGGCCGGAGGGATCATGGTCTTCGACGGCATCTACGGGCTCGTCGCCGGAGCGTGATTCGGAACTATCCGTGACCGGCCTGCATCCGGGTCCAGCATCATCCGCGCGGGGTGATTCCTTGATCGGGTACTGAAGATACTAAGTCCTATGGATCCGCGCGACCGGCTGCGGTCGGTGGGGAAGCGAATGACCGACCCGGTGGAGCCGCTCGCCCAGCGGGTTGCGGAGCGTGCCATCGATCTCCTCGTCAACGCGCTGGACATTAACGCGCTCGTGGCACGGATCAACCTGAACGCAGTACTCGATCACGTCGATCTCAATGAAGTCCTGGCAAAGATGGCTTGATCAGCTCATCGACCGCTGGGTGGGACGGCTGCTCCGGCGCAAGCATCCGGGACCCTCGGCGCCGACCGCCCGGCTGGATGGCCAGGCAGAGTCATGAGGGCCCGCACGCATGCCGCTGGCTGGGTGAGCTCGCAAGGGCACTACGCAGGCTCGGTATCGCGGTTTCTGGCGTATGCCCGCGGCCAGCTCAGGCCTCTTTACCCTCGGCCTCGGGGGCGCTTCTCTGGTAGCGCAGGTCGTGACCGGCCATTCGGTCAGCTGGAGCCGGACAAACATCGTGGTCGCCATCATTTTCGCGGCCTGGGAGTTCTTCTACTTCGGTTACTCGTGGGCGGCGAGTGGCAGGACCTTCGGCATGGCGGTGCTCGGCGTGCGGGTCGTCCGCGCAGATGGCGAAGCCCTCCACCCGTGGCGCGGCGCGGCGCGCGCGGCGGTGTTCCCACTCAGCTTCCTGCTTTTCGGCCTGGGCTTCCTCGGCATCCTTGTGCAGCGCGAGCACCGCGCCTTGCACGATCTCATCGCCGGGATCCGCGGTCATCTATGCCTGGGACGCGCGGGCTGCCCGGCTCCGGTTCCTCGCCCGCGAGGCCGAAGCGGGAGCAGCCGGCAATTCGCGCCTCCCGGCCGGGAGCGAAGGCGACGATGGCCGGACCGGCCTGGCGCGGCTCAGCTCAGACGCGCCAGCAGCGTGAAATGTGGCGGCGAGGAAGGTAAACATCCGCAGCGGGTGAAGCAGCGCGCACCAGCAGGCGCGATCGTTTGACCGTGGTGCAGTTGCCTTCAGCACCAACAGGGCCACCGCGACCGAAAGGATTCTGATCATGAACGTGCCAGCTAAGGCCGATGTCGACGACGCTACCAGGACCGCGCTAGCCGAGCTGGCCCTCGGCGACCCAGAACTCCTAGGCGAGAGTCTGGAGTTGCGGGCCGAGCTGCAGCGCAGGAGCGGCCTGGATCCGCGCAGCTTCGCCCTGGTCAAGATCGCCGCCCTCATGGCCCTGGATGCTCCTCCGGCCTCGTACCTCTGGCAGGTAGGTACCGCGCTGGATGCTGGCGTCACCCCGGAAGACCTCATAGGCGTCCTGGGCGCCATCGCGCCGCAGATCGGCCTGCCGAAGGTAGTGGCGGCCGCGCCTGAGCTCATGTTGGCCCTCGGTCTGTCCCTGCCGGACGCCGTGTAGGACCGTGGCGGCTCAGCCAGCTAGGAGGCAGTGACGTTCATTCGGCTCGCCACCTTGCATCAGCAAGGCGTCCTGACCGATGGCGAATTTACCGCCGCCAAGGCCACGTTATTCGGCGGCTGAGCGTGCCGGTGCTGCGACGTGCGCGGAGGGCCTCAGGCCGGCGGCGAGGATATCGATGCTCAGGGCCAGGATCCACGCTGGGAACAGCAGCTCCACCCAGGGCGAGAAACCGACGCCGACCAGGAGCACCAGCGCGCTCACGAGCCCGGCCACGGTGAGCCACCTGGACACTATCTCGGTGCGACGCGCGATGGTCACGGTGGTCAGCGTGAACACCGCCGCCATACGCATCGCGTAGACGTTCACCAGGATCGCGGTGACGTTGCGGCCCAGGGCCAGGGTCCCCGCGCCCGGCGGGGTTGAGCTCTCGCCCTCGATGAGGCCGCCGGCGATCGCCGCGGCCGCGAAGATCATGGCGACGAACAACAGGCCGCTACCCAGGAAGACGGTCGCGAAGAAGCGGTCCTCGCGCTCCCCGATCCGGTCCCTGAGCACCCCGATGAACCACAGGAACGCGATTCCGGCGAACGGGACCAGGTTCAACGCGATCGCCACCGCTGCTCTGCGCCGCGAATCCGTCAGCCACGATCCCGGGACGGCGGGATGAGGGGGGACAGAGATTCTGAGCAGCAGAAGGGCAGAGGTCAGGAGCACCGAAAAGACGATCCCGGCGAGCGCCGCCGCGCGCGGCGTCCGCAGCGGGCTCGCGACCCGCAGCGCGCCCGGACCCATCAGCCCTTCGGTCATCAGCATCCCCCTACGCGGCGCCCAACTGCGGCATCCTTTGCTCCACTGTGCGTTTGGCCGCGGCCTGATGGAATCATCCAGGGCGGGTGAGGACACGGGTGACAAACGCATCGAATATCGGCAAGAGCCCGCGGGCCTTCCATGTTCGGTGCGGGCCGGCCACCTGAGGGCTGAAGCCCTGAGGAACGAAAGAGGAGGAGCGCTGATGCTATCCGGCGAAAATGACGCGCAGCCGTCACCCCCTTCGCTGCTAGCGGAGTCGTGGCAGACGACACTGATCCTCGGCGCCCTGACCTTGATCCTCGGCCTCGTCGTGAGCTTCCACCCGACCGGCTCCCTGAACGTGGTCGCGGTCCTGCTCGGCGTTCTCATGATCCTCTCGGGGATCTTCCACCTCATCCGGGTATTCGGCCCGCAGGAAATACACCGGGTCTGGCTCGGCCTCGCCGGCCTGATGTTCATCGTCGTCGGCGTCATCCTGATCCGTCATCTCCACCTCACCAGGGCGATCATCGGGCTGATTATCGGCATCACCTGGATAGTTCAGGGGCTGGCTGCGATCATGGCCGGGATCTCCAGCGACGTCCGCGAGGGACGGGCCTGGTGGATTACCTTCGGCGCGGTAAGCCTGATCGCCGGGATAGTGGTCGCGGCTACCCCCGCCTCCTCCCTGACCTTCCTCGCCGCCCTGCTCGGCATCTGGTTCGTCGTCATGGGCGCCTTCGAGATCATCGGCGGCCTCATGCTCCGGCGCGAGCTCCGGCGCGAGCTCCGGGTCCCCGGTGATGACGCTCAGCTGACTGCTCATCCTTGACGGGTGATGCCCGGCTGAATGAGCGCTGCGAACATCGTGAGGTGGGTCTTCGGGCTGCAGGCGACAGCACCTTTCCGGGAGGTCACTTCCGTGGTGAGACCAAATCAGATGCCCGCAGGGGCGCGAGGAGCAGTGTGATGAGCGAGCCGTTCAAGGGTGCGATCAACGTCGATATCCGCGATTCGGTGCCAGACTGGGCGCCGTTCGAGCCGCCTAGGGCACCCGAGGGCGCGGCCAACGTCGTCTACATCGTGCTCGATGACGTGGGCTTTTCGGCCATGCGCTGCTACGGCGGGCCGATCGAGACGCCGAACATCGAGCGAATCGCAGCCGACGGGGTCCGCTATACGCAATGGCACACCACCGCGCTGTGCTCGCCGACCCGCTCATGCCTGCTGACCGGACGCAACCACACGCGCAACTCGATGGCCTGTATCACCGAGGCAGCCGTCGGGTTCCCGAACGCCAGCGGGACTATCCCGCCGGAGAACGGCATGATCTCGGAGATCCTCGCCGAGCGCGGCTGGAACACCTACATGGTGGGCAAGTGGCACCTGTGCCCGACCGTCGAGATGAACGTCGCCTCCACGCGCCGGAACTGGCCGTCCGGACGGGGGTTCGAGCGCTGGTACGGGTTCCTGGGCGCGGAGACCAACCAGTGGTATCCGGACCTGGTCTACGACAACCACCCGGTGGACCAGCCGAAGCTGCCTGCCGAGGGCTACCACCTCACCGACGACATCACCGACAAGGCGATCGAGTTCGTCCAGGACTCCAAGACAGTCGCGCCGGACAAGCCGTTCTTCCTGTACTACGCGCCCGGTGCCTGCCATGCGCCGCACCATGTCTCCAAGGAATGGGCCGACAGGTTCAAGGGCCGCTTCGACATGGGGTATGAGGCGATGCGCGAGCAGACGCTGGCCCGGCAAAAGGAGCTGGGCATCGTCCCGGCCGATACCGAGCTACCGCCCATCAACCCGATCGGAACCCCCGAGACGCGCAAAGGGCCGGACGGCCAGCCATTCCCGCCGCTGGACGTCACCAGGCCTTGGGATTCGCTGTCACCGGAGGAGAAGCGGCTCTTCGCGCGGATGGCCGAGGTCTACGCGGGGTTCCTGGCACACGCCGACCACCACATCGGCCGGCTGCTCGACTACCTGGAGGAATCGGGGCAGCGCGAAAACACTATGGTGCTCCTGGTGTCGGACAACGGGGCGAGCGGCGAGGGCGGCCCCGACGGCTCGGTCAACGAGATGTTGTTCGCGAACGGCATCCCCGACAATATCCAGTCGAACCTGGCGATGATCGACGAACTCGGCGGGACGAAGGCCTACAACCACTACCCGAACGGGTGGGCGATGGCGTTCAACACCCCGTTCAAGATGTGGAAGCGGTATGAGTTCAACGGGGGCACCGCCGATCCGTGCATCATCTCCTGGCCCTCGGCCACGGCGGGCAAAGACGAGATACGCCACCAGTACCACCACGCGATCGACATCGTGCCCACCATCCTGGACTTCCTCGGCGTCGAGGCCCCGGCCACCATCAAGGGTCACGTGCAGAGCCGCTTCGACGGGGTGAGCATGCGCTCAAGCATCGAGAACGCGTCGGCAGCGTCAGCCCGTAAGACGCAGTTCTACTCCATGCTCGGCTCGCGGGGGATCTGGCATGAGGGCTGGAAGGCCGTCACCACCCATCCGACACTCAGCGGCTGGAGCAACTTCAACGACGACACCTGGGAGCTCTACCACATCGACATCGACCGCGCCGAGGTGCACAACCTGGCCGCCGAGCACCCCGAGAAGGTGCGCGAGCTGGTCAACCTGTGGTTCGCCGAGGCCGGTCAGAACGACGCCTTCCCCCTAGATGACCGGTCCGCGCTGGAGATCATCACGACACCGAGGCCGCAGCTGGCCTCCCCCCGTGACCGGTACGCCTACTTCCCCGGTACCGCCGAGGTGCCCGAGATGCAGGCGGTGAACGTCCGCAACCGCTCCTTCACGATCGGGGCGCTGGTGGACATCCCCGACTCCCGCGCGCAGGGCGTGCTGTTCGCGCACGGGTCACGGTTCGGCGGGCACGCCCTGTACATCAAGGACAACCGGCTGCACTACGTCAACAACTTCGTTGGCATGATGGAGCAGGCGATCGTCGCCACCCAGGACGTCCCGGCCGGGGAGAACCAGATCCTTTCCGCGTCGTTCGACAAGGATGGGGAGGACCCGCCACACGTGTCCACCGGCATCTTGTCCCTGTACCACGGGGACAAGAAGGTCGGCGAGGGACGGATCAAGACCCAGCCCGGGATGTTCTCACTCGCGGGTGAGGGCCTATGCGTCGGCCGTGACAGCGGCGAGGCGGTGACGGACGACTACCCGGGCGAGTACCCGCACGCATTCACCGGCGGCACCATCAAGCGGGTCGCCGTCGACGTCAGCGGCGATCCCTACGTCGACCTTGAGCGCGAAGCACAGGCCATGCTGGCGCGGGAGTAAAGAAGAAGGCTGCGATCACCGGGCGGCTTCGCTCCTGGCGCCCGGGTACGCATACCAGACGGGCGCGCATCAGGCGTTCGCCAAAGCGGGCGAGCCAGGCTGGACCGTCGTCAGCGTGTAGGACGACTTCCACGGAGGTGTCCCGACCGGATGCCCGGTCCAGCCTGGCCAGGGCTGCGCTGTCGCGTTAGAGCGCCTGCTCGTCTCATGCCCGGAGCGCGGAGAGACGCCTCGAAAGAGGCCAGACGCGGCCCGCTGCCTGCCTCGGAGCCTCCGTTTTGTAACGGCCTGCTTGGCAGCCACATCGCCCTAATGATCCCGCTGACAGGACCACCCAGACCACACCTGGCAGGCGAGCTAGGCCGCGTCATGGGAGGCCTTTGAGAGGGTCTTCGTCGGCTTCATCGGTAAAGGACGCAGCGACTCTTTCTTCTGGCCGGCGAACTTCCATCTCCGCAAGCCGCACGAAGACGAGCCGGTCGGCCCGTGTCAAGGGAGGCTGGGTCACCGAACGCGGCCACAGATGGTAGCGGAGCACTACGTTGATTTCTGCCGCCCACAGCGTCAGCTGCGAGCCCAGGTACAGCCAGGACAGCAGGGTGATGACGACGGCGAAGACGCCGTAGGTGGGACTGGCAGTCCGCAGCCCGCGGGTCACATACCAGGTCCCGATCAGCTGCAGGGTTTCCCAGAACACCGTGGCGATGATCGCGCCGGCTACTACCTCGCGGGGCCGGAGCGGCTCGGCGGTGAGCACCATGAAGGCGAGCAGGAAGAGCCCCAGGTTGACCACGAAAGAGGCCGCGACGGCGAGCACCGAGGCGCCCGCACCGTGGGCGACGGCGGTGGCGAACGCGGTGAGCGCGGTGGAGGAGGCAACCGCCAGCCCGAGCAGGCCGATCACCCCGAAGGTGCGCAGGTATCGTTTCCAGAAGCTGGGCCACTGGACGTACGGGATGTTCCAGACGGTGTTCATCGCGTTCTGTGCCGCGAAGCCGACGCCGAGGCTGCCGTACACGGTCCCCGCGATGCCGATGACCAGCGCCGTCGTGTTCCCCTCCAGCGGGTGCACCTCCGAGCGCAGCTGATCCCCGATGACGGGGAAATTCCCGAGCGCCGAGTCGATCAACTGCTCGTGCAGCGCCGGGTTGCCCGCCAGCGCGAAACCGAGAATGGTTGTCAGCAGCAACAGCAGGGGGAAGAGCGCGAACAGGCCGTAGTATGCCATCAGCGCCGCCTTGCCGCCCGCCTGGTCGTTGCCGAACTTCTGCAGCACCGCCCACGGAAAGGCCATCACGACATGGCGCTGCTGGAACCGGTCGGCCCGGCGAACCTGCCGCTCGAGCCAGCCAACGCGCCGCATGGTTGCCCCTCTCCCATCGCCCGGAAGGCGTCAGATGCACGCCGCCGGGTGGTGCCGCCACCTCGTGGCCCAAGGACAACCGCGCAGCCGCTCCGCCGTCCGCGGGCCGACGATCGCCGCCTCCAGCCGGGGAGCGGCACTGGCCACGCTCCGCCTGGCTGGGGTGGCCACCGTCACCTCCTCACCCATCACTTGCCCCCGCAAGGGCACAAGACCGGCCCACGCCGGGTTGCCCCAGCGGTCGGTGCCCTACCCGGTGGCTGGCGGGCTACCACGACTGATACACCGGAAGCCGAGGTGGCAGGTGGCGCTGTCGACGGTCTCGCCCTGGCGAGCGGGCGGCCGGTAGCGAAGGCAGTAGCTGGGCGCGCACAGGTGCGAGCCGCCCTTGATGACCTTACGCGGCAGGTGCGCGCCCGGCTCGCCGGCTATCCTGCTGCGATCCGGCGAGCTCACCCGCGGGTTGCGCGGCAGGCAGCAGGCGTGGGCAGCCTCAGCCGGATGACGTGGCGTGAAGTAGTCGCAGGTCCATTCCCAGACGTTGCCGGTCATGTCATCGAGCCCGTAGCCATTGGCGGGGAACGATCCCACCGGGGAGGTCCCCTCGAAACCGTCGGTGAGCAGGTTCTGCCAGGGAAACTCGCCCTGCCAGGTGTTGGCCATCAGCTGGCCGCCCGGCGCGAATTCATCACCCCATGCGTACACGGCGCCGTCGAGGCCGCCGCGGGCCGCGTACTCCCATTCGGCCTCCGTCGGTATCTCGTTACCCGCCCATGCGGCGTAGGCTTCAGCATCTTCGGCGGCGACATGGGTCACCGGATGCCGTCCGCGGCCGCTGCAGTCGCTGCCCGGGCCCTCGGGGCGCCGCCAGCAGGCGCCCGGGACGTAGGCCCACCAGTTGCGGTAATCGCGCAGGTCGACCGGGCCAGGGGTGCGCTGGAACACTAGTGATCCTGGCACCAGCAGGTCCGGGTCGGCGTCGGGGTAGTCGGCGGCCGCCAGCGGCCGCTCGGCGACGGTCACGTACCCGGTCGCCGTCACGAAGCGCCGGAATTCGGTCACCGTCACCGGATGGCGGTCCATCCAGAATCCGTCCACGGTGACGCGGTGTACCGGGCGCTCTTCCGGATAGAAGTCTGCCGAGCCCATCAGGAACGTGCCGCCCGGAATCCACGTCATGGTCGTGAGCGGATCGTGCCCCCTCTTCCCCGTAGCCCTCCTAGCCTGCGCTGGCCGGGGTCCATGGCTAATCGCGGCGGCCGGTGATGACGAACTCCTCGTGGACATGCGGTACATGCTCCGATTCTCGCGCCCTGCAGCGAGATTAAAGGCGCCAGGCACGGATCGGCACCACCCGTCACGGATGAGGCAGGGACGGCCCGCGATCGCAGATCCTTTGAGATGCATCGGCCGACGTCTCCCCAGGAGTCCGGCGTGGTGCCGGAGGAGCACACGGATGATGCACGCCATTCGCCCCGCCGCAGCCGCAGCTGGCCGCTGGCTTCGTTCGGTCCGGCCCGAGCGGTCCCACCTGCGCGCGGACATCGTGGCCGGGTTGCCGGGCGCGATCAGCAGCGTGCCCGACGGGATGGCGGCCGCGGTCCTCGCCGGCGTCAACCCGGTACAGGGCTTGTACGCGAGCTTCTCCGGGCGCGTCGCGGGCGGGCTCAGCTCGAATACCCGGATGATGGTGATCACGACGACATCCGCCGCCGCCCTAGCGACTGGCTCGGCGCTGCAGACCGTGCCCTCGGCCCAGCGGCCGCAAGCAGTTCCCCTGCTGGTGATCCTGGTCGGTATTGTGCTGGCAGCGGCGGGGATCATCCGCCTCGGCCGGTATACGCGGTTCGTCTCCTTCTCGGTGATGATCGGATTCCTCAGCGGAATCGCGGTCAATATCGCGTGCGGCCAGATTGCCGACCTGACCGGCGCTCCGGCGCATGGCGCCTTCCCCCTGGCCAAGGCCGTCGACGTGCTCGTCCATCCCGGTCGTATCGATCTGGCGTCCCTGCTCACCGGGCTGAGCGCACTGGCGATCCTGGTGGTACTGGCACGGAGTCGCCTGGCGGTGGTTAGCGCCCTGATCGCCTTGGTGATCCCCACCGTGGTAGTTGTGCTTGCGGGCGCTGATGGCGTCACTAGGGTCGGCGATAAGGGCGACATCCCGGCCGGCATCCCGCTCCCGCATCTGCCCGATGTCAGGCTCCTGTCGTTCAGCCTGGTCACGGGCGCGCTCGCGGTCGCGGTGATCGTCCTCGTCCAGGGCGCCGGTGTCGCCGAAGCCGCCCCGAACCCCGGTGATGGCCGACCGAATCCTAACCAGGACATCATCGCGCAAGGGGTGGGCAACCTGGCCTCGGGCTTGTTCAGGGGCATGGCGGTGGGGGGCTCGGTTGGCCAGACCGCGCTCAATGTGAGCGTCGGCGGCCGGACCCGGTGGGCGGCGATCTGGTCCGGTATCTGGATGCTGGTGATCCTGGCCATCTTCTCCGGGCTGGTCAGAAAGATCGCGGTTCCGACACTCGGAGCCATCCTCATCTTCGCGGCCATCAGCTCCCTGCGGCCGAGGGAGGTCGCTACCATTATGCGCACCGGGCGTACTTCGCAGGTCGCTGTCATCACGACCTTCGCCGCGACGTTGTTCTTGCCGGTCGCCGTGGCGGTCGGCATAGGGGTGGCCTTGTCATTGCTGTTGCAGCTCAACCAGGAAGCCATGGACCTCACCGTGGTCGAGCTCATTCCGCGTGACGACGGACGTTTCGAGGAGCGGCCGCCCCCAGCCGGTCTGACCAGCCATCACGTGACCATCCTGGATGTATACGGCAGCCTGCTCTACGCCGGTACCCGGACCCTGGAGGCGCACCTGCCCAGCCCAGGCGGGACGCAGTCGCCCGCCGTCGTGCTGCGGCTGCGCGGCCGCACCTCCCTAGGGGCGACATTCGTGAAAGTAGTCGCCGAGTACGCGGACCGGCTCGCCGCCTCCGACGGCAGGCTCTACCTCAGCGGCCTTGATCCCAGCCTCACCGAACAACTACGCCGCACCGGGCACGTCGACGGGCCGGTACACTCGTTCGAAGCGACGCCGGTGGTCGGCGAGTCGACCCAGGCGGCCTATCTGGACGCCGAGGCATGGCTGGTCAAGACGCGCGGCGGATAAGCCTGCGCTCGGGCAGCGGCGGTATCCCCGCATCCTCGGCGCTGCCTTCTGCCGGAGCGAGCCGTCGCTCGTACCAGCGGGCCAGCGGATCAGCGGTCGCGCCATCCCGTCGTTGAGCCCGCTCTCGACGTTGATGAGCCGCCGGATCCGCACCGGGACCGCCGGGTTGACCATCATCCCCGCGCCAAGGGCAGCGTCCGTAGGCGCGAGGGCGCCACCCACCAGCAGGGCCAGCCAGATACGAGCGTTAGCTCTGCCAGTGACTTAACCGGCTCATGACACGGCGCAAACCCAGCGGCGCCAGCGGCCCGTGAGTCAGCAGCACGCCAGCAAGGACGAACATGAGCGGCGCGGTCACGTCGAACCGTTCCAGCCGCGCGGACAGCGTCCCCACGCGAATATCAATACCGCCACGTCGCCAGATCGGAGGCGCTCATCTTCTCACCGGCTGACGGTGCTCCATACTGGCAGGCGCCTGCCGGGCCCTTACCTGCGGCGGGAAACGCGCCTGGCGGTGCGCCGTCCCGTGCGCCGGGCTACTCTGCGTGCTCCGAACATTTCAAGCCTCCAGATAGTGGCAGGGGCAGGTCGGTACTCTCAGCTTGCCGCCGCGGCCGTTTCCAGCTCGTGCAGTTCCTTGGCTTCCTCGGCCGAGACCAGCCCGATCTCCACGAGGTCGAGCGGGCTGATAAACCCATCACTGATCCGGAAGCCCCCGGCTCGCACGATCGCGTCGCGCAGCGGCACCGCCCAGTGGTGTTCGATGAGGACGAGCGCTGCCGCAGAGTCGTTCGGGATGTCGTCCAGCACATCCCAGCCCTCCTGCTCGGTAAACACCTTCACGCCGCCCTCGGCGGACACCTCCTCGGCGCCCGCAGCCGCGCCTGCCTCGATGCCCTTCTCACCCTCGATGCCCAGGCCGATCAGCGCACCGATCTTGGTACCGTACTCGATCGCCTCTTGCTCAGAGAGATTGCTGAGGTGCTCCACCTCCAGCCCGCCGTCGGCGTCTTTGTAGACGGCCATCGCATCGATCACACGTACCGTATCGCTTTCGCGGAGCCGCTCAAGCTCGGCGATGATCTCACCGTGGAAGTCGGGGTGACTGAACCCCAATACGATCAGCTGCACTGGCCCGATTGCCATGTTCTTGCCTCTTTCGCGCGATCCGCCGACCTGCTTCGGCCGACCCCCACCAACGGGCGGCCGGAGAGCGAGCCGCCAAAATGATCCGATCTAGACCTCTAATCCGAAAGCATCTGGCTGGATCGGGCGGTGGCGCATCACCCGGTAAGGGTGATGCGCCACCCACCGCCAGCTTGCGGCCGACGATGCTCCAGACGGATCAGGTGGATTACTCAGATGTGCTCAGCGAGGACGTAACCTGGGCCATCGGGGCCCTAGGGTTGCTCCGGGCGAGCCGCCTCCTCAGGACGCGAGTTTATCGCCTGCGGGCGGCCGGCTGCCGGAGACGAGCTTGGCGCTCATCTTGATCGCCTTCACCGCGCCGGTGGCGCCTGCCTGCAACGTCAGCCCGATGGCGAGCACGACACAGCCGAGGATGAAAAGCGTGTGCGACCCCAGCATGAGCAGCCCGACGCGGCCGAGGACGTAGGGAGGTGTGCAGACGATCGCTCCGACTGCCCCGCCCACCGCGCTCGCGGTCAGTTTGTCGCGTTTCGAATGGGTGGTCTTCATGCCGATGAGCCGGGCCGGTACGGCGACATAGCAGACCATCATCACGGCGACGACGATGCCCAGAGACAGGCCGAACCACGGTCGCCCCCAGCGGGTGACGACCACGGTCGCCAGGCCCAGGCCAATACCCACCGCGGCGCCCCATCCCAGTACGACCGCCAGATGTGACCGGGCCTGTGTAAACGCGGGCCGGATCACGGGCGGACCGTCGCTCGCGATCGCAAAGGCGAACACGGCGTTCAGGAAGAAACTCGCCGCGGTAATAGCGGAGACGGCTAGGACGATCGGGATCACGACTGGACCGGTCAGCACATGGAACGACTTCCCGTGCAGCGCATGAGCCTTCAGGTCGAACATGGCGGCCCAGATCCACATCGCAGGCAGCACCTGGATCAGGGTCAGCCGCCAGTTGGTGAACAGGAGCTTAACTCCGTCAAACAGCATCACAAACGCGCCGACCACGAGAGCGAGCGGAGCAAGCCACCGCCGAGAATGGCTTAGCCGTAGAACCCACTCTTCTACGGCCGCACTGTCACCGTCGCGGACCGCGGTGATCAGCCGCTTCAGTCGCCCAGCCCGAGCGCGCCGAGCGGCCCGCCGCGACCCGGGGGCCTCGCCGCCGGTGCCGGGCGTTCCGGACTCGCCGGAAACATGCCCATCACTCGGCCGTGCTGCCGGAAGCTCCGCCGCATTCCCTTCGATTGCCAATTCGGGATGCCCGTCTGCGCGCGTCGTGCGCTCAATAGATCCATGTCCGCCGGACAGCGACAAGCCGCCTGCAACTGCCGGCAGCCCACCTATCCAGCGCCTACAAGGGTAACCCCGGCCAAACGGCTGTCCACTCACCCGACCAGGGTGAGGCAGCCAGCCGGCCGACGCGGAATCGTGGTTGGCCAGAGCGTACCGAGAGGAGCCGATCATGAGTGTACAGATGGCTGAGGCTCCACCCGGGGGTACGCAGCGGTACCAGCTCGAGTCCGGGGTGGGACGGCTAACCCCAGCGGAGCGCGCGGCCCGCGGTAAGGCCGCGCGGGCTGAGGTGCCGCGTGACAGCCATGCGGTGTTCGACCCGCCGCCGGACCGGCCTGACCCGATCGCACTGCTGGAGGAGCAGGGGAAGTCGCGGGTTCCTGAGCTGGTGCCGGTCAGGTATGGCCGGATGATGGTGTCCCCGTTCACGTTTTTCCGGGGCGCGGCCCTGCCGATGGCCAGCGATCTGGCTGCCACGCCCGTCTCCGGGCTGGCCGTGCAGGCGTGCGGCGACGCGCACCTGTCCAACTTCGGCCTCTTCGGCTCGGCTGAACGCCGCCTGGTGTTCGACGTCAACGACTTCGACGAGACCTTGCCCGGCCCGTGGGAATGGGATGTCAAGCGGCTGGCGGCCAGCCTGGAGGTTGCCGCGCGCGGCAACGAGTTCACAGGTAAGCAGCGCCGCGAGATTGTCACGGCCGCGGTCGCCCGTTACCGGCAGGCGATGCGCAGCTTCGCCGGGATGACCAACCTGGAGGTCTGGTATGCGCACATGGACATGGACCAGATGCGGGCCCAGTTCGACGCGCAGCTTCGACCACGGCAGCGCAAAGTGGTGGATAAAGGCCTGGCCAAAGCGCGGACCAGGGACAGCATGGAGGAAGTGGCCAAGCTGACCCGGGTCGTGGACGGCCAGCCGCGGATCATCGCTGACCCGCCGCTGCTCGTCCCGATCGACGACCTGATACCCGAGCAGACGGACCGGGCCGCCTTCGAGGAGCAGGTCAGCGGCCTGATCGCCAAGTACCAGCGCACGCTGGAAACCGACCGCAAGTTCCTGCTCGAGCAGTTCCGGGCCGTCGACCTGGCCCGCAAGGTCGTCGGCGTCGGCAGCGTCGGGACGCGCTGCTGGATCGTGCTGATGCTCGGCCGCGATAATGCCGATCCGCTGTTCCTGCAGGTGAAAGAGGCCGAGGCGTCCGTGCTCAGCCGCTTCGTCGGTGCCAGCAAGTACACCAATCAGGGTCAGCGGGTGGTCGCGGGCCAGCGGCTGATGCAGGCATCCAGTGACATCTTTCTGGGCTGGCAGCGGATCGAGGCGGGCCTGGACGGGCGGCAACGCGACTTCTACGTCCGCCAGCTGCGGGACTGGAAATACTCCGTTGACATCGAGACCATGGTCCCGCGCGGCATGCGCATGTACGGCGAACTGTGCGGGTGGACGCTGGCGCGGGCGCACGCCCGCTCCGGGGACCGGATCGCCATCGCCGCCTACCTGGGCGGCTCGGACGTGTTCGACCGGGCCATCACCCAATTCGCCGCCGCCTACGCCGACCAGAACGAGCGTGACCACAAGTCACTCGTCGCCGCTGTCAAATCGGGACGGATCACCGCCGAGCCCGACCTGTGACGTCCGGCTGACGCGGGCGGGGGCGACGGAGGCGGAATGGTACTTGACCTGATGCTCATCGGGCTCGCGATCACCCTCGAGCCGTTTCCTCTCACGGCCTTCATCCTGATCCTGAGCGCCGAGAAAGGCACTTGGAAGGGCCTGGCGTTCGTCCTCGGCTGGCTGGCCTGCCTGGTCGCCGTGATCGCCGCCGTCGTCCTGACGACCGGGGCCAATCCGCCCAAGCCGAACACCGCCCCGTCAACCGCCGCCCTGGCCGTCAAGCTGGCCCTGGGCATCGTGCTGATCCTGTTCGCCGAGCGGCAGCGGCGTCGGATGGGCCACCCTCGCAAGCCGCCGGGCTGGATGGCCAGGCTGGACCGGCTCTCGCTGTGGGCCGCCGTCGGGCTGGCCGTCTTCCTCCAGCCCTGGGCGCTGGTAGCAGCAGGCGCGGCGACAGTAACCGAGGCCAAGCTGTCCACCGGGGAAGACTACTTGACGCTGGTGCTCTTCTGCCTGCTGGCCACCTCCAGCTTCCTGTACCTGGAGCTGTACGCGGCTTTCTCGCCTGCCAAGGCCACCGTCCGGCTCGACCGGATGCGAACCTGGCTAGATACACACCAAGATCAGGTCATCATTCTGGTTTTTCTGCTGCTGGGCTTCTGGCTGGCAGGCAAGAGTATTTACTTGCTGGTCAGCTGACAAGTGACGAGCGCCAGTCCGCCCGCGCCAGCCAGACTGGACGCATCGCCCCGAACAGGCGAGAGCCGCTGGCCGATGGCGCTGGCGGTGCTGGCCGCCGGAGGGCTGCGCGCGGTCCTGCCGCCTGAGCTCAGATTCGGCGACGCCCGGTGGGCCTTCGTCGTAGTCGTCTTCGCCCTGCTCGCGATACTCATCGTCGGCGACCCCGGACGCATTGACCGCGACTCCAGATGGCTGCGAGCAGGGACCGGGACGCTGATCGGGCTGATCTCCATCGTGAACGCCTCGGCCGCAGTGCGCCTGGTCGCAGGCATCATCGACGGTGCGAAGTTCAGCAACGATGCCAACATCCTGCTCGCCAGCGGCGGCGCGATCTGGCTCGCAAACGTACTCGCCTTCGGTTTGTGGTACTGGGATCTCGACCGAGGCGGAGCCGCCGCCCGCGCACGCGGAACGGGCCATCAGCCCGCCTTCGTTTTCCCGGAAATGACCCACCCTCAGTACGTAGGGGCTGACTGGTATCCGAAATTCCTGGACTACCTGCATCTCTCGTTCGCGGCGGCCACGGCCTTCAGCCCGACGGACGTCTCGGCCATCAGGCCCTGGGCCAAGCTCATGATGATGTCCGAAGAGGCGATTTCGCTGGTGGTCGCGGTGCTCGTGGTCTCCCGCGCGGTGAACATCTTGAAGTAACCGGCCAACCGGACCGCGCCGGGGACCCAGAGATTATTTCTGCGGGGTGGCAGAGTCCGCTCCCGTCGAAGCGCCGCGGCCATCAACGTGGAGATCACGCGATGTCCGCGCTGGATGTTCACGGGTGCGAGACGAAGTCCTTCTGCCGTCGCCGGCCGGCTTCCTGCGGTATGACCTTACGGGGCCGCGCCGAGCGTTGCTTGGCGGCCAGCGTCGGGCGCTGACCGGCGGGGCTGGCTCGGGTGACGCGCGGAAGGCGGCGACGAGGCGCGCCACCAAGGTGGCCAGGAACACCTGGCCGGTCAGCGCTTCCATGACGGCGACGGCCCGGCCGCCGTTGCCTGCGGCGGTGAAGTCCCCGTATCCGAGTGTGGTGAGCGTGCTGAAGCTGAAGTACTGGAAGGTCTGGGTGCTGGCGGGCTGTCCGTTAGCGAAGAAGTGCCCCGCGCCGAGGTGGTCGATCGCTGTGTAAAAGGCCGCGAACATCAGCCCGATGACGATGTAGGCGCTCAGGGCGCCGTAGATGCTCTGCACCGTGACGGTAGGCCGGGCCAAGATGCGGCGCACGATGAGCACCGCAGTGACCAGGAGTATCAGTCCCTTCCATAGCTCCGACGCGCCCTCGCCGACGCCTGTGCCGGTGACCGACGCCCCGAAGGCCGCGGCGGAGCCGACCAGCGCGACGGCAGCGACCAGCCACGTCCACCGGCGAGGCAATGGCGACGTGCGGAGCGCGAGCAGCAGTACCGCCAAGAAGAGCAGGACCTGGAGGTCACCAAGCAGCTTGCCGGTGCTGAACGCCGAGAGCAGATAGGTCGAGATCAGCACGAGCAGCAACAGGCCGAACCTGCCGCTGAGTTGCGGCGGACCGGCACGGAGCCCGCTGCTGGCTGCCCGCCGGGCAAGCAATGCCTGCATCATGACCCCCAAGGTCACGCCCGGGCGGGCGGTTAAGCCGCGCCCGGGCGGGCGGCCGGTCTGTGCTAGCTGGAAGCGCTATGCGGCACTTTCGCCGTGCAGGGCGTCCTGGAGTTCCTTCTCGCCTTCCTTGGACAGAGAGGTCTTCAGCACGGTACCGCCGTACTTGCTCATGGCCTCGACGGCCTTGTCCGGGGTGACCTTCTCCACCATGAGGAACAGCGCGGAGGTGCCCGGCTGCAGCATGCCGCGGACCTGATCCTGGAACTGCGCGTCGATGCCGGACTTGGTGACCTTGCCCATCAGGGCGCCAAGCCCCGCGCCGATGGCCATCCCGAAGACCGGGATAAAGAACAGCACCCCGAACAGCAGTCCCCACCACATGCCCCAGCTCGCCCCGCGGCCGACCATGTGGTGGTGGGTGTGCACGTGGTAGTCGCCCTTGGCGTCCCGCACGATCACGGCGATCGCGTCAGGCTCGATGATGAGGTCCTTAGCGAGCTGCCGGGCCTCATCGGCGGCGGCCTCGGCGGTGGTCTCGTCGGGATATCCGATCGCGATCAGATCAGCCATTGCATCCTCTTTCCCTCTTATGCCGGTTAAGCCGGAATCCAGTTCATCAAGTCCGATACCCGCCGCGCCCCACCCGCGGCGGGTGATCCGCCCTGCTCCGGACCAGCCGCGCAGCCGGTCAGGCAGAATCGCGGCCTGGGCGGGACACAGCCAGCCGGACCTGCGCGGCGGCCAGCCGGGCCGGGACTTCGTGGGCAGCGGGAAGGCGCTCCAGGACGCCTTCCGCGGCCTCGAGCGCGGCAAGCCGGATTCGGGAACGCTGAATGGCTTTGCCTACATGCCCGAAATCTCGCCAGGGTGACGAATTCACCCGTGGTGCATGGGGCGGTGCCGGCCGCGACGCAGGAACGTGGAGCTTTAGCCCGTGTTCATCGCGACCTGCTGGGAGCTACGTTGCCATCGTCCTACTACGAGATCCGCGTAGTCGGGATCCTCCCGCCCGAAGTCCTGCTTGACTTCGAGCGGCTGAGCGCCTCGATTGAGCCGCTCGAAACGATCCTGCACGGCCCCCTGCGGGACCAGGCCGCCCTGCACGGGCTCCTGGCCAGGCTCCAGACCTTCGGCGTCCAGGTCGTGGAAGTACGCCGTCTTCATGACCCCGATCCGCATGGCCCGGATCCGCCCGCAAGCAAGGATCAGCCGGGCGATTGATGGTCTGCCGTGGTGTCCTACAGCACCAGCTGTCCCCGGCAACGCGGACGGCGCGGCTGCTGTCGGGCTCGACCATCACCAGGTGCCGGCAATTGAAGTCGCCCTGGCCAGCATCGTCCGCCATCACCCGACGAAGATCGTACGTTCATGCGTTGTCCGCGCATCATTCCCGAGGGGTGATGCGCCGGACGCTCTTTGCCCCAATGGTGGGCTTGTGGCCGAGCACTACAAAAAAGGATATTGATCCTCGAACGCGGCAACTTCCGGCCGCGAAACGGACAACTGGAGCCCCGAGCCGGTATTCCTCGACTACGGCGTCGGCTCGGTCAGGAAAGCACTACTGGATCCATAGAGGAGAACCTGTCTCTCGACGTATTCCGCGAGGTATAGATAGGGAAAGTGAGATAAGTGATGACCAACTTCATAGTGCGGCGCATCCTCGTGTCGTTTGGATCACTGTGATTTCCTCCGGCCCGACCGGGTCGGCGCATCAGTCACCGGCCGTGAACCGACCGCCGAAGGTGGTCATGGCGGTGATCGGCCTGACTGCGGCGGCGCGTATGGCACGCGACCGCCGCACCCACGAACGTGTGATCCTCTTGGCGATAGTGCTGGCTGCGGCGGTAGATGTCGCCCGTGAAGGCAAGGTTCGTTCGGTAACGCGTCTGATCGCCTGGGATAGGCAGCGGACTCTGGCCCAAAAACGCCAGGTCAAGGCTCCACGATCGTAGTAGTCCTGTGCAAGCAGTCCGGGCCGGGCCGGGACCGCGAGTATCGCGGCGCTCTCGGACGACCATGAGACGGAGACGGCCGCAATCATACCAACTCGGGGCGCTCTCGTTAGGTGCATACAAACCAAGCCCGATTCTCGTTATCGTCATTGACGACGCTACCGTCGC
>ODAK010002496.1_pt1 | contig 19405 bp, 11 predicted proteins | sample 1539591 | NCBI WGS metagenome assembly ODAK01 (sample SAMEA3539303, study PRJEB22396) | soil metagenome | biome: tundra; feature: field; material: soil | place: USA | collected 2010-05 | depth 0.15 m | reverse complement strand
GCGGGCGGCGGATCTCGGTGCGGCGCGCATTGAACCCATGACTAAACCACACCCAGGCTTGTCAGTGACCCACAGGCCCCGCCCCGCCCCTCTCAATGGTGCCGGTTGGGATCCAAATGGTGCTCCCGGTAACCGCCGCTTGTGAGGTCGGTTTGCGCTCACTGGTGAACCTGTACAGGAAACGAACCTGCAATCTTCGCGCCCCGGTGGATCCAGCAGAATCGCCCCTGCCCCGGTTGGCAAGCGGATTCTCACGGATTTTCAAAGAGTCGGGACATAACGAACGCTTTACGCGCTTGTTCACGAATTGACAGGCTTTCCCGATTAGCCCGTCCACCCACGACAAAGCGTGGGCCAGGCGATGCGATCACATCAAGCTTTCCCCGAGACGGGCAGTGTCTGAATGGACCTGCGACCCGGCATCCGGGTAACCGCGCGTGGACTGACCTGGGATGTGCTCGAGGTTGACGGCGCCGCGGACCGGCAACGTCTCGGCCTGCGTTGCGTGGAGGGCGACATGGCCGGCCTGGAGTGGCAGGTTCACGTGCCGCCCGAACCGGTCCAATTGGTTGACGAAGCGTTCGACACAGAATCCCCGACGCCACTTTCGCTTTGGCACCTGATGCATCGGGCACGGCTGTTGAATGAACTTCCGGGGGGAACATCGTTCGTGGCGCGGGAGCCTGGGCGGGTGCGAGTCGAACCTTATCAACTGGTGCCGTTGATGCGTGCCCTCGATATGCCACGTCCCAGATTACTTCTGGCGGACGGTGTTGGACTGGGCAAGACAATCCAGGCGGGAATGATAGCGGCCGAACTCATTGCGCGGCGGCGCGCGCAGCGCATTCTGATCGTCGCACCCTCCGGTCCGTTGTTGTGGCAATGGGAGCAAGAGACCAGGCTGCGCTTCGGCCTGAAATTCACTCTGATTACGAGCGCGGCGGAGTTGTGGGACGTGCGTCGTGCGCATGAACTCGGTGCCAATCCGTTCGATGCCATATCGCTATGCATCACGGCGCTTGATTTCGCCAAGCAGGATCACATTCTGGAAGAGTTGGAGCGGTCCACATGGGATCTGGTGATCATCGACGAGGCGCATCATTGCGTTGGGTTCGGCACCCACATGTCCCAGGAGAGTACATATCGCCGACGACTGGCCGAGGTATTGGCTCGCCGTTCCGACGGCTTGTTGCTTCTGACGGCGACGCCGCATGATGGTCACGATGCGCATTTCGCGTCCCTGATCGCCCTGCTGGATCCATCTCTGGTGGACGGCGCGGGTGGCTTTGTCGGTCGCGAGTATCGCCGTCATATCATACGACGGATGAAGGCCCATATTCGTGATTCGCGGACTGGCGCCCCATTGTTCCGGCCGCGTCATGTCGTTCACGTGAAGGTCGACGTTGCTGGTGTGGAGCATGAGGCGGTTCGCGAATTTCATCAGGCGCTGTCGGCGTTCGTGGTGCCGAGGCTGCGGCGGCGACCCGGTGCCGATGACGCCTTGGCTTTCGTCAGCCTTCTGAAGCGGTCGGTTTCGACCATTTCGGCGTGCCTGGAAACCTTACGTGTCGTCATTGAGCGTCTTGCCCGAAACGAGGCTGGTGAAATCGAAACCAAGGCGGCTCGGCGGGAACGCGCGCGAGCTCTCCGTGCATGGCGACGGCACGCTGCTCGTTTCGGCAGCCTGGGTGCGACGGACCAGGCCAACCAGGAAGCATTGGAAATTGAGAGTATGGCGGAGGCACTGCGGGTGGCTCCTGACAGCGAACCCGCTCGTTTGATCAGGCTGGGAGTCGCCGCCGAAGCGCATGACCCAAAGCTTTCGGCGATAATTCTGGAGATACGGTTGATCCGATCGGGTCTCCCCAGGGCCAATATTCTGATTTACACGGAGTATACCGACAGTCAGGTCGCCGCGGCGCACGCTTTGCGCACCGCGCGGGGCATCGCGGGCGAGGTCCTGTCCATTGGAGGAGAGGACGACGATCGGGCTCGGGCCGCCGCCGCGTGGCGCTTCGCTGAGTTCGATTGCCTGATTCTGATCAGTACGGATTCGCTGGCGGAAGGTCTCAATCTTCATGAGCATTGCCATCACCTGATCCATCTTGATCTACCGTACAATCCAAACCGGCTTGAGCAACGAAACGGGAGAATCGACCGCTATGGTCAGCAACAGGATCCGGAAATCAGGTACCTGTATATTCCTGGTACTTTCGAAGAAAGCCTGCTGTTGCATCTGATCGCGAAGTATGAAAAGGCGCGCTCGTCGCTTGATGTCATGCCGGATACCCTTGGCGTTACCGCGTCGCCGGAAGACTACGAGGCACCGCTGATGGGGGGACTGTCTGAAGATCCAGGCGACCTTTTCAAGGACGATACAGAAGTACTTCGGACGCTGGATCGAGCGGTTGGCGACATCCGCCCTGAAACTGTCGCCGAGCTGATGCGAGAAATCGATCGAGCTTTCGACGCTTTCGATTTGATGGCGGTATCTCACGGGTGGCACGGGGCGCGCGGGCTCAGCGCGGGTATGAAGCAGATTAACGACGCGGAACAATGGCGAGGCGCCGCGGATGGGGCCGAGGATCTCCCGGACTTTGTCGGTGCGGTGATTGAGGCGGAAACGAGCGAACAGGCGATAACCGTTGACGAACTTCGCTTGCCGACGAACTGGCTTCATGGGCTTGACGGTCTGCCAGGGTTCGATCCCGCGGCGGGCGTGCTCCGCTTCACCCGTGATTTCAAAGCATGGCGTGACTCGACCGGGCGTAGCACGGGGTTCTTCGGACGCGCACATCCGCTGGTGCTTCGCGCGATACGCCATGGATGTCGGCTACCAGGTGCGGTCTCTGTCAGTCATGGAAATCATCTCGGTTTGTTGCTGACCTTTGAAATGGAAATATCGATCGGGAGCCGTGTCGCATTCCGTGAAGTCATCGCTGTGATGGCCCGGCCGGATTATCCGCCCGTCGAAAGCGACCAATGGACAGGCCTTGGTACTCCCGAACACTCCGTCTCCGAAGCAGCGATCTGGGATCGTCAATTTGCGTACTGGGCAGACAAGGCTCGGCTGGACTCCGAAGTATTGGTAAGCCGGATTGGATTGCAAAGACATGAGGCGTTCGTGGAACGCTTCGAGGCAATGCGACATGAGGGGACCGGCCGTTCACGGCATTGGTTGCGGGTGAAGGCGGATCTTATGTGTGGAACTTTTGTTCCCCTGACGGGCGACCTCTTTGGTGGGACCGTGTCGGGCCCGAAGTGGCGCTTCCAGGAGGATCCGATGACCCGGCTGATCTCGCTCGCGACCTGCCCGGAAACGCCGCCGTCGAAACGTCGGGAGGCCAACGAGACGCTCGAGACCTTTCGGACGATCGAGTTTCCGAATGCGATGCCCGGACCGATCGTGTCTCGACCAATCGGGATGCTGATGCTGGTGCCCTGAGATGCCCCCTGAATGCGAACTGATCGGTCCATCGCTGACCCCGGCGTTCGCATCTCAGGCGTTACCCGCGCTGTTGGCGCGACACGGTCTTTACCCGATTGCACCGGCTGCCGGCTGGCAAATGGTACAACGGGGATTGCGAGAGTTCGCCGGGACCGGTGGGCCCGTTCGCGTTCTTCATCATATTATCAACCCGTTCGCCACCGCTTTGGGATACCGCGAAATCCGCCGCGAAGAAGCGATATCGACACGTGAGGGTCCGGAGGATGGTGGCTATTCGCTGCGGACCCAAGCTGCTTTGTTACGGGTGTGGCCGGTGGGGTCGGACACCGATCTCGAAACATCGTCGAAGCGTGGTGCGGCGACACGCGTCAGTCCATTGCGACAGGCGAGCAGGGTACTCAGGGCGTGCGGAGAATGCACGGGAATTGTCACGAATGGCGCCGCGCTCCGATTGCTGCTTTGCGATCCCGCCGGACCCGACAGCCAAATCGTCGTGTCCTTGGTCGGACGCACGGGCTGGGTTTCTCGGTCGGATATTCCGGAATCATACCGACTCATTTCAGCCTTGGCCTCTCCGAGCGGCCTGGCGGCGGCGGGCGACATTTTTGATGCCGCCCGATTGCATCAGACCGCTGTTACAAAAGCGCTGCGCTCGCAGGCGAGGGCTGCGATCCAGGACTTCCTGCAATGTCTTCTCGATCAAGAATGCAATGCGGCCGCTCTGCCGGGTCCCGACATTCTGTGGCGCCAGACGCTCACCATCGTTTACCGTCTGCTGTTCATTCTGAAGCTCGAAAGTTCGGCTGAGCCATCCGGCGGGTTCAGCTTCGCCGCGTCGGAGACCTGGCGCCGTGGCTTTTCGCCAAACCGGGCACTTGGCCCATTGGTTCGCCGAAATCTCGATCTCGGCCATGATACGGGCCGCTTGCTTGAGGACGGTTTGCGGATCCTGTTCCAGGTTTGTCGCGAAGGTCTCCAGCATTCGACCCTGTCGATCGCGCCCTTGGGTGGCGGGTTATTCGATCCGGTCGCGACCGCGTTGGTAGATGGACTGCAATGGGGTGAGCGGGCCGTTGCATTGTTGCTGGACCGATTGTTGTGGACGGTACCTCGCGGACGGGAACGCGAACGAGTTCATTACGGATCCCTGGATGTCGAGGAGCTTGGTCGGATCTATGAGTCCTTGCTGGATCTGGAACCAGATATCAGCGCATCGCCCATGATAAGAACACGGCGTGGGCGGCTGGAGGCGGTCGTGCCCGCGGCCTCAAGGCACGTCGCGGACGTCAGCGAAATCGAGCACATCCCGCAGGGCCGCTTTTTTTTGCGCACGGGGCTCGGGCGCCGAGCCGGGGGCTCCTACTACACGCCGCATGAGTTCGTGCGATATCTGGTTCGCGAGACCCTGACGCCACTCGTGCGGCCGTTCATCGACAATGCTGATCCGGGGGAGATCCTTCGGATCAAAGTCATCGACCCAGCCATGGGAAGTGGCCATTTTTTGGTGGAAGCATGCCGTTTCCTGGCTGACGCCCTCTACGAAGCATGTCGCCGCTGTGACACGCTCGGCACCGAGGAATCACGCAAGAGAATTGATTGCCTACCCGATTTGGATCAGCGACTCTCGTCCTATCTTCCCACTCGGTCACGCGATACGTCGGATACTGGGTTGTCGCGGACGCGCGCACTCGCGTTATGCCGTAGACTGGTCACGGTTCATTGTCTTTACGGAGTCGATCGAGATCCGTTGGCGGTTGAACTGGCTAAATTGTCATTGTGGCTGGAATCCTTCGCCGAAGGGCTGCCGCTGACGTTCCTTGATCATCGCCTGATTGTGGGCGACTCGATCTCGGGCCCGTTCTTTCGCGACCTTTCGCGTATGCCGATTGGCGGAAATGAGCTTGATGCTCTGCTGGCACGCGGAGTGACCGATCAACTCAGGCGTCTGATTGGCGATGTCATGGCGGACGTGCGGCAATTGGAGGCCTCCATCGGGACAAGCATCGCCGACGTCATGGCCAAACAGGTGGCGAAGGGTCGGTTGGATGGGCGATTGTTACCTTTGCGTGCCCTCGCGCGTGCATGGTCGGGTGCGGTCAGCACCAACGCGCGCGAGGCGAATGATGCATGGGTCGCGCTGGCGCGATCTGTCGCGGATACAGGTGCTTTGCCAGATACCCTCGACCTGCATCAGACCGCTCTGTCGCGGCACGGCGAAATGGCGTTGCCATTGGATCTGATGTTTCCTGAGGTATTCCGCCCAGATGAGGGATCTGGTGGGTTTCACGCGGTATTGGGCAACCCGCCATGGGACGTCGTTCACTACCAGACCAAAGAGTATCTCGCCGGATTCGACCCCGGTATCATGGATGCACCGACGAAGCGGGAACGCGACGCAATCGAACGGAAACTGCTCGCCGACCCGATGATTTTGGAAGGATTTCTCGCTTACAAAAATACATTCGTCGAGCGGAAGCGTTTGTGCGACCGACTGTATCCAGGGTCCGCATCTTCCGGTTCAATCGATCTGTTTCAGATCTTCACGGACCGAATGCTGGACTTTGTAGCCCAGGGAGGCGCGATTGGGATTGTCGTTCCGTCATCAATTCATGCGAACGAGGGGACGATGCATCTCAGACGCAGAATCCTAGGAAAGATGAGTATGGAATGCTGCTTTACGTTTGAGAATCGGAAGAAATGGTTTGATATTCATGGCCGGCAAAAGTTTACCCTGATCGTCGCTCGGCGAAACGGGGCAACGACCTCATTTCGCTGTGCCTTCTATTTGGATTCGATACCGCAACTGGATGATCCAGATCGTATCATGTTGTACGACCGAGAATTTATCGCCGCGACAGGCGGCGAATGTGAGACATTCCTCGAACTGCGTGGTCAGGCGGATTTGCGCGTCGCGAGGCACATGTTCGTCAGCCGTCCTGACATGCGAGCCTGGATGTCGACGCGGTGCGTCTCGTTCGGTCGCGAGGCGCATATGACGGACGATTCCCACAGGTTTACTCCGATCGCGCGAGTCAGAGGTGCTGAGGCATTACCTTTGCACGAGGGAAAAACCTTCCATCAATATACCGACCGCTGGAAGGCCGCGCCACGTTACGCGATTCGTCTCGACGCGATGCGGGATAAACCAGGTTGGCTGCGAGCTTCAGGTCATTATCGCCTCGCGTTCCGAGAAATATCCCGCTCCACCGATGAACGCACGATGATCGCCGCGATCATACCGCCCGGTCATGTGTTCGGCCATAAAGGTACATGCGAAAAAACGCCATGGCGGCGGCCGGATGCCACGGCGCTCATTCTCTGCGCCGTGTTCAACTGCTTTGCGTTTGACTGGTGCCTGAGGCAAAAGATCGCGGCGAGCGTAAGTTTGTTCATGCTGAACAGTTGTCCGGCTCCGGCTCTGTCAGGCGACGCGGCCCGTTTCCTCGCGCACGGTGCGTTACGGCTATCCTGTCGTCATGCCGGCTACGCAAGGTTATGGCGAGATCAATTGAGTTCCACCCAGCCCGTGTTGCCAGAGTTGGCGGATCCCGACGATCAGGGCATGCTTCGCGCCGCGATCGACGCCGTCGTGGCCCAGGCTTATGGGCTTGGTCGCGACGACTATCTTCACATTCTTACTGGGTTCAGCCATAAGGCGCATCCATCGGCGCCCGAGCAATGCATCGCGGCTTTCGATTTGCTGATGGAGTGTGGTGCGCGGACATTTTATGAGCGCCACGATCCTTTCTCAGATGTGCCGATGGTTGACGAGCCAGGTCAGCCCGACAGAGAAAGTCCCACGGCTTCCGCGACCTTGATGCCATCGACTCCCGCTGACAGGATGCCGCCCGCGTAACCAGCTCCCTCTCCGGCCGGGTATAATCCCTTGGTGTTGATGCTTTGGAAGTTTCGACCTCGCGTGATACGCAGGGGCGACGACGTGCGCGTTTCGACGCCAGTCATGAGCGCGTCTGGCATTGCGAATCCTGGAATGCGGCGGTCGAATTGTGGGAGCGCCTCCCTGATCGCGGCGATCACGTATTCAGGCAGGCACGCTCTCAGATCCGCCATGCGGACACCCGGCTGGTACGACGGAACGACCTCTCCGAGACCTGTGGATGCGCGGCCGTCAAGAAAGTCTCCGACCCGCTGGCAGGGAGCGGTATAGTCTCCTCCACCGGCCTGGAACGCCAGCGATTCCCAATGACGTTGGAATTCAATGCCGGCCAGGGGGCCGCCCGGGTAGTCCTTCGGCGTGATTCCGATGACAATTCCGGCGTTCGCATTGAGTTCAGCACGCGAGTATTGGCTCATACCATTCGTCACGACCCGCCCCACTTCTGACGTAGCCGCCACCACCTGGCCACCTGGGCACATGCAAAAACTATAAACGGAGCGGCCGTTTTTCGCATGATGCACTAATTTGTAATCGGCGGCCCCCAAAAGAGGGTGGCCGGCGAACCGGCCGAATCGGGCACGGTCGATCACCGATTGCGGATGTTCGATTCGAACGCCAATCGAGAAGGGCTTTTGCTCCATGAACACGCCGTGCTCATGCAGCATATGGAAGGTGTCGCGTGCGCTATGACCGATCGCCAGCACGACATGGTTGGCGGGGATGATTTCACCGCTCTCCAGTTCCACCGCCCGAACCTCGCGACTACCGTCGTTGCTGGTAGCGATATCGATGGCGGCAACTCTCGCTCCGAACCGGTATTCGCCACCAAGAGCTTCGATCTTCGTCCGGATTCCTTCAACGATCGTGACCAGCCGGAATGAGCCGATGTGAGGCTTGCTGTTCCACAGGATTTCTTCGGGACCGCCGGCCGCGACAAATTCGGTAAGCACCTTGCGGCCGAGGTCACGTGCTTCTTTGATTCCGCTGTAAAGCTTTCCATCCGAAAACGTTCCGGCACCTCCTTCACCAAACTGTGCGTTGCTTTCTGGAAGCAGGACGCCACGCCGCCACAGCCCCCAGGTATCGCGCGTGCGTTCGCGGACAGCGCGGCCCCGTTCCAGGATGATCGGACGGAAGCCCATCTCCGCCAGTACCAGGGCGGCGAACAGACCGCAGGGACCGGCACCGATGACCACCGGCCGCGACACGAGTCGCGATGGGGCGCATGTCACTGGTCGATAGGTGACGTCCGGAATCGGACCGACATGAGGCCCCTGAATCGCGGTATCTTCCGGTATCGTGACGTCGACCGAATAGACGAGCCTGATATCGTCCCTCTTGCGCGCGTCATAACCGCGCCGCGCCACGGACCAGGTGATCGGCGCGTCCTCGTGCAGGCCCAGGCGGGCGCGGATCACGGCGGGAAGGGCCTCGTCGGGGTGATCGAGCGGCAGCCGGAGTTCCGTGAGACGCGGCATCAACCGTTCGGTGTCAGAACAAAGACGCTACTGGGCTCTTCATAAAACGACCGCGTGCGGTTCAGGCGGGCGGTCATCGCTTCGATATGCGGCGCGGTAGCGCAAAGCTGCTCGAAATGACGCTCGTTCAGGGACAGACCGGCACGCCGGCAGATCGATGCGATCCTGTCTCGCTCGGCCTGGCTGATGTCAGCCTTCGCCGGAGCCGGTATCGGCGGCAAATCGGTTGAAAACGGCGCGCCGGGATCAAGGACCGGGCGTCGCGCTCGCCAGGACGTCGCGTTCTCATACGCCTGGGCCGCGCGCAGCACGGTTATCTCATCGAACGGTCGGCCGACGATCTGCATCGCCAATGGCAGACCCTCGGGCGAGAAGCCGATACATTGCGATAGCGCCGGGCCACCGAGCACATTGAACGGTGTCGTCAACGAAGCGCGACGCCAGAAATTGATCGTCTGATGCGCGTCGAGCCGAGGCGCCGGTCCTGGGCCCAACGTAAGCAGCAGATCGTATCGCTCGTAGACCTGTGTCATTTCGGCGATCATCGCCCTGCGCTCGCGCGACGCCTGCACGTAATCGATGCCGGAAAACAACAGAGCACCCAACGAGCGGCCCAGAAAATCTTCGCCGAAGTCGCTGAGGCGCTGGCGCAAAAGCGGCTCATGCACGGCGTAAAGTTCGCTTTCGGCGCCCACGACCTTCACGTCGTAATAGTCCATCGCCGGCCGGATACGTGCGTCCTCGATCGACGCGCCAAGCGAGCGGAATACCTCAAGCGCCGCCTCCATGGCCGCCTTCGCGACATTGGGTGAGTCCACGTCCGTCTCGTACATATGACGAAGCACCCCGATACGCAGACCTTTCACGCCTCCATGCAGCCCAGAACGGTAGTCGGGAACATCATGGCGGGAACTCGCCGGGTCCTTCGGGTCGTGCCCGGCGATGACGCTCAGGAGGATCGCGCAGTCCTCAACGGTCCAGGTCATCGGGCCAGCGGTGTCATAGCTGAAGGAGTTCGTATAGACGCCGCTCCGGCTGATCAGGCCGTACGTGGGTTTCAGCCCGATCAGCCCGCACAATGCGGCCGGATTGCGGATCGACCCTCCGGTGTCCGAGCCCAAGGCGGCCATCGCCAGACCGGCGGCAATCGCCGCGCCCGAACCGCTGGAAGAGCCGCCGGTAAAGTAGTCCCGGTTCCATGGATTGCGTGCCGGCGGCCAGGGCAGGTCGAACGACGGGCCGCCATGCGCGAATTCATGCGTCGACAGTTTGCCCAATGGCACCGCACCCGCGTTGTGTAGCTTTGTCACGGTGGTCGCGTCGAAATCGGGTACGTAATCCGCGCGCGTTCGGGAATGCGAGGTGGTACGAATGCCCTTCGTGCAGTAGATGTCCTTGAGCGCGTAAGGGATCCCGTGCATCGGACCACGCCAGTGTCCGGCCATGATCTCGGCTTCCGCCGCCCGTGCCTGGTCCATCGCCTGCTCGGCGGTCACCAGGAGATAGGCGTTCAGGCGCGGATCGATCGCGGCGATGCGGTCGAGGATGCTCTTTGTCAATTCCACGGGCGAAAGCGCGCGCCGCTCGATCAGTTTCGAGGCCTCAGCGATGGTAAGAAAATGCGGTTCCCCGATCATGTGCGCCTCGCCACGAGTTTCGGATGAGCGAGCGGTTTTCCCGTTCCACCGCGTGTTCGTCAACCTCCTGCCTGTGTCCCGTCGCTATGCCTTATGTGGCGCGCGGGGCACACGGCTGACATCGGTCGCGCTCAAGGTCGTATATTCAGACCTGGAGGGTGCGGGCGATAGCGTTGGTGCGGTCGTGATCCGAACAACGCCGGGCGTGGCCCTGCCCAGGGATGGCGACAGCGCCCTTCAACCGAAACGCCATGACCAATCGCGGTCGGATCGCGCAAGCGGATGACACTATAGTATAAGGCGAGGGCTCAGTTTGTTTCTGGCTTCGTTGGCCAGGCCAATTTTCTTGACGGCATCACGGAAGCGGGTCGGATCATGTTCGAGGCCATTGCTCCGCCCGCTGGATGGTGCTGGACGCGGCGACCTGGCCGAAGAATGGGCCGAGTCTTTCCATCCGGCCGCAGGCGATCCGGATATGGCCGAAACGGGCCGCCGTCCCGCGACCCGGGCCTGTGGATCGAAAGGAAGATCGTTGCGCACGAGCAGCTCGGTGAGTATTGGGAATACCTGATCACGGCCGGTGAACCATGACGTTGGGATTTGGAATGCGACCGAACCTCTGACGATCCGCGACATAGCCCACACAACCTGGCTGCGACTCGATTTCGCGCGGACAGTCCGCGCCCCAGGACCGGAAGGAAATTGATCGTGAACGACGCCGTCCCCGTCCCCGTGGCATCCCCCCATATGCTCGCCGAGATCGAAGGGTCGATCGGTTGGATGACGTTCAACAAGCCAGAACGGCGGAACGCGGTGTCCCTGGATATGTGGGAGGCGATACCCGAGATCCTCCACCGGTTCGAGAGCGACCCCTCGGTTCGGGTGATCGTGCTGACGGGCGCTGGCGACAAGGCGTTCGTGTCCGGCGCGGATATCTCGCAGTTCGAGAAGGCCCGCGCATCCGACGAATCGAATGCTCATTACGATCGGATAAGCGAGCATGCCAGCAAGGCGCTCGCGGAGTGCGGCAAGCCGACCATTGCCATGATCCGCGGGTATTGCATTGGCGGCGGACTGGCGATCGCGATTGGCTGTGACCTCCGAATCGCCACCGCCGAGTCGAAATTCGGCATCCCCGCCGCACGCCTCGGCCTGGGCTATGGTGCGCCGGGCGTGAAGAAGCTGGTCGGTCTGGTCGGGCCCTCATACACGAAAGAGATTTTCTTCACCGCCCGCCACTTCAGCGCCATCGAAGCGCAGACGATGGGTCTGATCAATCGTGTGGTCCCAGATGCCGAACTTGAGGACTACACGCGGAGGTATTGTGCCACGATCGCCGAGAACGCGCCGAAGACGATGAACACCTTGAAGCGCACTGTCGCGGAGGTCCTGCGGGGCCATGAGGCGGACTGGGGGTTGTGTGACCGTCTCGTCAAGGAATGTTTCGCGAGTGAGGATTATACTGAAGGCCGGCGGGCATTCATGGAAAAGCGGCGACCCATCTTTCGCGGCGTTTGAGCCGGTTTCACGGGCTTCGCCTGGAATTTTATTATTGAGCGTCGCCACCAATATCGCGAACGGACTGCTACTGCTCATTAACGTTCCGCGTTCCACCGTCCGACTCTCAAGCGCGAGGCTGGCGGCAAGGCATTGATTTGGTGTACGGGTTCCCGCTGCCCCCTGATATTGATACCGGCCAGCGGATCAGGAACAGCGATCTCCATCGCGGCAGGGCTTTCGCGCGGCGCCAGATGCGTGGCCGCGACCGGGATCGTGGGCCAATGAGCGGAAAATAACCGATCGGCCCGGCTATTCTTGCATCATACCAGTGCCAATGCGCCGACCCGGCCCCCCACCAACATCCGGCAACGATTTGATCATGGCCTTTGTCTCCTCAGACTTCCTCGGAGTACAATCAGGATGTCGGAGGCCACTATTCTTGATCGCACCGTGGCACCGAGCCGATTGGTCCATCGTCCCCGCGCCTTCGCATCCATCAAATCGAGCGGGATAATGTCTTCGATTTCATCGTGATACTGCTCCCGTTTCGGGAGGAAATGATCCTCGATCCCGATCGTTGGGAATGCGGCCGGCTCAGCGATGAGGATCGTGTGGGGGCTTAATCCGGACCATCCTGGCCCGGTGCGGGGTCCAAAATCATGAGCAGGTCGCTTGTGGCGCGAACATTCGGTGCATGGCTCACCCAATTCCCGACCGGGATCGGCCGACGTCTGGCGCGCGACGTGTGACACCAGGCCACCGCCAGGCCAGAAGGCCGGAAATCCGGCATTTCCCGCCAGCCTGACCACACCAGTGGGCCGAAGCACGAACAAGGCGGTGACAGGCTCCGTGGCGGCCTTTCGGAGAACGCGGCGATATTGTCATTCTTGCCCGGTATGGTGGATTCCGGGTGAAGGCACGGACCCGCGACAGAAGTCCTGCCCGCGCGATTGTAACGTGGCGAAAGAATGCACCTGAAGGCGAAGAATCGAAAGATTTTGGGTTTGCGGCGCCTCTGATTTCTGGCATTAAGGAATCGTGTTCGGGGGAAAAGTCGTTGTTCAGGCGCATTCTCATGGTTGACTTGCCCCGTGAGCGAGGTTAGATTATTAACAGAAAGCGAATGGTTTGGCAGGCGTACGTCCTAAAAAGACAAATACCTGATTTTAGGACGGTGGTTCGGTCAAAATTGTGTTGCCAAAAAAAGGCACTAACTGTAGGTTTGGGTTAGGTACCCGGCACGTCGGGGGTAGACCGCCCGCGAGTTAACACGGAGAGCATGATGCCAACCACGACAGTTCCAGGCGGCCCGGCCGGACACCTGACATTCAGCTATGGCGGCACTTCTGGTCTAACGGTCGCGCAGCAAATCGCGAACGCGTTAGGCGCGGCGTTTGCGGCAGGGACCCTGACGCAGAACACGGTTTCCGCGTCGACCGGGCCCACAACCATCGCGGCCCCCACCGTGTCCGGTGGGACATCGGATTTGATCATCGAGTCCGTGACGGGTTCGACGACCGTGATAGCTCCGACCGTACCTGGTGTGTACATCGCCACGAACAACAGCACCACCCCAAGCACCATCACCGCGGGGGCGAACGTTCAGCTCTTCACCGGCACGGTCGGCGGTGTTTACACCGCGACGGGCACCGGCGCCGAGATTGGTGCGCTTGGTGGTATCAACACGATTACGGCCTCCGCTCCAGGTGAGACGATTGGTGGCGGCACGGGCTCGGACTTGTTGATCGCCACCGGGGGCGACGTCGTGGTAACCGATGGCTCGGATACGATTACGTTAAGTGGAACCGGCAACCTGGTTATTGGCTCCACGCTCGCGGGCTCGGTGTCGGCTTTGGTCACCGATGGTGGTTCCAATGACACGATCGTCGCCGGTGCCAATCCGATGACGGTGACGGCCACCGGGACCTCCACGATCGTCGGGAGCGGAACCCAGATTTACGCGGGGTCGGGCAGCCTGACATTTGTTGGCGGAGTTGGGACAGCGAGTGTCCTGGGTGGGACTGGCGCGGAGTCACTGACCGCCGGATCTGGTGGCATCGTCTATGGCGCGAACACGGACAGCAGCGCAACCGTTAACAGCGGAACCGGTGGGGTGACGATCTTCGGCGGACCCGGCGACTCCGTTAGTTTGACGGGCAGCTTTGGTACCGCCGCCAAACCCGATTATCTGATTGCAGGTTCCGGAAACGAGACGTTGAATGCCTCGGCGTCGTCGTCCCCCAACTTCTTCGCTGATATTCCAGGAACCGTGGCTGCCAGCGTGGCGATGATCGGCGGCTCCGGTAATGACACCATGCTGGCGGGTGCCGGCGCGGGGTCCGTGACAATGACCGGCGGTGCCGGCTCAAACGTCTTTGCGTTCTTCAAACAGGCGGCTGGCGGTGCGAAGGATGTCGTTACCGACTTCAATTCCAGCGACTCGGTGTACATCGAAGGCTACGCCAGCACTGGTTCGGCCGCGGCATTGCTGCAAAGCGCAACAGTGGGCACGGGTGGTGTAACCTTGACATTGAGCGACGGCACGAGCGTCACATTCTCGAATCTGGTTAGCCCGGCAACGCTGGCTGGGAAGATCCAATACGGCTGAGAAGGCTGGATAACCGTTCGTTCGGCTTTGGGTGCCAGGGTTCTCTCTGCTTACGGAGAGGACCCTGGGGTTACCCCAGCAGGCGATGGAACGTCCTGCGATCGTGATCTGAACTCTTATCCGTTCAAAGGCAGATCAAAGTCTTGCTTTTTTGACGGTTTTGCCAAATGGTTTGTGCCCTTTGTTGCCGCAAGGTGCAGTTTTAGCGCGTGGAATGGCATCTCTCGACTTTGTATGCGGGAAATGCTCCGTTCACGCGGGCCAAATATCCTAACAGAGTGCCCGCCGTGACGCGGTCGTTCCGCCAAAGTTCTTGCGGGCAGACCGTTATGGTTGATGATCAGGGCCATGGCCTACATCCTCAACATCCTGCGCGGTTTCGCATCGCAGGCAGCCGAGGGCAGCGGTCGTTGATCAGATCGGGCATGAAGCTGACGGATCTCCCCACCAGGATTGTCCATCACGATCGGACAACCAACTTCCAGATGGCTGAGACGATCGATCGCGGCAACGCGGGACATCATGCACGGTGACCATACCGACGATAACGGCGATCATTCCGCTGTACAATGGCAGAGATTTCATTCAGGCGGCCTTGAATAGCGTCCTGGCGCAGGCCTTGAAACCAGATGAGATCGTCGTTGTAGACGATGGTTCGACCGATGATGGCGCGGACATTGTCCAGCGTATCTCCCAGTCGCATCCTATCAAACTATTACGGAAGGAAAATGGTGGTCAATCGTCAGCTCGTAACCATGGTGTCGCGAATTCAGACGGGGACCTGATCGCGCTGCTCGACCAGGACGACATTTGGTACCCCGATCACCTGCTGGAACTTGTTAAACCGTTTCTCGAACAGCGTTCCGTTGAGCTGGGTTGGGCTTATAGTAATCTCGATGAAATGGACAGGGAAGGAAAGGTAATCGGGCACGCGGTACTCGATAATTGTTCCACGCCGCATCCTAAGGACAATCTGTTCACCTGCCTGCGAGAGGATATGTTTATCCTCCCGACCGCGTCGATCATTTCTCGTGTCGCTTTCGAGACACTCGGCGGCTTTGACGAATCGCTTTCAGGCTACGAAGACGACGACCTGTTCTTGCGGATGTTCCGTGCCGGATACGACCATGTCTACATCAAGCATGCGCTTGCACGATGGCGTGTTCATTCAACCAGCGCGTCCTATTCAAAGCGCATGGCGTCGAGCCGGATGACCTTCGCCAAGAAGCTGCTGCGGAACTTTCCCGACGATCGCTCCAACCGCCGCTATTTCCGACGTGACCTCATCGCCCCCAGGTTCCTGCCACAGGCGATCGCGGAGGCGCGCAAAGCGTTGCGATCCGATGATACGGCGGCGATCGATGCGTGCATCGCTGATGTCGAATTGCTCCGTGGCCACATCGAGAAGGGCTTCGAGTCTGGAAAAGCGAACCGAGAATTCCTGATAAGTGTTGTCATCCCGCTGTTCAATGGCCGGGAGTTCATTCAGGATGCATTGGACAGCGTTCTGGCACAAACCATGGCGCCGGATGAAATTATCGTCGTTGACGACGGGTCGACTGATGATGGCCTGGCGATTGTTCAGCGGATGGCGCGGTCGCATCCGATCAAAATTTTAACGAAGAAGAATGGTGGTCAGTCATCGGCGCGCAATGCCGGTATCGCGCATGCGCGGGGGGACCTGATCGCGCTGCTCGATCAGGATGATGTGTGGTACCCACATCATCTCGCCACGCTGATCGAACCGTTCACCGAAGCCCGACCGCTGGAACTCGGTTGGACCTACGGTAATTTGGATCGAGTCGATCGGGATGGCTCAATGTTGATCCGTTCTTTCCTCACGGCACTGCCGACGGTGCATCCCAAGCGGTCTTTGATCCAATGTCTTGAGCAGGATATGTTTGTGCTGCCGTCGGCATCGCTGATCTCGCGCAAAGCATTTCAGGCGGTGGGCGGTTTCGACGAGTCGTTGTCGGGTTATGAGGACGACGACCTGTTCCTGCGTATGTTCAAAGCTGGGTATGATAATGCTTTCATAGATGTGCCACTTTCCAGGTGGCGCATCTATCCGACCAGCACGTCGTATTCTCCGCGAATGGCCGCCAGCCGCATGACCTTCGCCAGAAAGTTGTTGCGGCACTTCGCCGACGATGCCGGCATCAATCGCGAGGATTATTATGATGCTATCACGTCCCGATTTCTGCCACAGGTGATCGCTGAGGCGCGCAAGGCGCTGCGATCCCGTGATCCTGATGCGATCGATAGCTGTATTTCCGACATTGTGCTGCTGCGGAGCCACATTTCAAAGCGTGCTGATGGGACCAGGATCCGCGGGGAATTTCTGATCAGTGTTGTTGTTCCACTTTATAATGGCCGTGACTTTATCCGGGAAGCGCTGGATAGCGTCCTGACACAAACATTACCGCCAGATGAGATCATTGTCGTTGATGACGGATCGACCGACGACGGACCGGATATCGTCGCGGATATGGCGCGATCGCATTCGATGATCTTTTTGCGTAAAGCGAATGGTGGTCAGTCATCCGCGCGTAATGTTGGCATCGCGCATGCAAACGGCGACCTCATCGCGCTGCTCGATCAGGATGATGTGTGGTACCCGCATCATCTCGCGACGCTGGTGAAGCCCTTCACCGAAACTCACGCATTGAACATCGGTTGGACCTACAGCAATTTGGATCGCATCGATGCGGACGGTTCGATGTTGATCCGTTCATTCCTCACCTGGCTCCCCACGGCACATCCCAAGCGATCCATGATCCAATGCCTTGGACAGGATATGTTTGTCGTTCCCTCGGCGTCATTGATTTCGCGCAAGGCATTTCAGGCGGTAGGCGGTTTCGACGAGTCGCTGTCTGGCTACGAGGACGACGACTTGTTCCTGCGTATGTTCCGAGCAGGGTACGAAAATGTTTTTATCGACGCACCGCTGTCCAAGTGGCGGATCTATCCGGCGAGCACGTCATATTCGTCTCGGATGGCAAGAAGTCGCAGGATCTATGCCGAGAAGCTACTGCGGGCTTATCCTGACGAGCCGCGCGAGGTGAAATATTACACGACTCGGATCATCGCCCCTCGATTCCTGACGCAAATGCTGGCCGAATACCGCAAGGCACTTGTCTACGGCACAAGGCAAGAGGCTGAACTGGCATTCCGCGATCTGTGTTTCATCGTTCCATTCCTCCGGCGGCAATGGCGCTATGTCATTGCCGCCCTGCTTCCTTTGCTGTGGTTCCGACCTCTTGCCAGAGTGCTGCTCGCCCTCGTTGGGCTGGTGCGCGGCCTGCTGCCCGAGGCGTCGCGTCGCAAGTTGGGCAGCGTGGAGTGAGGCCTGAATGGTTCATCCCACGGTGTGCGCGACTCGCGCGACGATGGCCGTGCTGATGGTCTATGGCCGGCATTCGCGGGAAGGGGCTCTCAAGTGGCGTGCAATGCGGTAGCGTGACAATCGCGAACGCAAGCTGAATGCCCGCGAAAGTGGACGCAATTCGACTGCCGGCGACAGACAGGAAAATGGACTTCCGCGATGATGGCCGACACCAGGTTTCCCGACGAGGTTCCTTGTGTACTGAAGCCGGCGACGGTGGATGAACTGGACGAGGTGACGTATCTGGCAGCCAATCCAGATGTGGCGAAATCGGGCCAGGCAGCACACGCGCATTTCCGTTCCGGCGGTCAGGCCGAGGGGCGGTTGCAATGGACAAATCTGGACCTGGTCGCCCAGTTGCGGGAACGGAAGCTGGCGCGGGTGCGATTGCGCGGCCAGCCGCGGAGCGTTTTCGCCACGGGTGAGGCCCCGAATTTTTTGTCAGACCAGATAATCGAAGCATTTGGAATCCCCGACGATGTGCCGGTATCCGCTCATCAGTACGGCGCACCGGTGCTCGATCTCATCCATGACAACCGGGACAAGCTGTTTCTGGATGTGGGGGCGGGGCTGCGGCACATTTATTACGCCAACGTGGTGAACACTGACATCTACCGGTCGGTTTGCACCGATGTGATGTGCGTGGGCGAAGACCTGCCGTTCGATGACGAGCAGTTCGATTTCGTTTTTTGCTTCGCCGTGCTGGAACATACGATGCGCCCATGGGATGTGGCGCGTGAGATGTGCCGGGTACTGAAGCCGGGTGGTACGATCATGGTGGACTGGCCGTTTCTACAGCCGGTACACGGCTATCCGCACCATTATTTCAACGCCACGCCAACCGGAAACAAGAGCCTGTTCGAAGCGTACTGTGACGTCACCTCCCTGGAGGTGGCATGGCACCACCACCCGGCGATTGCCGTGCAATGGATCCTGACAGTCTGGCGCAACGGTCTGCCCGCGGAGATTGCTCGAAAGTTCGAGGCGATGGCGATCGGCAATCTGATAAAGAACCCGATCGAGACGCAGCTTGAACAGGATTATTGTGTGGAATTGAGCCCTGATCTGAAGAAGGTGATCGCATCAGGCTCGATGGTCACCGGCGTCAAAAGGCCTGGGCCGGTGCCGACTTCCCCCCTCGGCGCGGACTGGACACAATCCGCATTGGCCCGTCAGAATGCCGCGTTGCATCAGGAAATCGACGTACTGCGGCGATCGACCTCATGGCGGATTACCGCCCCGCTGCGTGCGTTGGGACGGCGACTACGCGGTGATCGGCGATAATCTCTCGTCCCCGGAAACGCGGCGGGTCTCCAATGACCTCACTGCTCGGGCATGATGTCCCTGGCACTTCGGATCACCGAACCGCCGCTTCGTCAGGATTGTCCGACACTTTGAATGCACGTTGTTAACCCAGCAGGAACCATAGGCGGAAAACCAGAGTCTCCAAC
>ODAK010002495.1_pt1 | contig 19416 bp, 20 predicted proteins | sample 1539591 | NCBI WGS metagenome assembly ODAK01 (sample SAMEA3539303, study PRJEB22396) | soil metagenome | biome: tundra; feature: field; material: soil | place: USA | collected 2010-05 | depth 0.15 m | reverse complement strand
TCAACATCCGCTCGATCTTTCTCATGAGCCAGGCGATCGGCAAGCACAGCATGATCCCGCGTAAGCAGGGCAAGATCATCAACGTCGCTTCGATCGCGGGCCTGGCCGGCAACAGCGCCGACATGTGCATGGTTGCCTACAACACGAGCAAGGCGGCGGTCATCAACTTCACGCGCACGCTGGCCGGCGAATGGGGCAAGTACAACATCAACGTCAACGCCCTGGCGCCGGGCATGTTCCCGAGCAAGATGACGCAAGGAACGATCGAGCGCATCGGTGCTGCGAGTCTCGCCGGCCACGCGCCGCTGCTACGCATCGGCGACGATGACGACCTCAAAGGTGCGACGCTGCTCTTCGCTTCGCCGGCCGGCAAGCACATCACCGGCCAGGTGCTGCCCGTCGACGGCGGCGTCTCGGCGATCATCGCGGCCTAGGAGATGGTGTCGCCGCGCTCCCCGCGGCCGGCCGCACGCGCCTGCATGAAGCTCGCCGTCCGAATTCCGTTCGCCGAATTGCTCGGGCTCGAGCTTGTCCGTTTCGACTGCGACGAAGCGCAGATCGCGCTGCAGCTTCGCGACGAACTATGCAACTCGTGGAGCGTCGCGCACGGTGGCGTCACTATGACACTGCTCGATGTCGTCATGGCACACGCGGCGCGCAGCCCGAGCGAAGACGGCACGGTCGACTCGTCGGGCGTCGTCACGATCGAGATGAAGACGAGCTTCATGCGTCCGGGCGAAGGCCGGCTCCTGGCCACCGCGAGGCGCCTGCATCGCACCGCGTCGCTCGCCTTCTGCGAGGCGAAGGTCGTCGGCGGCGACGGCAAGCTCGTCGCGCAGGCGACGGGGACGTTCAAGTACATGCGCGCGCTGGCCGTCGGCGGCCGGCGCATCCGGCGGCTCAACGCATCCGATTGAGGAAATGTCATGGCAACGACCAACAGGCAGATTCATCTCGTCTCCAGGCCTTCGGGCGAAGCGACGGTCGACAACTTCCGCCTCGTCGAGGCGCTGGTCGGCGAGCCGAACGAAGGGCAGGTACTGGTGCGCATCCACTACCTGAGCCTCGATCCGTACATGCGGGGCCGCATGAACGATGCGAAGAGCTACGCGCAACCCCAGGCGCTAAACCAGGTGATGCAAGGCGGCACGGTCGGCGAGGTCGTGGCGTCGAAGCATCCGAACTATCGAGCGGGTGACACCGTCGCCGGCATGGGCGGCTGGCAGCAGTACGCGATGGTCGACGGCTCGATGCCGGGTCTGTTGCGCAAGGTCGACGCGACGCACATTCCGCTTTCGGCCTACCTCGGCGCCGTCGGCATGCCCGGCGTCACGGCCTGGTACGGCCTCATGAAGATCTGCCAGCCGAAGGCCGGACAGACCCTTGTCGTCAGCGCCGCGAGCGGCGCCGTTGGCAGTGCCGTGGGCCAGCTCGCGAAGACGCGCGGCTGCCGCGCGGTCGGCATCGCCGGCGGTATCGACAAGTGCAGGTATGTCACGCAAGAGCTCGGCTTCGATGCCTGCGTCGATTACAAGGCGCACCGCGACTCGAAGTCGCTTTACCAGGCGCTCAAGGAAGCGACGCCCGACGGCGTCGACGGCTGCTTCGAGAACGTCGGTGGCGTCGTGCTCGACGCGACCCTGGCGCGCATGAATGCGTTCGGCCGCATCGCCCTGTGCGGCATGATCAGCGGCTACGACGGCGAGCCGATTCCGTTGCATCAACCGCAGCTCATCCTCCAATCGCGCCTGACGGTCGAAGGCTTCATCGTCAGCGAGCACATGGATGTCTGGCCCGAGGCGCTGAAGGAGCTCGGCACCCTCGTCGCGACCGGCAAGCTCAAGTACCGGGAGACAATCGCCGAAGGGATCGAGGCGGCGCCCCAGGCTTTTCTCGGTCTGCTGAAGGGACGCAACTTCGGCAAGCAACTGGTCAGGCTGGCCTGAGCCGATATGCATGCCGCAGGCCGTTCGGGCGAGGAGTTCCGCGAGGATCTGCGGCCAGTCGCGGCGCGCGCGGCCGGCTCGGGCAACGCGACGGCGCGCCGGCTTCTCTCGGCCGAGGAACTCGCGCCATTGACTCGCCTCGACGATGCGCGCTCGGCGGCGGCGGTCGCGCAGACCTTCGGGATCGTCGCGCTGGCGGTCGCCTTCGGCGTATGGGTATGGCCCAGCCCCTGGCTGCTGCTGTCGGTCGTCGTCATCGGCGTCCAGCAGCACGCGCTCTTCATCCTCGCGCACGAAGCAGCCCACTACCGGCTGTTCGCGAATCGCGCCTTGAACGACGGGCTGGGCCGCCTCCTCGGCATGGCCGGCGCGATTTCGATGTGCACGTATCGCGTCATCCATCGCCTGCACCACAACAACCTCTACACCGAGGAGGACCCGGACACGGCCATTCACGGCGGCTATCCGCGCGGTGTCGCGTACCTGTGGAAGAAGCTCGGTCAGGACGCGATCGGCTGGAATGCCTGGAAGACCTTCGCCTACTTCTTCGGCGCGCCGGCGCAAAACGATGCGACGAACCGCGCGGCACGGCCGCTCGACGATACCTCGCAGAAATTGCGCGCCGCCGCCCGTGCCGATCGCTGGCTCGTCGTCGCGTGGCAGGTCGCGATGCCGCTTGCCTGTCTGGCCATTGGCGGCTGGCGCGGCCTGGCGCAATACGCGGTGCTCTGGGTCGTGCCCATGCTCACCGTGCTGCAGCCGATCCTTCGCTTGCGCGCGATCTGCGAGCACGGGGCCGTCCACGACTTCGCGTCGCCGCTCACCGCGGCACGTACGAACCATACGAGCGGCGGCCTCGCGAACGCGCTCGGCCGGGCCGCGCTTTTTCCACATCACGTGAACTACCACCTCGAGCATCACCTGTACCCGGCGGTGCCGCACTATCACCTGCCGAGGCTGCACCGGCTGCTCGTCGACAGGCGCGCGCTCGCGGGCGCCGAAGTTCGCGACGTCGAGGACACGCTGCGTCTCGTCTTCGCGCCGCGGCAACCTCGCCCGACCTTTGCGAGCTCACACTCATGAACGATATCGTCCTGCACCATTACGCTGGATCGCCCTTCTCGGAGAAGGTCCGCCTCGTCCTCGGCATGAAGCGCCTGCACTGGCTCTCGGTCGACGTGCCGGTGATGCTGCCCAAGCCCGACGTCGTGGCGCTGACCGGCGGCTACCGGCGCACGCCCTTCATGCAGATCGGTGCCGACGTGTACTGCGACTCCGCACTGATGTGCCGCGTCATCGACCGGCTCGCGCCCGAGCCGCCGCTCTATCCCGAAGCGACGCGCGGCCTCGACGAGATCGTCGCCCAGTGGGCCGACACTGCTCTGTTCTGGACCGCCGTGCCGTTCACGATGCAGCCCGCCGGCGCGGCCCACATCTTCGCCGGCGCGCCGCCCGAATTTCTCCGCGCCTTGGCTACCGATCGCGGCGCGATGTTGCCGGCGCTGCGGCGGGCTCCGCTCCCCGATGCCGCAGCGCATCTGCGTACGTACACGAGCCGGCTCGAGGCCATGCTCGCCGATACCCGGCCGTTCCTGCTCGGCGCCTTGCCGTCGATCGCCGATTTCGCAGCGGCGCAATCGATCTGGTTCGTGCACCGCGCGCCGCCGATCGCCACCCATCTCGAGCCCTTCGCGCGTGTTCTCGCGTGGTACGAGCGCGTCGCCGCGTTCGGCCACGGCAAATCGAAGCGGCTCTCCGGCGCCGGGGCGATCGAGCTGGCACGCGACACGACCGGCTTTGCGCCGTGTGCGGTGGCGTCGGGCGCCGGCATCGAAGCGGGTACGCAGGTCGGCGTCGTCCCGGCCGACTACGCGCACGACGAGGTCGCGGGAACCCTGGTCGGCTTCGATGACGATGAGGTCGTCGTCGAGCGTGAGGACGATCGCGCCGGCACCGTCCACGTCCATTTCCCGCGCATCGGTTTCCACGTCAAGGCCATCGTCGCCAGGAAAGAAGGCTCATGAAGAACTTCCAGGGCCGTACGGCCGTCATCACCGGCGCGGGCTCGGGCTTCGGCCTCGAGACCTCGCGCATCGCCGCCCGGCGCGGCATGAACGTCGTCATGGCCGACGTGCAGGCCGACGCGCTCGAGCGCGCCGCCGCCGAGATCGAAGCCACGGGCGCGAAGGTGCTGGCGCAGCGCCTCGACGTCAGCAAGGCCGCCGACGTCGAGGCGCTCGGCCGTGCCGTCGCATCGCGCTTCGGCGCCCCGCACATCGTCTTCAACAACGCCGGCGTAGGCGCCGGCGGCCTGATCTGGGAGAACACGCTCGCCGACTGGGAATGGGTGCTGGGCGTCAACGTCATGGGCGTCGTCCACGGCGTCCGCGTGTTCACGCCGATGATGCTCGAAGCCGCGGCGAAGGACACTGCCTACAAGGGGCATATCGTCAATACGGCTTCGATGGCCGGCCTCGTCGACATGCCCAACATGGGCGTCTACAACGTCAGCAAGCACGCCGTCGTCGCCCTGAGCGAAACGCTGTACCAGGACCTGCGCCTCGTCACCGACCAGATCGGTGCGTCGGTGCTCTGCCCCTTCTTCGTGCCGACCGGCATCACCGAGAGCCAGCGCAATCGGCCCGACGAATTGCGAGCTGCGAACAAGCTCACGCGCAGCCAGCTGATCGGCAAGGCGATGAACGACCGTGCCGTCGCCAAGGGCAAGGTGAGCGCCGCCGACGTGGCGCAGTTCGTCTTCGAGGCGATCGAGGCCGACCGCTTCTACATCTACAGCCACCCCAAGGCGCTCGGCATCGTGCAGACGCGGCTCGAGGACGTCGTGCAGGCGAGGAACCCGACGGACCCCTTTGCCGGCAGGCCGGAGATCGGCGCCGAGCTACGCGCCGCGCTGCGCGCGCCAAACTGAGGGCCGTGAGTCCTCCGGTCGCGTCAATAGGCCCTAGCAGTGCCCTAGCAGCCGATCTTCAACGCCTGTACCGGCCGGCCGGTCTCGGCGTCGACGACGACGAGATTGACCAGGCGCGGATGCGCCGCGTCGCCGGCGCCTGGTAGGTCGAAGCCCAGCGTACGCGGCGCATCCGGGCTCGCCGTCCAGGCAGCGACCAGACGGTATTCGCGAACCACGAAATCGTGATGCAGGGTGACGCCCTGGTTCTCGCCGGCCTTGACGGACGTGACGTGGTTCTGCTCGGTGACGGCCCAGTACGCGGCAAGGCGCTTCGGCGCTCGCGGCGTGGCGACGACGGTCGCGGTGACGTGCTCGCCCTCGCGCGCCAGCGCCAGCTCGACCGGCGCCGTCGCGCGTTCGGCGATCGGCGTTGCGAGCGACGGCCAGTCTTTCCGGTCCTGGCCGTCGACGACGACCTGGGGCGTGTAGCTGAAGCGGGCGCCGTTGACTGTCTGCTGCGTTGCCTGGCGATCGGTGAAGGCGGCGCTCGAGAAGCGGTCCTTCCAGCCGAGCCGATCCCAGTAGTCGACGTGGAAGGCGAGCGCGACGACGTTGGGGTCGGCCTTGAGCCGTGACATCCAGCGGTCCGCGGGCGGACAGGAATTGCAGCCTTCAGAGGTGTAGAGCTCGACGACCGGCGTGACGGTGGCCGCGCTCCTAGCCAGGCACGCTTCGCCGGCGTGCGACGTCTGCGCGAAGGCGGTCAGGCCAGCCATGGCCACGGCGAGGGCGGGGCTGCGGCGCGCCGGGCGCAACTCGAGGCTGAAGAGTTTCACGCGCTGCTCCTGGAACGGGACGATGCCGCTTGGTCGAGGGTTCCGCCTCACACCTTACGCCGTCGCAGACTTTGCGGCGTTCGCCGCGAGCGCTACCGCGCGAAGGCGGGCGAATTTCGCGCCATTGTGCATCCGGTAAAGAGGAGGGTGCGTACCGAGCGGCAGACGATTCGCGTCGCCGCGTTCGTCGATCGGGAAAACCGGGTCGGCCGGCTTCCGGCGTTCATTCATCGAGGAGCGAGGAACATCATGAGACGATTCATTCCCCCCCACGCCCGCCTGCTGGCTGCACTCGCGGCGGTCGGAGCGCTTTACGGACTGGCTTGCCTTCCGGCACAGGCGTCAAGCCATCGCGAGGCGCCGTTCATCACGACTGCGCCCAAGGTCGACGGCACCGACTTCTACATGTTCAACAGCTACGAGGCCGGGCGCGCCGGTTTCGTTACGCTGATCGCCAACTATCAACCGTTCCAGGATCCGTTCGGCGGCCCGAACTACTTCAAGATGGATCCGAACGCGTTGTACGAGATCGAGATCGACAACGTCGGCGACGGCAAGGAGCACCTGACGTTCCAGTTTCGATTCAGCAACGCGCTGGCGGGAACGGCGCTCAACATCGGCGGCAAGAGCGTGCCCATCCCTCTTACTCAATCGGGACGAGTCAGCGTCCCGAACGACCCCAACCTCAACGTCACGGAGTCGTACAGCGTGACCCTCGTCACCGGCGACCGCCGCGCTGGGACTGCGGCGGCCGTTACCAATGCATCGGGCGGCGGAACGACTTTCGCCAAGCCCTCCGACAACATCGGCACGAAGACGATCCCGGGCTATGCTGCTTACGCAGCCCAGTTCATCTACGGCGTGAACATCCCCGGCTGCTCGACACCGGGCAAGGTGTTCGTCGGCCAGCGCAAGGATCCGTTCGCCGTCAACCTCGGCGTCATCTTCGACCTCCTCAACGCATCCGGCGGCGCCGCATTCCTGCTCGACCCGACGATGAAGGACGCCGGCACGGACAGCTTGATGACCAAGAACGTCACGACCATTGCACTCGAGGTGCCAACCTCTTGCCTGGTCGCCGGCTCCGATCCGGTGATCGGGGGCTGGACGACGGCGAGCTTGCGCCAGGGCTCGCTCCTCAGCAGCGCAGCGAAGAGCGGCTACCAGACCTCGGCGATCGTCGGCGGCGCCTGGACTCAGGTTTCACGCCTCGGCATGCCGCTCGTCAACGAAGTCGTGATCGGCCTGCCCGACAAGGACAAGTTCAACAACTCGAAGCCGAAGGACGATGGTCAGTTCGCCGCCTACGTGACGAACCCGACCCTGCCGGCGCTGGTTGAGATCGCACTCGGGCTGCCGGCCGGCTCTGCCGCACCGTCGAACTTCCCGCGCAATGACCTCGTCACGACCTTCCTGACCGGCATCCCCGGCGTCAACGAGCCGAAGGCATTCACGGCGTCGCCCGCCATCGGAGTCGCTTCGGAGATGCTGCGCCTCAACACGGCGATCCCGGCCACGCCTTACGCCTCGCAGAACCGCCTCGGCCTGCTCGGCGGCCTGCTCTCGGGCCCGGGGGGAGACCTGGCGGGATATCCGAACGGTCGGCGGCCCAATGACGATGTCGTCGACATCTCGCTCGTCGCCGTGATGGGCGGCCTCTGTGTCGCCAATGGCGCCAGCAATACCTACGGCTTCGGCACGGCCTGCAACCCGAGTGCCGTCCCGCTCGGCGCCGCCGTGTTCAACCTGCACGACGGCGTCGACCAGGCCGGTCCGAAGGTGAAGGCCGCAGGTCCGCTGCTGCCCGGATTCCCGTACATCGGCACGCCGCTGCCCGGCGCACAGTAAGGAGCAGACCCATGAGGATCAAAGCCAGCCTTGCGGCGATCATCGTCGCCGCCGTCGTCGCCGCCTGCGGCGGCAGCGACTTCGTCTCCAACCCGCCGGCGACGAGCCAGGTGCCGGCAAGCGCCAGCCAGTCGATCGACGGCTTCATCGCCTACTTAAAGCTGCTGGTCGCTACGCCAACTTCGACGGCGGACGCGCTCGAGCCGGTCGACACCAGCATGGTCACCGGACCGACCGACGAGACCAGCGAACCGCAACCGGTGGATTGAGGAACGGCGTGGAGGCGCGCTGCGGCGCGCCTCCACGTACGATCATTCGATGCGAATGACGCAGACATGGATCGGGGCCCTGGCCATCGGTCTTTTCTTTTTGCTCTGGCTTCACGGCGTCATGGCCGAGCCCATCACGCCGAGTCGCGATGACCAGGTCATCGAGGTGTTGCCTGCGTCGGCCGGCAGCCGCGACGAAGACCGGCGCCTGAGGAAACAACTGGCCGATCGTCCCGGCGATGCGCGGCTGGCGGTGACCGTCGCGCGTCGCGATCTGGAGCGGGCCCGCGAAGCCGGGGATCCGCGCTTCGCGGGCCTGGCGCTCGCCGCACTTCGCACGTGGCCCGATGCCGCGACCGCACCGGGCGAGGTGCTACTCATGCGAGCGACGCTGCAGCAATACCTGCATGAATTCGACGCGTCAGTGGCGAGCCTGCATCAATTGCTGGGCCGACCGGGCGGCGATCGCATGGCCCAGGCCTGGTTGACGCTCGCGACCGTGCTTCGCGTCCAGGGCCGCTACGCCCAATCGGACGAAGCGTGTCGCCACGTCGGCTCCGCCGGGGCTCAACTGCACTCGAGTGCCTGCCTGGCCGAAAACGCCGCTTTGCGCGGCGACGTCGGCACGGCGCGAAAGACATTCGAGAGTCTGCTTGCCGATTCCGGCCTACCGCCGGCAGCGCGCGGCTGGCTCTTGACCTCGCTCGCGGAGCTCGAAGAGCGCGATGGCCGTAGCGGCGCCGCCGACGCGGCGTTCAAGGGCGCGCTTCAACTCGGACCGGATTCGTACGCCGCCGTCGACTATGCAGATTTCCTGATCGAGCAGCGCCGGCCGGACGATGCACTCAAGGTACTCAAGGATGAAACGCGGACCGATGCCGTGCTGCTTCGCCTCGCCATCGCCGGAACTCGCGCGAGCGCGCCGGCGTCGGCCCGGGACGTTGCCGAGATGCGCGACCGGATCGAACTGGCCAATCAGCGGCCCGACGCGCAGAAGTTCCATGGCCGCGAACAAGCGATGTTCGCGCTGTTCGTCGAGCATGATTCCAGGCGGGCGCTGCAACTCGCTCGTGGCGATGTCGAGCATCAGCGCGAAGCTCTCGATGTGCTGGTGCTCGCTCAGGCAGCGAAGGCGAGCGGAGAGCAAGGCGCGAGCGACGAAGCGCGCCGGCTAAAGGCATCGCTCGGCCTCCACGACCGGCGTATCGATGCGTCGCTCTGATTTCCTGGCCGCGCTGCGGCGATCGGCGTGCCGGCTGCTGGTCCTGTGCTCGCTGCTAGTGGCGTCGAACGTCGCGAGCGCGCACAAGTCGAGCGACTCCTACCTTCAACTCGACGCGGCGCCCGGCGCGCTAGCGGTGCGATGGGACATCGCGCTGCGCGACCTCGACATCGCCCTCGACCTCGACACCGACGACGACGGCAGACTCACCTGGGGTGAGGTCAAGGCGGCATGGCCGCGCATAGAGTCGTATGCCTTGGCACGTCTGGCAATCCCGGGCTGTGAGCTGCGCCCGATCGGGCACGGCCTGGAACGACGCAACGACGGTGCTTACGCGGTGCTTTATCTGACGTCAAAGTGCACGCTGCCGGCCTCGCCGACGATCGTCTATTCGCTCTTTGCCGAGGTCGATCCGACGCACCGCGGCCTTGCCAAGATCCAGCGGCCCGACCAGCCGCTCGTGCTGCTCGTGCTCGACCCGTCGCAGCTTGCGGCTGGCAAGCCGGGCATGGCGTCCGGGGGTGGGGCGAGTACCGCTGCCGTTGCCGGCGTCGCGTCGCACGCGGCGCCTTCGCGCTGGGCGTTTCTGGTCGAAGGTGCCCGCCATATCCTTACAGGCTACGACCACGTGCTCTTTCTCGTTTGCCTGCTCCTGCCTGCCGTTCTGCGGCGAACCCCCGAGGGTTGGAAGCCGGTCGATCACCCATCGCAGGCGATCCTTCCGATCGTCGGCGTGGTTTCGTCTTTCACCGTCGCCCACTCCATCACGCTCGGTCTCGCGGCGCTCAAGCTGGTGTGGCTGCCGTCGTCGTTCATCGACCCGGCGATCGCCGCGACCATCGTGCTTGCCGCCCTCGACAACATCTGGCCCATCTTTCCGGTGCGGCGCATCGCCGTCGCCTTCTGCTTCGGCCTCATTCATGGTTTCGGGTTCGCCACCGTCCTGTCGGAACTGAACCTGCCCACTTCCGACTTCGTCTGGGCCCTGCTTCAGTTCAACGTCGGCCTCGAGATCGGCCAGATGATCATCGTCGTCATCGCGACGACGGTGCTGTTCGGCCTGCGCGAGTGGCCCCGATATCGGCCACTGGTCGTGCGTGGCGGCTCGTTCGCCGCGATGATCTTCGCGACACTCTGGTTCATCGAGCGGACGGCCAACGTCTCGATCCTGCCGATATGAGCCGGCGCCACTACAATCGAAGCGTGATTCACGAAAAGAGCGAGAAAGCCATGCCGGTTATGACACCGCGAACTACCCGCTGCACTCGCAGGGTGTAGGCGCGCCGCGCGTCCCGACATCGCAATCGCTTTTCCTCGTCATCTCACAGCGCGGCCACGGCCGCGCTTTTTGTTTTCCGGAGATTCCCATGGTTTCGATTGAACTTCCCGACGGCTCGAAGAAGGAGTTCCCGGGGCCGGTGACGGTGGCAGAGGTTGCCGCCTCGATCGGCGCTGGCCTGGCCAAGGCGGCGCTTGCCGGCCGCGTCGGCCGCGGCGCGCTCAGCCGGGTCGTCGATACGAGCTTCGTGATCGACCACGACGAGCGGCTGGCCATCGTCACCGACAAGGATGCGCACGGGCTCGAGGTCATCCGCCATTCGACGGCGCACCTGCTCGCGTACGCCGTGAAGGAGCTGTTTCCCGATGCCCAGGTGACGATCGGCCCCGTGATCGAGAACGGCTTTTATTACGACTTCTCGTACAAGCGTCCGTTCACGACCGAGGATCTCGTCGCCATCGAAGCGAAGATGACGGAGTTGGCCAGGAAGGACGAAAAGGTCGAGCGACGCGTCTTGCCTCGCGACCAGGCGGTGGACCATTTCCGCGGCATCGGCGAGGCCTACAAGGCGGAAATCATCGCCGGCATTCCGGCGAACCAGGAAGTCTCGCTCTACCGCGAAGGCGCGTTCGAAGACCTGTGCCGCGGCCCGCACGTGCCCAGCACGGGAAAGCTTCGCCATTTCAAGCTCATGAAGGTGGCGGGTGCCTACTGGCGCGGCGACCATCGCAACGAGATGCTGCAGCGCATCTATGGCACGGCGTGGGCGACGAAGGACGAGCTGCAGCAATACCTGCAGCGGATCGAGGAAGCGGAGAAGCGCGACCACCGCAAGCTCGGTCGCGAGCTCGATCTCTTCCATGTCCAGGAGGAGGGGCCCGGGCTCGTCTTCTGGCATCCCAAAGGCTGGGCGATCTGGCAGGCGGTCGAGCAGTACATGCGCGGCGTCTACCACCGCTCGGGCTACCAGGAAGTGCGCGCCCCGCAGGTGCTCGACGTCTCGCTCTGGCAGAAGTCGGGCCATTGGGACAACTATCAAGAGAACATGTTCTTCACCGAGTCGGAGAAGCGCACCTACGCCCTGAAGCCGATGAACTGCCCTGGGCACGTACAGATCTTCAAGCACGGCCTGCGCAGCTATCGCGACCTGCCGATCCGCTATGGCGAATTCGGCGCCTGCCATCGCAACGAGCCCTCGGGCGGCTTGCACGGCATCTTGCGCGTTCGCGGTTTCACGCAGGACGACGGCCACATCTTTTGCATGGAAGAGCAGATCGAGGCGGAGGTGACGGTGTTCCATCGGCAGGCGCTCGCGGTCTATGCCGACTTCGGCTTCACCGACATCCGGATCAAGATCGCACTGCGGCCGGACAAGCGGATCGGCTCCGACGAGTTCTGGGATCGAACCGAGGAGATGCTGCGCCGCGCCCTGCGCGCCGCCGGCGTCGCCTGGGAGGAACTGCCGGGAGAAGGCGCCTTCTACGCGCCGAAAATCGAGTACCACCTCCGGGACGCGATCGGCCGGACATGGCAACTTGGCACGATGCAGATCGACTTCATGATGCCCGGCCGGCTCGGCGCGGAATACGTCGGCGAGGATTCGGCGCGCCACGTCCCGGCGATGCTGCATCGTGCCATCGTAGGTTCGATGGAGCGCTTTATCGGTATCCTGATCGAACACCACGCGGGCGCTTTGCCGGCGTGGCTGGCGCCGATCCAGGTGAGCGTGCTGACGATCACGGAAGGCCAGGCCGAATATGCAACGGAGCTGGTCAAAACGTTGCAAAAACAAGGACTTAGAGTCGAGTCTGATTTGCGGAACGAAAAAATCACGTATAAAATCCGCGAGCATTCGTTGCAAAAGGTTCCGTACATCCTTGTCGTTGGCGACAAGGAAAAGGCAAACGGGACCGTTGCCGTGCGCGCCCGGGGCAACCACGACCTCGGTGTGATGTCTGTCGCAGACTTCGCTTCGAAGCTCGGCACCGACATTGCCCAGAAACTGTGAGAGCCCGGCCGGAAGCCATTCCGGCCTGCGGCGCGCTTTGTTTGTTTGTGAGCCTCGTCTGCCTCGAGACTCGTTGAAAGGCATTTGACATCGCTACTTTTCTGGACCGTCGCACTCCGAATGCCGAGCGCAAGCATCGGCTCAACCGGGAAATCATGGCTCCCGAGGTCCGTCTGAACGGGCCCGAAAACGAACCGCTGGGAATCGTCGCGATCGCCGAGGCCCTAAGGCTGGCCGGTGAACAGGACGTCGATCTCGTCGAGATCGTTGCCCAGGCCGATCCGCCGGTCTGCCGGCTGATGGACTACGGCAAGTTCAAATACCAGGAGCAGAAGCGCGCGGCCGAAGCGAAGGCGAAGCAGAAGGTCATCGAAGTCAAGGAAGTGAAGTTCCGCCCGGGCACCGACGAGGGCGACTACGCGATCAAGATGAGAAACCTGCGCCGCTTCATCGAAGAAGACGGCGACAAAGGCAAGGTGACCTTGCGCTATCGGGGCCGCGAGATCACGCACCAGGACATCGGCATGCGTCTGCTCGAGCGCATTCGCGACGAGCTGGCGGATGTTTCGGTCGTCGAGCACATGCCCAAGCTCGAAGGCCGGCAGATGGTGATGGTGCTGGCGCCGAAGCGGAAGTAGGAGCTGAAGAGCAAATTCGGCCGTGCGCCCGACGCGCGACCGGCACAAGCGACTGCAGGCTTGCAAGACGGCGGGATCTCCCGGCGGCGCCTGCAGGAGCGATCGAAGAAGGAGCAATCATGCCCAAGATGAAGACGAAGAAGAGTGCCGCGAAGCGGTTCAGGGTGCGCCCGGGCGGTACCGTCAAGCGCGGTCAGGCGTTCAAGCGCCACATCCTGACGAAGAAGTCGACGAAGAACAAGCGCCACCTGCGCGGTGCCGTCACTGTGGACAAGGCGAACATGGGTCATATGGCGCAGATGCTGCCGTTCGCCGGCCTCTGATCGATCCGGCACTCATCCACTTCTGAGGGAGAAATTCAATGCCTCGCGTCAAACGCGGCGTCACCGCCCACGCTCGCCACAAAAAGGTTCTCGCGCTTGCCAAGGGTTTTCGCGGCCGCCGCAAGAACGTCTTTCGCATCGCCAAGGAAGCGGTCATGCGAGCCGGGCAGTACGCCTACCGCGATCGCCGCACCAAAAAGCGCGTCTTTCGCCAGCTCTGGATCGCGCGCATCAATGCCGCGACTCGCGGCCTCGGTGTCACTTACAGCAAGTTCATGGCCGGCCTGAAGAAAGCGTCGATCGACATCGATCGCAAGGTGCTGGCCGACATGGCAGTCAACGACCCGGCCGCATTCGGCTCGATCGTCGAGAAGGTCCGGCCGCACCTCGGCTGATGGTTCCGGCCCTCGGGCCTTGAGCTGCTGCGCGCCGGGTGTCTTCGCCGGCGCGTCGCAGCGGCTTCTCGTTGCATCACCATGAACGATCTCGCGTCGGTGATTGAAAGCGCAAGGGCGGATTTCGCCCACGCTGGCGCGCCCGCCGAGCTCGAGGATGCCAAGGCCCGCTACCTCGGCAAAGCAGGCCTGGTCACCGAGCGACTGAAGTCGCTCGCCTCCTTGCCCGTCGAGGAAAAGAAGGCGCGCGGCGCCGAGATCAACGCCGCCAAGCAGGCGATCGAGACGGCGCTGGCCGAGCGGCGCGCCGACCTCGCGCATCGCCTGCTCGAAATGCAGCTCGCGGCGCAGGCGCTTGACGTCAGCCTGCCCGGCCGCTCGCGCGGCGGCGGTAGCATCCATCCGGTGAGCCGAGCGCTTGAGCGCATCGAGGCAATCTTCGCTTCGATGGGTTTCGAAGTCGCCGACGGCCCGGAGATCGAGACCGACTGGTACAGCTTCACCGCGCTCAACAATCCCGAAAACCATCCGGCGCGGTCGATGCAGGACACGTTCTACGTCGACCTCAAGGACGACGAAGGGCGCTGGCTGAACCTGCGCCCGCACACCTCGCCGATGCAGATCCGCCACGCGCAGGCTCATGCGCGCCGCTACGCCGGCACCGCCGTGATGCCCGACGTGCGCGTCATCGCACCCGGGCGCACCTATCGCGTCGACAGCGACGCGACGCACTCGCCGATGTTTCACCAGGTCGAGGGCCTGTGGCTGGGCGAGAACGTGAGCTTTCGCGACCTCAAGGCGGTGTATCTCGACTTCATCCAGGCCTTCTTCGAGACGACCGAGCTGAAGCTGCGTTTTCGCCCGAGCTACTTTCCTTTCACCGAGCCCAGCGCCGAGATCGACGTCATGTTCGAGCACGGCCCGCTCGCCCGGCGCTGGCTCGAGGTCTCGGGCTCCGGGCAGGTCCACCCGCAGGTCGTTCGCAATATGGGCTTCGATGCCGAGCGGGTCATCGGCTTTGCCTTCGGCTCGGGCATCGATCGGCTGGCGATGCTGCGCTACGGCATCGATGACTTGCGTCTCTTCTTCGATGGCGACTTGCGGTTTCTCCGCCAGTTCGCCTGAACGCCCCCAGGGCCTGACATGCAATTCCCCGAGTCGTGGCTGCGCGAGTTCTGCGATCCGCCGATCTCGACGGCCGAACTCGCCGAACGGCTGACCATGGCCGGGCTGGAGGTCGAGTCGATGCGCCCCGTCGCGCCGCCGTTTCACGGTGTCGTCGTCGCCGAGGTGCTTGCGGTCGAGCCGCATCCGAACGCCGACCGGCTTCGCGTCTGCCAGGTCGATGCGGGCGGCGGCGAGATGCTCTGCATCGTCTGTGGCGCGCCGAACGTGCGCCCCGGCATCAAGGTTCCGCTCGCCCGCGTCGGCGCCGAGCTGGCGCCGGCGGAAGAGGGCGCGGCGACGTTCCGCATCGAGGTCGGCAAGATCCGCGGCGTCGAAAGCCGCGGCATGCTCTGCTCGGCCCGAGAGCTGAAGCTCTCCGACGACCACGGCGGCTTGCTCGTGCTCGACGATGCGGCGCCGGTCGGCACCGATCTGCGCGAGTACCTGCAGCTCGACGACACGATCTTCACGTTGAAGCTGACGCCGAACCTCGGGCACTGCCTCAGCGTCTACGGAGTCGCGCGCGAAGTCGCGGCGCTGACCGGCGCGCCGCTGAATGCTCCGGCTTCTCGGCAAGTGGAAGCGAACGATGATGCGGAGCTGCGCGTCACGGTCGAAGCGCCCGAGCTCTGCGGGCGATTTTCGGGCCGTGTCGTTCGCAACATCGACACGCAGGCGAAGACGCCGGCGTGGATGGCCGACCGCCTCGCGCGATGCGGGCAGCGCACCGTCGCGCCGCTCGTCGACATCTCGAACTACGTCATGTTCGAGTCGGGTCAGCCGTCGCACATCTTCGACCTCGATACGATCGAGGGCGGCCTGAACGTGCGCTGGGCGCGGCCGGGCGAATCGCTCGAGCTGCTCAACGGCAGCACGGTCGAGCTCGATGGCGAGGTCGGCGTCATCGCCGACGACTTACGCGTCGAGTCACTCGCCGGCATCATGGGCGGCTCCAGGACCGCAGTCTCGGATGCGACGAGGAATGTCTACGTCGAAGCCGCCTTCTGGTGGCCTGAGGCCGTCGCCGGCCGGTCGCGGCGCTACCACTTCACGACCGACGCCGGGCACCGCTTCGAGCGTGGCGTCGACCCGGCGGCGACGGTGCGGCATATCGAGCGCATCACATCGCTCATCGTCGAGATATGCGGCGGCAGCGAGACGCGCTGCGGGCCGATCGACGATCACGTCGTGAATTTGCCTGGACTTGAGCCGGTGGCGCTCCGCGTTGCGCGTGCCGCCAAGGTGATCGGCCAACCGCTGACGCAGGCCGACTGCGAGTGCGTGATGACGCGGCTCGGATTCGCCTGGACGGGCTCCGGCGGCACGATCCAGGTCACGCCGCCGAGCTGGCGCTTCGATATCCGCATTGAGGAAGACCTGATCGAAGAAGTGATCCGCCTGATCGGCTACGACGGGCTCGATGCGGCGGCGCCGGTCGGCCGTCTCGAGGCCAAGGTGCCGAGCGAGACACGGCGCACGGCCTCGACCCTGCGCCACGAAATGGCCGATCTCGGCTGGCAGGAGACGATCAGCTTTAGTTTCGTCGATGAACGCTGGGAGCGCGACTTCGCGGGCAATGCCGACCCCGTTCGCGTCGTCAATCCGATCGCCCGAACGCAGTCGGTGATGCGTTCGAGCCTCGTCGGCAGCCTGGTCGAAGTGCTGCGCGTCAACCTGGCCCGCAAGGCCTCGCGCCTTCGCGTCTTCGAGCTCGGGAAGGTCTATGTTCGCGATGCCGGTGCCGCCGCGGGCGATGTCGCCGTCGCCGGCGTTCGCCAGCCGCTCAGGCTCGGCGGCCTCGGGTTCGGCGCCACGGCGCCGTTGCAATGGGGCATCCCGGAGCGGGCCGTCGATTTCTTCGACGTCAAGGGCGATCTCGAGTCGCTTTTCGGCGGCGCCGGCTGGCGCTTCCTTGCGGCGCCGCATCCGGCGCTGCACCCGGGGCGCAGCGCCGCCATCGAAAGGCACGGTGAGCGCGTCGGCTTCATCGGTGAGCTGCACCCGCGCTGGCGCCAGGCGTACGAGCTGGCCGGCAACGCGGTCGTCTTCGAGATCGATGCCGAAGCCCTGTTGCAACGCGAGCTTCCCGCGCTCGTGCCCTTGCCGAAGCAGCAGCCGGCGTGGCGTGACATCGCGATCGTCGCTCGTCGTTCCGTCACCCATGACGCCTTGATCGGTGCAGCCGAGGCGGGCGCATCGGGCGTGGTTCGCACGGCAACACTTTTCGACGTCTACGAGCCCAAGAGCCCGGTTCCTGGCATCGCCGAAGACGAGCGCAGCCTGGCTTTGCGCCTCGAGTTGCGCGACGATGCCCAGACGCTCACCGACGAGCGCATCGACCGCGTCGTTGCCGGCGTCGTCGCCTCCCTCGGCGAGCGGCTCGGCGCTCGCCTGCGGGCGCAGTAGCAAGAGGAGGCGAAGGCAACGATGGCCGCCCGCAACGATTCACCCACTCCGCGCGCATTGCAGCCGACGCTGGTGACGCCGACGCTGACCAAGGCTGAGCTCGCCGAGCTTCTTTTCGAGCGTCTCGGACTCAACAAGCGCGAGTCGAAGGACATGGTCGAGGCTTTCTTCGACCTCATCCACGCCACCCTGCTCGCCGGCGACGACGTCAAGATGTCGGGCTTCGGCAACTTCAACATCCGGCGCAAGGCGCCCCGGCCCGGGCGCAACCCGCGCACCGGCGAGGCGATCCCGATCAAGGCCCGCCATGTCGTGACTTTTCACGCAAGCCACAAACTGAAGGGAGTTGTGCAAGGCGACACGCCGCCGGCTGACGAGTTCGAGTAAAGTCGAGCTTTATCTCCTGATCTTATTGATTTTCATGGAGAAAACCCTCCCGCCGATCCCTGCGAAGCGCTACTTCACGATCGGCGAGGTGAGTGACCTGTGCGGCGTCAAGCCATATGTCCTGCGCTATTGGGAGCAGGAGTTCACGCAGCTCAAACCGATGAAGCGGCGCGGCAACCGCCGCTACTACCAGCATCACGAAGTGCTGCTGATCCGGCGTATTCGCGAACTGCTTTACGAACATGGCTTCACGATCAGCGGCGCCCGCAATCGGCTCGCCGACGCCGCGATGCACCGCGACGCAGCCGAGCTCGCTAGCACCAAGCGGATGGCGGTGCCGATCGAGACGACCGCCGAGGCCGACGTGGAATCCGCTCTGGCCGTCGACGATGGCGATGCGCCGTCTCTCGAGCTGCCGCCCTATACGCTGTCAGCCGCGCAAGTCCGGCAGGAACTCCTCTCGATCCGCGGCCTGCTCGCGCCCTGAGCTGAGGGGGCGCCGCCTATAATCCGCCGCTTCGGGGCGTAGCGCAGCCTGGTAGCGCACTTGCATGGGGTGCAAGGGGTCGAGTGTTCGAATCACTCCGTCCCGACCAGTAAAGACGAGGCTTAGCAGGTTAGCGCCTACTAAGCCTCTTCCCATTTTTGGCTCCCCGTATGCCGCTGGTTGCCGTTCGGTTGCCGTTTCTCGGCACCTACGGTTTTCGTTCTTGGCAACCGCTGTTGCCTCTTAGCGACAGTATGCGACGATCAGAAAATATCTTTGCGAGTCCGACTGGGGTATGAAGCTCCTCAGGAAACTGAGACGCGCACTTCCTCCCGACCCTTGCCGCGGTACACCTCCAAGTCGACGCCGCGCAGTTCGACGACCTTCTTGTAGTCGACGCTGCCAGCCTTCCAGAACCGCGTCACGGCCACGCCGGCCCCTTCCTCTCGAGGATGCCCAGCAAGGGCCACCAGAGCCTGTCTGGCGCCTTCCAGCGCCTCGTCTGCCACCAGGGCCGCCCGCTTCGCGTTCGCGTACGCACGGGCCGCTTCTGCCCATGCCGCATCGTCGCGCAGAACCGTGTCTGCCGGTAGCAGCGGCGGCGGCGTGTCGGTGGCCAGGAACCGGCTGAAGCCGTCCCAGGCGTCGCGGATGGTGACCATGGTCGACTCGTCGCGCTCGATCACGCGCAGCAGCCCGCGAGCGCCGTCGCACACCCACAGGTGAGCCAGCGTCGCGCCACTCACCATCAGCTGGTGCTGAAGCTGCGCACCGTAGTGGCCCGGCACGTCGCCGACCTCTACGGCCTGCCACAGCGACGAGTTCGCGCCCCGCATCGGCACCTTGATTTCGACGATCAGATCGCCCTGCAGCGTAATGCCATCGAGGCTTGCCGAGTAGTTGCCGTCCTGCATCACGAGCGGCTGCATGACGTGGCCGGTCTCGAGCTCGTAGGCGCTGCGTGCTTCCGGCTCGAGCGCCGTGCCGTTGAGCATCGCCGCGTTGACGACCTGCTCCCTGCGGCCGGTCTTGAGCAGCCAGAGCTGGTAGGGCGTGACCCACGGGCTGATGCCGAGGACCGCCGCGGTCTCGGATGCGTTTCGCATCGAGCGGCGGTATTCGAGCCACTCCGCTGAGCCTTGGACGAGATTGACAATCGTGCTCATGCTGCTCTCCGCTTTTCCAGAGAGCGCACGACGCGCAGGTAATCGGCGACGCGGATGTCCTTCAGGCTGGTGACGCCTAAGTGCGCGACGACGCGCTCCACGTCGGTGCCGACCTCGAGCGCCAGGCG
>ODAK010002494.1_pt1 | contig 19417 bp, 12 predicted proteins | sample 1539591 | NCBI WGS metagenome assembly ODAK01 (sample SAMEA3539303, study PRJEB22396) | soil metagenome | biome: tundra; feature: field; material: soil | place: USA | collected 2010-05 | depth 0.15 m | reverse complement strand
ACGGGCCGACTTACAGTTATCGGGGCATCGACAACCAGTCTTACTATCTGCTGACGGGTGACCGCAGCCACTACCGCAACGATACGGGATGCGGGAACACGCTCCGCTGCGACCATCCGGTTGTTCGCTCGTTGATTCTGCAGAGCCTTCTGTTCTGGATTAACGGGATGAAGGTCGATGGTTTTCGCTTCGATCTCGCTTCCGTCTTTACGCGGCGGTCGGACGGGAGCCTGGATCTGGAACAGCCATCGCTGATTTCGGATATCAGTTTTCTCGCGGCGCGGCAGGGCGTCCGCCTGATCGCCGAAGCGTGGGACATCGAAAGTTACCTGCTTGGCCGGTCATTTCCCGGCATTAACTGGCGTCAATGGAACGGTAAGTACCGCGATGATCTTCGCGATTTTGTGCGCGGAGTCTCCGGGCGGGTGGGCGCACTGATGCAGCGGCTGTATGGAAGCGACGACCTGTTTCCCGATGACCCGGAAAATTCGTACAGGCCCTTTCAGAGCGTCAACTTCATCACGGCGCACGATGGCTTCTGCCTGTACGATCTGGTCTCATACGATCGGAAGCATAATGAGGCCAACGGGCACGGGAACACCGACGGGAGCGACGATAACCGAAGCTGGAACTGCGGATGGGAAGGCGACGACAGCGTGCCCGATCACGTACAGGCGCTGCGGCGCCGGCAGGTTCGGAATTTCATTTGTCTGCTGATGCTTAGCAATGGCACTCCGATGTTCTGCGCCGGGGATGAGTTTCTCGCCACGCGGCGAGGCAATAATAACCCGTATAACCAGGACAACGAAATCAACTACCTCGACTGGAGTCTGTTACGGACCAATCACGACATCTTCCGCTTTGTTCAGGGAATGATCGCATTCCGCAAGTCTCACCCCTCGATCGCGCGCAGCCACTTCTGGCGCGAAGACATAAGCTGGTATGGCAACATGAGCACGGAACCGGATTTGTCCCCGGGAGGTCACACACTGGCATACTGCCTGCGCGGGTCGAGCGTCGATGACGACGACATCTACGTTATGGTGAACGCCGGAGCAAATGAGGTTCGATTTCAAATTCAGGAAGGGATCGCTTTCGATTGGCTGCTGGTCGCGGATACCAGCCGTCCGGCACCCACAGATTTCGTGGCGCCGGCAGACAGACGGCATCTGGAATCAGCCGAATATATGGTCGCCGGAAGAAGCGTCGTGGTGCTCTGCAAGCCAGGTATTTGATTATGAGAGAACGTGCGGACTCCCGGTCCAATCGTGCCATCGACGTCGTGAGGCCACGAACTCCGTGAGCTGAGGCCATCCCCGAAATGAACTCGGGCGACAAAACCGGCAGCCGGAGCTGCGGCGTTGGCAGGGAACGCAGCCCGGCAGGTCAACGCCGGAGGCTGCATACGGTAAGCTGACTGGTTTGGATCATCAATGAAAGCAACGGGCCGAGCTCAAGCCGCGCCTGCGAAGGCAAACGGGAAAGCCGGGGCCGAAAAACGCAGCACCAGCGAAAGAGCGGGGCGCCTGGAAGTATGGGCCCCACTTGCACTGTGCGTGATGGCGCTGCTGGCGTATTCCAATTCGTTTCACGCGGGTTTTACGCTCGACAATGCCATTCTTCTCCAGGAAAGACAGATCTATGAGGCCACCCGGCAGAACGTCGGACTGATCCTGCAGCATACCTATTGGTGGCCCACCGGGGAAAGCGGCCTCTACCGCCCGCTCACGATTCTGTCCTTCCTCTTCAACTACGCAGTGCTGGGAAACGGGGAGCACCCCGAGGGCTACCACTGGATCAATTTCCTGTTCCACGCGGCCAACATCGTCCTCGCTTTTGCGATAACGCGGCGGCTGGTTCGCGGCGTCCTGCCTGCAGTATTCATCGCCGGGATCTGGGGAGTGCATCCGCTTCTTACGGACGCGGTCACCAACATAGTGGGGCGCGCGGACTTGCTGGCGGGGCTCTCGGTGCTGGGCGGGTTTCTGACTTATCTGAAGTTCAAGGAGAACCAGGGCTGGCAAAGACGGACGTGGCTGGTCTGTTTGTTCCTGGCCGCGTCGATCGGTTTTTTTTCCAAAGAGAGCGCCGTGACTCTGATGGGCGTGATCGCGCTTTATGAACTTGCCTGGTGGAAAGAGCGAGGAAGCATTCACGACGTTATGGCAGGCATGCTCGCTACCATTCCCCCGCTGGCCCTCTTCCTGTATCAGCGATCGGTGGTTCTGGCCGCCTCGCCCGCCGCCGTCTTTCCATTCCTGGACAATCCCCTGATCAGCGCCCACTTCTGGACGGCGCGACTTATCGCGCTCCGGATCATGGCCCGATATCTGATGCTGATCCTGTGGCCGGCCAGGCTCTCCAGCGACTACTCATATGCGCAGATCCCGCTGTCCACGGGCGCGCCGGGCGACTGGGTCGCGTGGCTGGCGGTCTGGGGCATCGGGGCGATTGTCATTCTGCTGTACAGGCGAAAGCCGGAGGTATTTTTTTTTGGATTTTTAGCTTTTGGCACTTTTCTCCCCGCTTCGAACCTCTTATTTCCGATCGGCACAATTATGGCCGAAAGGCTGCTTTATCTCCCTGCTTTCGGGTTGATCGCGTGTCTGGTTCTGACCGTGTATTGGATCGGAGAACGAACCGGGATCCGGTGGCTTGCGACGGCGGTTTTGCTTGCGGCGGTGTTGGGCCTCGCGGTCCGCACGTGGGAGCGAAATCCGGACTGGGATAACAACCTCACTCTGGCGGAGTCCGAGGTGCTGGCTGTACCGGGAAGTTTTAAAGCTCATCTGATGCTGTCGCGCGCGCTGTATGATGCCGACTCCCGTTCGAATCTGGAGCGGGCGATCCGCGAGGGAGAACGAGCGGTGGCGGTGCTTGACTCACTGCCGGACGACCGCAATACATGGTCGGCGTATCGTCAGCTGGCGGGTTATTACCTCGTGAAAGGTGACAGGACCAGTGCCAAAATCGCGTGGCAAAGGGCGACTCAACTCCTGAATCGCGCCATCCCGATACTCGCAGTGTCACCGCCCGCCGCGGGACCTGCCGGCGAGGTTGTGGTTCCGCTGGATTCGGCTGAGGCTTATCGAACGCTGGCGGGAGCCTGGTTGCGTGTCGGGGATCCCGCGAAGGCTTACGACGCCGCCATGCGGGCGCGCGATCTGAATCCGGCCGCTTCCGACGGCTATCGCAGCCTTGGCGCCGCCCTTGATGCCCTGGGACGCGAAGAGGACGCCATCGTCGCCCTGATGGAAGGCGAGATGCTCACCGGCGATGCTGGTCTTTCACCTGAGGTTGTGCGGATTTACCAGGCACGGCCAGACCAGGCCTGCACCCTTGCGAAGGGAGCTTCCGGACCGGAGCCGAATCCCGACTGCCCGGCCGTTCGCAAACATATCTGCGCCGCTGTAGCCGGTGCCGCGCGGATACAGGTTCAACTGCACCGCGAGGGGCAGGCGACCCTGATGATGAACAGGGCCGGGGAACGTTACGGGTGCGCATTCAACGCGCCCCGCTGAACCCTTTAGTGGCTGTTGGCCGGAGCCGGCTCGTCGAAGATTTCCGGCCATGAGAAAGTCATCACCACGTTTCTGGCGCCGTTGGGGATGATCATTTCCTTGTGGAACGGATCGAGCGTGAGTTGTCCGGCCAGGCCAACGCCGGCGAGCTGCACGATCGGCACCTTCCAGTGCGGAGCCACGTCGCCCCGGTCATTCACGTTGAAGGCGCAGGCGGAGCCGCGGTCGCAACCAACAATAACCCAGCCCTTTTCGGTGATCCGGATTGAGCCGCCGTTGGCACCGCCGCCAAGCAGCGTTTTCGGTCCCCGAATCGTGTACAGGGGTTTCGCATTGCCGCTGGCCGTGCGGTCGAAGAAGAGCATGGCATCGCCGGTGCTGACGATAAGGATATTCCGGACCGGATCGATCACCATATGCGGAAAGCCCTGGCCTTTAGCGGTGGGGAAGGTAAAGCCGGTGTCGGGTGCGTCCGGGCCGCCGAGCACGCGCTTGGGCGGCGTATCACCGGTGGCTTCGCGGTCGAAAACGAGGATTTTTCCTTTGGCCGCTCCGGCGGCTCCGCCTATGGTGGCCACGCCGATATAAATTTCGCCGTTGACGGGATCCATCGCCATCTTGTCATTGCCATCGTACGCGGTGCCCATGATCTGCGTGTGCGGACCCTGGATCATCCGGACCGGCGGCTCTTCTCCCGAGGCTCCGCCGCGGAAAGTAAGGATCGCGTTGTTCAACGGACTGTTCACCACCAGTTCATCGTGGAACCGGTCATATTCCAAGGCGTGCATGGTCCGGCTGATCATCGTCTTCTGACCTTCGAGAGCGCTTACCGGAGGTGTATTTTCCTTCGCCAACCTGGCGAAAGCCGCAATCTGCGGTGTATTCACTCAATTCGGCACGAGATACAAATCCCGCTTGCTGTCAAATGCAACCGCCTGCGGCTTGCCGAATTTTATCGACTTTCTGCCGGCGGGCGCGCTGCGAATGGTACGGATGGGCGCGGCATCGCCGTTCGCCGTTGGCGCGAAGGCCGAGGCGGAAGAATTCCCCATGTTGGAGACCCACACTTCCCGGTTCTTTGCATCGAAGGCGATGCCCGCCGGGTGGTTCAGGCCTGTTTTGGGACCCTGGACAATACGGCTGGGGGCCGCATCGCCGTCCTCGGTCCCCTTGAAAACCAGCAGGTTGCTGCCGACATCGTTGGCTACCCAGAGCTCTCCGGTCTGCGGGTCCAGCGCCATGCCGCCAGGCCAGTCCAGCAGCGTTTTTGGACCCGTGATGATGCGCAGCGGAGTTACGTCGCCGTTCGCATCGAGCGGATAAACATTGATAGAGGGCGGATAAATCTTGCCCATGCCAGGCTGGTTGGGGTCGCTGGAATTGCCCCACGAACCCACATACATCAGTTTCTTTTTGAAATCGACCGCGATGCCATGGGTGTCGTGCAGATAAGTATGCGGACCTTCGATAGACCGAATCGGCTGATCGGTTCCTTTGGCGCCCCTGGCGAATACATAGACCTTGGGCGGGTACTGAAGAGTCACATAAAGTTCGCCTGTGGCGTCGTCGAGCGCCGTGGCGAAAAGCCGGTGCGGAGTCTTCAGAATCCGGGGGCTCACATTGCCGGACTGGCCGCCGGGGAAAACGAGAACGTTGTCTTCCGTATCCATCGCAACCGAATAAATCTCACCGGTCTTTTCGTCCACAGTGAGGCCGTTGTTGTATTCCAAATGCGTGTCCTTACCCTGGATTACGCGCTTGGGTGTGGTGGATTCGGAATTCGCCGGGGTGTTGTCGGTGCGGTTGAAGACCTTGAGACCGAACAGGTTCGTGTCCTGCAGAATGATTTCATCGCGGACAGTGTCGACGGCGACGGAGCTATAAATCGGAAATGAATCTTTAATCACGCGCACCGGCGGACGAGTCACGTCGACCGTCTCGTCGGCATGTACGGTAGCCGGCTCGAATTCCGCAAAAAGACTGGTTTCGTCCTTCGCGTCGTCAGACCGGAGACACGCATCCACCACGTCCGGCAGCGCCTCCATCTTAACGAGGCGGGCGGAACCCATGACGGGTGCGTGACTGAGGGCACGGCCAGCTGTGAAAAAACAAAAAACGCCGGTCGCCACTGTCACGGCCGCAAGCATAACCTTGCCGCTCCTGCTCTTGCCGATACGCATAAGAACCTCCCTGATCGGCATACGCAGAACTCCGTCTTACTCTTCGCAGGGACGGTGCTGTGCGGTCTGCCGCACCTGCCATTCTCTTCCCGGCGTAACCCGGAGTCAATCGGGGCGCCCCAATTGGTAATTTATTTTTAACTTATATAATTGATTAACTAACGCATTCGTGGCGGAAACCGACCTGCCGCGGAAAGACTATAATCCGTCTTCAGGCCAACCTTTGCCAATGCGTAAAAAATCGGTAATGACCGCTTTGTTGTTGCTGGCGGGATTGGCTGCGGCAGTCTACGCGGCCGACGATCTTTGGGCGCGCTACCGAGGCAAACCGCTTGTCGAAGTCAGTTATTACCAGGGCTATTCCCCGCGCAACAACTGGCGTCGCAGTGAATACGCTATCGCTTCTCCGGAGGAAGAGGTATCTCAGACATGTGTCCAGGCAATGCTTCCGCATTTTGGGTTTCCGCCCTGTTGGTACTTACTGAAGCATGCGCTTAGCCAGCCGGAGAATCCATAACCTGCTGTGCCCATATTCCGAGTAAATGCTTGACAGCGTAGCGACGGCAGAATAATATCGGTGACGTTCTCCGGCTAAATGCCGGTAGAAAATACAGGGGGATGAATGAGCGTCATGAATGGTATTCTGCGCGTCGGAGTGTGTCTGGCCCTGGTTTCCGTCGCAGCCTGGGCGCAAACGGGTCAGCTCGGCGGCACGATAAAAGATCCAAGCGGCTCAGCCATACCAGGCGCGGCGGTCAAAGCGACACAGACAGCAACAGGCGTAATCCGCACGGCGACCAGCGGAGGCGACGGCGGCTTCGTGCTTCCCAATCTCCCCATCGGCCCTTATCAGGTTGAAGTCACGAAAGAGGGTTTCAGCAGGTATTTGCAGACCGGAATCGTGCTGCAGGTTGATGGCAACCCGATCGTCGATGTGGCCATGAAAGTGGGCGCAGTCAGCGATCAGGTACAGGTGGAAGCGAATGCGGCCGAGGTGGAAACGCGCAGTACCGCCATCGGGGGTGTAATCACCAATCAGCAGGTTGCCGAGATGCCCCTCAACGGACGCGATCCGCACGAACTGATCTTTCTCAATGGCATGGCCAACTTTCCCGGCATCGGCTCGTACACCTCCGTGCGCAACTATCCGACCGTCGTGGTTTCGGTGGCGGGAGGCAATGGCGACGCTGTGACCTACATGCTGGACGGGACGATCTGGCAGGATCCGTATAACAGCCTCAGTCTTCCGTTGCCCTTTCCGGATGCGCTCCAGGAATTCAAGGTGGAGACCAGCGCGGTTCCCGCGCAGTATGGATACCACGCAAGCGCAACGGTAAACGCCGTCACCAAATCCGGCACCAATCAGTATCACGGGGATCTGTTCGAATTCATCCGCAACGGAGATCTGAACGCCCGTGACTTTTTCGCCACCGCGCGCGACACCCTGAAGCGCAATCAGTTCGGCGGCGTAGTAGGCGGCCCGGTATTGCCGCGCCTGCGCAACAAGCTTTTCTTCTTTGGCGGCTATCAGCGCACATCGCTGCGTTCGGATGGCGCCCAGAACACCGCGTTCATCCCCACGCCCGCATCGCTTGGCGGTGATTTCACGGCACTCGCGTCACCCGCCTGCAACAAGGGCCGGCAGGTCGCGTTGCCATCCTCTCTCGGGTTTAACAACAACGTCATCGCACCCTCCCTGCTGGATCCGGTGTCGGTGAACCTTGCCAAACTGCTTCCCGTTACCGCCGATCCCTGCGGCAGAACGCTTTATGGTCTGGTTTCCAACCAGGATGAAAACCTCGTCGTCACAAAGATCGACTGGCAAATCAGCGATAGGCACTCTCTGTTCGGACGCTACATGTCCGGCGGCCTGACGCAAAGCTCCAGCTTCGACGGAAAGAACCCGCTTTCGATTTCCACCGGACTCGTGCATGATCTGGATTACGGTTTCACCATCGGGGATACATATCTGTTCAGCTCGACGCTGATCAACTCCCTGCGCCTCGGCGGCAACCGGGCTAATGTCGGGACCACGGAAGATAAGTTCAAAAGCTATGCGGACCTCGGAGCGAATATTAGTCCCGTGGGCCAGACGACCCTGGCAGTGGCGGCCACCGGCGCCTTTACGATCGGCGGCGGGCCTGCTTCTTCCAAGGGGTCTCACGGCGGACCTCTGTGGTCCGTTTTCGACGACGTAAGCCTGATCAAGGGATCGCACCAGTTCGGCTTTGGCGGGAGTATTTACCAGCAGGGGCTCAATTACTTCTCAGCCGGTAATGCCATCGGCACCATAACGTTCACCGGACAGACCACCGGGCTGATCCTGGGCGATTACATGATGGGGCTGCCTTCCACTCTTTCCCAGGGTACTGTCTACGGGTTCTACAACCGCCAATATTACGCAGCTCTCTATGCGCAGGACAGCTGGAAGGTCAACTCGCGGCTGACGCTGAATTACGGCGTGAGATGGGAGCCGTATCTGGCCCAGTACAACGACCGGCACGAACAGGAGTTCTTCAGCCAGGCTGGATTCACGCAGAACATACACAGCACTGTATTTACCAACGCTCCGGCAGGTTTATTCTTTCCCGGCGACTCGCAATATACCAGCGGCAGCTACCTCAATGGCCCGAACTGGAAGAAGTTTTTCCCCCGCCTGGGTCTGGCCTGGGATCCCGAGGGTAACGGCCGGATGACGATCCGCGCCGCGTACGGGATGTATGGCGACCGCGCCAGCATGCTGAACGGAAGTCAGGAATACTCGTCCGAGCCGTTCGGGGCCACGATCGCTGTGTCGGGCGGGACATTTTCCAACCCGTGGAAGACTTATCCCGGCGGGAATCCCATCCCGACTCTCACTAATCTCATTGGTCTCGGCGTGTACGCTTCCAATACGCCGTTCCTGCCCTACAACACTTTTGTAAGTAGCCCTCAGTCCAACTTTAAGCCAACTTACATGAACCAATGGAATCTGAGTATTCAGCGTCAGCTCGGCAAGGACTGGCTGGTTACTGCCAACTATGTGGGCAACAATACAATCCACCTGATCAGTAACGAAAATATTAACCAGGCCGTCTTCCTGGGACTCGGACCCTGCAGTATTCAGACTGCGTCCGGCCCGGTGAGTTATCCCGTCTGTTCCACCACCGGCAATCAGAACCAGCGGCGCATTCTCTCTCTGCAGAATCCGGCGCAGGGCCAGTATTACAGCGGCGTTGGAGTCTTTGACGACGGCGGCACGGCCGAGTACAACGGCCTGTTCGTATCGGCCCAAAAACGGCTGAGCCACGGCGTGACCGCTTCTGCCAACTACACCTGGTCTCACTGCATCAGCGATGTTTATTCCGCCAACACGGGCGCCACCGGCGTGGCTCCCGCGACGAACCGCAGGCAATACCGAGGCAACTGTGTCGGGATCGATCTGCGGCAGCAGTTCGTACTGAACCTGGTGGCGACCACACCCAAATTTTCCAACCGCGCGCTGCGGCTGCTGGCCAGCGACTGGCAGGTGGCGCCGATCGTCGTTATCAAGTCCGCCCAGCTCTTCAGCGTTTATAGCGGCACGGATGCGGCGCTCACCACGGCGGCCAACCAGACGCCTAATCTGCTGAACCCCAATCCGTATCCGGCGAACAAGACGGTCAACGATTGGATCAGTGCTTCGGCATTCGGACCTGCCACCCCTGGCGCCTACGGCAATCTGGGCTATAACAACATGAAGGGCCCGGGCGTTTTCCAGCTGAATATGGCCGTTTCGCGAAACTTCTCGCTGGGGGAAAAGAGAGTCTTTCAGCTGCGCGCGGAAGCGTTCAATCTGCCCAACCACCTGAATCCATTCGCTCCCGGCGCGGCGGCGATCAATACCGGTCTGGGCGGCAACGCTACGCTGAACTCTTCGAACTTCGGGCAGATCACCAGCGACATCAGCGGAAATAACGGGCTGCTGGCCGGTGATTATCGCGTTGTCCAGATAGCCCTGAAGTTTGTCTTCTGACGGCCGTCGATTGACAGAGCTTCGAAATCGAAAGCATACTGGGACGGTAGTCGTTACGGCGACTGCAGGCAGGAGAGCACGGAAAATGCTCAGTCGTTGTTCCATCGCGGCAGGTGCTGTCGCGGCTTTGTGGTCTGTCTGCGCACTGGGCGGTGAGCGCAGTTCCGTCGCCGACGCGGCGATGAACCGCGACCGCGCGACCGTGCGCTTGCTGATCGGCCAAAAGGCTGACGTGAACGCGCCGCAGCCGGATGGCGCCACGGCTCTCCACTGGGCCGCCTATAACAACGATCCGGACACAGCGGAAATTCTGATTGCGGCCGGCGCCAATGTGAAAGCTGCAAACCGCGAAGGTGTAACGCCGCTTTATCTGGCCTCGCTCGAAGGCCGCGCGCTCATAATCGAGAAGTTGCTCAGGGCCGGCGCGAGTGTCAACGAAGCGGGTCCCCAGGGCGAAACTCCGTTAATGCTCGCTTCGCGGAACGGGAATCCGGACACGATTCGTACCCTGCTGGAGCACCATGCGGACGTGAACGGGAAAGACAAACTCCGCGGCACCACCGCCCTGATGTGGGCAGCGGAGCAGGGACATCCGGAAGCGATCAGATTGCTGATCACGCATGGCGCGGACGTGGGGGCTGTTTCGAAGGCGGACGTGCGAAATGCCCAGAATAACGTCCAGATTGGCCTGCAGGAACAGTTCAAACGTAACAAGGCCAACGAACGGCAGAAGAACGGTGTGGCGGACGACGCAGGCGACGATACTGCCGCCGTACCGCCTGGCCGCAGGTCCCAGCCGAAGGACGGTGGCGGCTTAACCGCACTGGTTTATGCAGCGAGGCAGGACTGCCGCGAATGTGCGCGCGCGCTGCTTGACGCGGGAGCCAACGTAAATCAGCAGACTCTCTATGGCTGGACCGCACTGCTTACCGCCACGCAGAACCGGCACTATCATTTGGCTGCTTATTTATTAGAGCGGGGAGCCAATCCCAACATTGCCAACAATGGCGGCTGGACGCCACTGTACCTTGCCACGGACAACCGGAACATCGAAACCGGCGACTATCCCGTGCGCACGCCCGACACGGACCATCTGGAGTTCATCCAGCAGCTTCTGGACAAGGGCGCCAACGTGAATGCGCGCATCTGCGGAGTGAAATCCACCCCCGATGGATGCGTCGGCGACACCACCGAAACCCGAACCAATTTCACGATGCAATGGTTACTGGAGGACGGCGCTACACCCTTCCTGCGCGCGGCGCAGTCCGGCGACGTGATCCTGATGAAACTGCTGCTGTCGCATGGCGCCGATCCCAAAATCTACACGGCTCACAACGTGACGCCGCTGGCTGTTGCGGCCGGCATCGGCTGGGTGCAGGGTATAACGTTCGAGTGGTCCGAACAAAACAGTCTCGAAGCAGTGAAGATCTGTCTCGATCTCGGCATCGATCCGAACTTCCAGGATGAAGACGGCCGCTCCGCTCTCCACGGTGCGGCGCACAAGGGAAGACCTGAAGTGATCCAGGCGCTGGCGGACCATGGAGCCAAACTGGATATTCGCGACCTCGGCAGCCGCGACAGCCGCGGAATCAATGTCGGCAAGACCTGGATTCCGCTGGACTGGGCCCGCGGGCTGGTGCGGGTGGGTGTCCAGTCGGCGCTCGCGCAGCCGGAAGCGGAAAAACTGCTGGTGAAACTGATGACCGAAAAAGGGCTTCCTATCCCGCCGCCCATCACGTCTTCGATTTGTTTTACCAAGGGCTTCGCGGGCTGCCAGTAGAAGTTCGGCATTTATAACTCAGGACCGGTTCGGCCATCCGTTCAGGCTATGCGAAGGGACCCGGATGACCGTTCTGAGCTGATCGCTGACAGCCAGCTCGAAAGTGCTATACTGAATTTTCATGAACCGCTGCCACTTCGGCTATTTTACGTACCGATTTTGGAGCCCCACTCCATAGTGGCGTTGGTTTTTAAGTTTTTGCGGTAACAAACCAACCCACTCGCCAGAGTGGGTTTTTTATTTTGATCCGGGTTTTTTATTTGCTCATCACGGTCAAGGAAGGTTTAGTCACATGATCATTTCAATGAGGCCCCATGCATCGAAGGAAGAAGTCAATCACGTTTGCGAACGCATTCGGGAATTCGGCTTCAAAGTCCATTCGATCGAGGGCGAGGAGCGCGTTGTGATCGGAGTCGTGGGTGTCGGTGGAGACGTGACGGCGTGCCTCGAGTCGCTGGAAGCGACCCCGGGCGTCGAAAGTGCCATGCGGATTTCCGCGCCGTACAAGTTTGTCAGCAAAGAATTCCGCAAGGAGCGCACCATCATCCGCGTGGGCAGCGCCGATATCGGCGGCGACGAGTTCATCATGATGGCCGGCCCCTGCTCGGTGGAAAGCGAAAAGCAGATCATGGAGACCGCCGAAGCCGTGGCTGCGGCGGGCGCCAAAATCCTGCGTGGCGGAGCTTACAAGCCGCGCACCTCGCCCTATGATTTCCAGGGTATGGCGGAAGACGGTCTCAAACTGCTGGCCAAGGCCCGCGCCGCCACCGGACTCGCCATCATCACCGAAGTGATGAGCGACAGCGAAGTGCCCCTCGTCGCTGAATATACCGACATCATGCAGATCGGCGCGCGCAACATGCAGAACTTCGCGCTGCTCAAGGCGCTGGGCCGCTGCGGCCGTCCTGTCATGCTGAAGCGCGGCCTCAGCGCCACCATCAAGGAATTGCTCATGTCCGCCGAGTACGTGGTGGCTCACGGCAACCAGCAGGTGATGCTCTGCGAGCGCGGCATCCGCACCTTTGAGACCGCCACCCGCAATACCTGTGACATCACCGCCATTCCGGTGCTCAACGAACTGACGCACCTGCCCGTGATTCTCGATCCCAGCCACGCCACCGGCAAGCGCAGCCTCGTCCCCGCCCTGGCCAAGGCCGGTGTCGCCATCGGCGCCGACGGCATTATCGTAGAAGTCCACCCCTGCCCGGAAAAGGCTGTCAGCGACGGTGCGCAGTCGCTCACCATTCAGGGCTTCCACGACATGATGCACAATCTGGCGGGCTATATCGAGCTCTGGAAACAGGAGCGCATGGCCGAAATGGCCGTCGCGGTCTAGGTTTGACCCCGCGCCTGAAACGCATTGCGCTGGCGATTGGCGCGGCCGCTGTGTTGCTGGCGGGCGCCGGAATCTGGCGCAGCGTGCGGGCAGACCGCGCGTTTCGCGACCCGCATCTGCTCCTCTCGCGCTTTCCCGCGGAAGATTCGCTGGTGTTGAGTGTGGATGCGGCCACGTTGCGGCGCGGCGGCCTCCTCGGCCCCGCCAAAATCGCGCCCGAGCCCGAATACAAAGCCTTCCTCGATGGTACTGGCTTCGATTACCGGCGCGATCTGGATTCTCTCACCGCCGCCTTCTCCCGCAGCGGCAGCTACTTCATCCTGCGCGGCCGCTTCAACTGGAAGCAGTTGCAGACCTACGCCGAGCACAACGGCGGCGGCTGTTACCAGCAGCTTTGCCGCATGCAGGGCTCGACGCCGGAACGCCGCATCTCGTTCCTGCCTCTCCGCCCCGATGCCATGGCGCTCGCCGTCAGCACCAGCGACCTCGCCGCCACGCGCCTTGCAAGGACCGGTGAGCCCGTCACTTCGGCGCTGCCCGCGTCGCCCGTCTGGATTTCCGTGCCCGGCTCTGAACTCCGCCGCCAAAGCGCGCTCGCGCCCAATCTGCGTTTCCTGCTTTCCGCGCTCGGCTCGGCGGACCGCGTCGTGGTCACTTTCGACGCGACATCGAACGGCGCTGAGGCGCATCTCGAAGCCACCTGCGGCACCGACGACAACGCGAAGGTACTCGCCAGCCAGCTCCGCATCGCCACCTCTGAGTTGAAGGAAGCGCTGAAGCAAGCCCAGGCCCGCGACCATGCCGCGCAGGACGACCAGTCCCTCACCGTCCTCACCACCGGGAAGTTCGACCAGGTTGGCCGAAGAGCTACAGGCACCTGGCCGCTGCCGAAAAATCTGCTGGATTCCCTTCTGTCAGGCATTTAATCCGCTGGTACTATAGCCCGGGACCCGGACAACAACAGCGGAATGATCGCCAAATCATGTTAAAATCTGTGCTGCTGTGGTTCGGGAATGTAACGACCGTACACACCTCGCGGACAGCGACGACCGGGTCCTCGCCGTCATTGCGTCGCTTTACGACGCTGCCCTGGACGAAACACTTTGGCCGGAGGCGCTTCGCCAGCTGGCGGAAATTACTCACAGCCAAGCCGCCACGTTTTGGGTGCTGGATAGTACAGATCAGCCCCGCCTTCCCATTTTAACCACGCTCAATTTCGACCCGAGGTTCCTCGAAGAGTATCAAAACGGCATGGTGCCGCTCGACCCCACGGTCCTCTACCTGGTGCGCCATCCCGAAAAACCGGTCGTCCATGACGGCCTCGTGATCACGGAACGTGAGAAAGATCGTCATCCCTACTACGACTGGCACGGCGGATGGAGCGATACTCGTTTTCGCATGGTGGGCCAGGTACACCCGGCCCCGGGCGTACAGGCGGGCGTTGCCATGCATCGCACACAGAAGGCGGGAAGGTATGAGCCGGGCGACATAGAGCAGTTTGCCGTGCTTCACCGCCACCTCGAACGCGCGCTCGCAATTGGATTTCGGCTGGCTTCGTTGGGAGCGCTGCAGCGGTCCACCACGGAGTTGCTCGACCGCAACCCGGCGGCCATCTTGCTTCTCGATGAGCACCGGCGCATTATCTATGCGAACGCAAACGCAGAAGCGTTTCAGTCGGGCCACGATGGCATCAGGCTTTCGGCCGATGGTATCTCGGCCACAAACAGACAGGATAACGAGAAGTTGCAGGGTCTGATTTCCCAGGCGCTCTCGGTCGTCGCCTCGCCCGCCGCAAAGCCCGGCGGTGTGATGCGCGGACATCGCCCGTCCGGCAAGCCCCCTTGGGCGATCGTCGTCAGCGCTGTTGCCCGGCGACACCCCATGTTGTCCTTATCCACTTTGCGCCCAGCGGTTTGTATCATGATCACCGATCCGGACGGATCAAAACCTTTGCCTCTGCAGCAGCTTCAGGCGGTCTTCGGGCTTACCGAAGCCGAAGCCCGCCTGGCCGCGCTGCTGGCTGGGGGAGAAGAACTACGTGCCGCCGCCGCGCAACTCAGTATCACGTACGGAACCGCCAGAACGCGGCTGTCGGGAATCTTTCAAAAGACCAACACCCGCCGCCAAGGTGCGTTGATCAGGCTTCTGGTTCAGGTCTTACCGGGCTAATTCACCCAGATCCCCGCTCACACCTATCATTTGATAGTTGTGCTCCGGATGGACGCAACGTTACCGTTACCCAGGAGAAACCATAGCGTATGCGCCCCGGAAACCCTTTCCCGCGAGTCCTGTTACTACTGTTACTGACCTTGTCATTCCTTTCCCTGGCGGAATCACAGACCATCACCACAGTGGCCGGTAATTCCACTTGGGGGGCCGTTTACAACACGTCACTTGATTCGGCGGGGAATCTCTATGCGTCGGATACCACCAACAACGTTGTATATAAGGTGGATAAGTTCGGCGCCACCACAATCGTCGCCGGCACTTATCAAAAAGCCGGCTATGCCGGCGACGGCGCCCTGGCTACGAGCGCACTTCTAAATGATCCCAGCGGTACCGCAATCGGACCCGACGGAACGCTGTACCTTGCCGATTCCAACAACCAGCGGATCCGTAAAGTCGACGGCACCGGCATTATCACAACATTTGCGGGTACCGGTGCCGTGGGTTTCTCCGGCGACAATGGCCCTGCATCTGCCGCCAAGCTGTACCAGCCCTTCACCATGGCCTTCGACAAGGCGGGCAACTTGTTCTTTGTGGATTTCTTTAATCACCGAATCCGCAAAATCTCGGCCGCGGGGGTGATTACCACCGTGGCGGGCGGAGGCTCGGGAGGCGATGGCGGGCCGGCAACTTCGGCAAGTCTCGGCCCCGGTTATTTTGCTCTGGTAGGCGATGGCACCATCTACTTCACCGACGATTATGCCACCGGCTATGAGAATAAGCCGCTGGTGCGAAAGATCTCCCCGACCGGCACCCTTTCCACTATCGCCGGGACGACGGCCAGGACGTCCACGGGCGACGGAGGACAGGCTATCGCCGCTTCGTTTACAAGGGTTAACGGCATCGCACTGGATTCGAACGGGAGTATCTATGTTACCGATTCCGACCGGATTCGGGTTATTGCACTGAACGGCATCATCACCACCTATGCGGGAACCGGATCGGGCGGGGCGACCGGCGATGGCGGACCGGCTATCAGCGCGACATTCAGTAATCCTGCCGGTATGACCGTCGACGCGAACAACAACATTTATATAGCCGATACCTCCAACCGCGAAATCCGTAAGATCGCGCCGCCCTCGCCGCCCACCATCAGCTTCACCAACGCAGTGGTTCCGGTGTGGCGAGGCTCGGCCGCCTTCGGCTCCAACATGTATGTGACGATCTACGGCTCGAACCTGGCCACCGTGTCGCAGGCATGGGACAACAGTTTCACCGGCTCTCAGGCGCCCACTTCGCTCGGCGGAGTCAGCGTAACGGTCAACAACCTGCCCGCGTTCATTCAGTACGTCAGCCCCGGGCAAATCAACATCGACACGCCGGATGACCCCACGACGGGCCCGGTAAACATTGTGGTCAAAAACTCCATCGGGTTCAGCAACACGGGAACAGCCACGCGCGTGGCTCTTTCCCCAACGTTGCTCTCGGTTCCGAACTTCACCGCCGGTACCAGTTTTTACGTGGTCGCCCAGACGCCCGACTTCAGCTCCTATATCGGGCCGCCGAACCTGGTGAAGGGCGCGAGTTTCGTCGCCGCCAAACCAGGGGACACCGTGATCATATTTGCCACCGGTTGCGGCCCCACGAACCCGGCCACGCAGGCAGGCGTGCTGGCCGCCCAAAACTCTCCCCTGGCCAATGCCTTCCAGATCAAAATCGGAGGCGTCCCGGCGGTTCCGGCCGGGGATCAATCCGTCGAACTGATCGTCAACGGCGTCCCCAACGCGCAGAACCTGGTACTTACCGTCGGCCAGTAACGATTACGGCAGTCGCGGGGAGACTCCGTCCGACATATAATCGCAACGTGAAAGCGCGCCTCCACCGGGTTTTCGCGCCACTGCTCCTGCTGCTTGCCGCAACCTCGTGGGCCCAGGAAGACTGCACACCCACGGGAGTCAAGCTCGTTTACCCTTCTCTGGCGCGGGCAGCCAGAGTTGCAGGTACAGTCGTCGCAAGCCTGCACGTCGACGCGGACGGTACCGCTCGCGTCCTTGCAATTAACGGTCACCAGCTTTTTCTGAAATCAGCGCGTGAGTCCCTCGCCACCGTACACTATGCTTCGTCGTGCGCTGGCAGGGAGGTCGAAATCAAATTCCGATAGACGCTCCCAGGCTCAGGGAATTCGGAGGAGAACACGGTACAGACCGGGCCAGACGAATTCACCATCGCTGCGCGGGGAATCATAATAAAGGGACACTAACGTGTCGAAATCACGGACTATCACTAAGCTGCCGCCCGTTCCCCGGGTCGATTCTCCTCGAAGATCTCATGGAAGAAGGAATCAGCATTAACGGTCTGGCAAAAGCGATCCGCGTGCCGGCCAACCGATCAGCCTCATCGTCAACGGCAAGCGGGGAATCACTGCCGATACCGCGATGCGGCTGGCGCGTTTCTTTGGCACCAGTCCACAGTACTGGCTCAACATCCAGAACCGCTACGACCTGGACAGCATTGACCGATCCGCCATTGAACGGGAAGTGCTCCCGCGTCAGGCGGATTGACCTACGCCCTCAAATAAAAGGCCCCGATCCTTCGACCGGGGCCTCTCTTCCAAAACAACGGCTTCTTAGAACTGATTCCAAAGGTACTGGTTGTAAACCTCGTGGTGGAACTGCACTTCCGGCACCTTCACGATGGTTCCCAGCAGCCGCGAGCAGCGGTCCGCGGAAGCCCGCTTCAGGTCCAGATAGCGGCCCTTGACGTCTTCCCCGAACAGCGTGGTCGTCCACTCGGAATTTTTGAAATTCGCCATCGCGTCGTAGATGTTATCGGGCAGATACCGCTTCGCCGATCGCAGGTTCGGCGTCGGGTCGATCTTACCGTCAATACCGGTCTTGAATACGGTATACAGCACCATGTACGGGTTCGCATCCGGGCCCACTGAGCGAACCTCGACGCGCGAACTGCGCTCGTTGCCCAACGGCACGCGCACCATGGAACCGCGGTCCACCGCCGACGCGATGATCTGGTTCGGCGCTTCGAAGTGCGGGTCGAGCCGGCGATACGCATTCACGCTGGCATTGAAGATCAGGCAGGTGTCCTGGCCCACCGTCAGGATGCGGTCGATAAAATCCCAGCCGAACTTGCTGAGTTTCTCCGCCCCGGCCGGATCCCACATCTGGTTCTTGCTGCCCTTGGTCACCGACACGTTGGTATGCATGCCGCTGCCGTTCACGCCCACCACCGGCTTCGGCAGGAAGCTGGCCGAAAGACCCATGCTGGTGGCCACCTGGCGGCAGATGAACTTGTACAGCTGGATCTGGTCGGCCGCGTTCACGCAATCCGAATACTGATAGTTGATTTCGAACTGCGACGGCGCCACTTCCGGGTGATCTTTTTCGTTCTCAAAACCCATCGCCCGCTGCACTTCGGCCACCCGGTCGATGAAGGTGCGCAGCGGGTCACCCGGCAGCGAGTGGTAATAGCCGCCCGTGTTCACGTATTCAAACTTGCCCGTCGTCGCGTAGTTCCGCTCCGCATCCACGCCCTTGAAGACGAAGCCTTCAATCTCGTTGGCCGCGTTCAGCGTGTAGTCGTTCTTCTTGTGCTGCTCCGCGGCATAGGTTTTCAGCACGCCGCGCATGTCGCCGGTATAAGCAGTGTGGTCTTTGTCGATCACGCTGCCGAACACCAGGACTTTGCCATCGCCGAAGTATTCGGACGGCGTCCAGTAGAATGAGCCCCAGTCCATATAGAGGCGGAGGTCGCTCTCCTTCTGCGCCGTAAACCCGCGGATCGAGGAGCCGTCAAACGTCAGATTGTCGAAGCTCTTGATGAGGAACTTCTTGTCGTAATCCAGCATGTGCAGGCGGCCTTCCAGGTCGCTGAACATCACCGTGACGGCTTTGATCCTCTTCTCGTCGGTCAGGTACTTGATGCGCTCTTCCTGGATCTTGCCCGGATCGACGCGCTTGGTGCGCTGCTCCTTGGCATGAAGATTTTTCTCCTCCAGCTCTGCATAGGACAGCGAAAGGAAATCCGTTAAGTTAGACATCTGTCTCCTCTGAACTGCTTAATTGAAAGAAGTTGTCCACGGGAATGAATGGCCTTAAAAAGGGCGGACTCGGCCCTGTGAATCTCTGATTATCAACGATCGGCCCGCCTGACGGCAAGCTGCGGACAGGTTTTCCGTTGGATCGCGCCGCCTTCGGTTTGGTCGGCTTTGTGCGCGCTGAGGTCAGAAGAGAGGTTTGGATGGAGCGATTGCGGAAGGTAGTGCCGAAGCAAGCGCATGCGCCATAAAACCTCGGATCGGGGAGCAGTCGAATGCCGGATTGTCGATCTTTCGGCCGGGGCTTGAACCGATATTGAAGCGATTCCCTGACGCGGACGCGCCAACCCACAACCCGGAATAAGCCTCAGGAATGGGCCTCAGGAATA
>ODAK010002493.1_pt1 | contig 19420 bp, 18 predicted proteins | sample 1539591 | NCBI WGS metagenome assembly ODAK01 (sample SAMEA3539303, study PRJEB22396) | soil metagenome | biome: tundra; feature: field; material: soil | place: USA | collected 2010-05 | depth 0.15 m | reverse complement strand
GGGGTAGGCCCCCGCGACATCTCCGTTGCCGAGGTCCATGACGCAACCGCAATGGGAGAAATCATCCAGGTTGAAAATTTGGGCTTCTGCGCGTTCGGCGACGGCGGCGTGATCGCGGAACGGGGCGATACCTCCATCGGAGGACGAATTCCCGTCAATCCTTCCGGTGGCCTGGAATCCAAGGGGCACCCGGTGGGCGCCACTGGCATCGCGCAAGTCTATGAACTCGTTACCCAGTTGCGCGGCGAAGCCGGTGCCCGGCAGGTTGACGGTGCGCGCATCGCGCTGGCGGAAAATGGCGGCGGCTTGCAGGGCATAGAAGAAGCGGTGGCCTGTATTACCATCCTCGGTCGCTGAGTCGGCGGACCGATGGAAATCACTTGCAAAGGACGTTTCATGAGTTTCGGTAAGAAAGTAGCCGTTGTGACCGGCGCGGGTTCGGGGCTCGGGCTTGCCACATGCAAGGCCTTGTCCGCCGCCGGCACGAGATAAATACAAAAATACAATACACCGGACAAGCGCCATGAACGACGGCCGCAGCAAGGAGGTACGACGCAAATGAAGGAGATCGACGTCTTGATTTGCTAGCTGGTCGGTACCTCGACTGGGAGCGGCATGTGACCATACGCACTACGCCGTAATATGGAAAGAGAGGAGATAGCATGCACCTACGTATGAACGAAACGGGTTTGGCGTGAACTCTGTGCGTCGAAGCACCACGGACGCTGACCGACCGGTGCTGGCTGCGGAAGGCATCAGAATGACATTCGGCGGCATCGTTGCGCTCGACGACGTGACGGTAGCAGTGCGCCCGAATGAGCTCCTCGCAATCATCGGGCCGAACGGCGCCGGAAAAACCGTTCTGATGAATTGCCTGAGCGGTTTCTATCGTCCGAAGAAAGGACGCATCGTCCTTAACCAGGTGGACATCAAGGGAACACCGGTCCACAAGATCGCGCAAGCGGGACTGGCCCGAACGTTCCAGGGCACGCATATTTTTTCCGGCATGACCGTTGTGGAAAACATCATGGTGGGTCGCTATATCCATATGAAATCGACGCTACCAGAAGCGTTCATATACTTCACCAGAACACGGCGCGAGGAAATCCGCCACCGCGAAGCGGTCGAGGAGATCATCGAACTGCTGGAAATCGAGTCCATTCGTCACCAGCCGGTAGGTAGTCTGGGTTACGGCCTGCGAAAACGAGTCGACCTCGGCCGTGCACTTGCCCAGGAACCGAAAATCCTGCTGATGGACGAGCCCATGGCCGGCATGAATGCCGAAGAAAAGGAAGATCTTGCCCGCTTCATCCTCGATGTGCGTGAGGCCCGACGAATTCCGGTTGTGCTCGTGGAGCACGATATGGGAGTGGTGATGGATCTGGCAGACCACATCGCCGTGCTTGATTTCGGGCGAAACATTGCGTATGGAACGCCAAGCGAGATCCAGACCGATCCGGCCGTGCTGAAGGCTTATCTTGGCGAGGGAGAAATCTGATGCTGCCAATGTGCACGCTTCCGCAATTGTTGCAGGAACACGCCGACAAGACGCCGGACCGCCTGTCCGAACGTCACAAGTATCGCGGCATCTGGCGCGAATACAGTTTTGGCCAGGTACTGGAAAACGTGCGTGCCTTGGCGCTCGGCTTGCATGAGCTTGGCATCGAACGTGGCGAAACTGTCGCCATCATAGGCGAGAACGAGCCGGAACACTTCTGGGCAGAGTTCGCGGCCCATGCTCTTGGATGCAAGGTGGTTTCCCTGTATCCGGATCTGACGGCCGATGAAGTCGAGTATCTGCTGGAAGACAGCGAATCCGTCTATCTATTCGCACAGGATCAGGAGCAGGTCGACAAGGGGCTTGCGCTCTTAGAGAGTCTGCCGCTTCTTCGCAAGATCATTTACTGGGACGATACCGGTATGTGGTCGTATAGGCAGGAGGTGTTGCGCACTTTCACGTCCCTACAGGAGGCAGGTCGTCGGATACACACCGGTAAGCCCGGTTTGTACCATTCGTTCGTGGCGGCCGGCCAACCCGACGACATCGCGGTCCTGTCCTATACCTCTGGCACGACCGGAAAGCCGAAAGGCGTCGTGCTGACGCACAAGTACCTGATCGACAATGCGCAGCGGGTCATTGACGCCACCGGCGCGAAACCTGGAATGGAGTACCTTACCTACATCGCACCGGCCTGGGCGACTGAACAAATCTTCGGTGTCGCCCTCGGCGTTGGCCTGCCTCTCGTCGTCAATTTCCCTGAAGGCCCGGAGGAGATACTGAACAACATCCGCGAGCTGGCCGTTGAGGTCATGGTATTTGCGCCGCGCCAGTGGGAAAACCTTGCTTCGATGATACACGCCAGAATGCTCGACGCAGGACCGATGCGTCGCCGCATTTACGAGTGGGGGATTCGCGTCGGACATGAGGTCAACGTGGCACATCTTGAGGGCAAGACGGTAAGCGTGCAGGCGCGTCTTGCCTATCCGTTGGCAGAGGCGCTGGTCTTGCGGCCTTTGCGTGACCAGCTAGGGCTGACGCGTATGCGCATTGCCGGCTGCGGAGGCTCGACCATGGCGCCCGATGCCTTTCGACTCTTTCATGCAATCGGGGTATCTCTGCGCAATATCTACGGAACCACCGAAACAGGTCTGCTCACCATGCATCAGGGCGAGCGATATGACCTGGAAACAGTCGGACACTGGATGCAGGCTCATCCTCAAGCCGGTTTGCCGCTGGAATGGAAACTATCTGACCAGGGCGAACTGCTTATCCGAGGTGGTTCGTTCTTTCAAGGCTACTACAGGCGACCGCATATATTCGCGGAAAAAGTAGTGAACGGATGGTACTGCACAGGTGATGCGGTGACTCGCACGGCGAGGGACGAGCTTGTCTTTCTGGAGCGCATGTCCGATCTCTGCCGTTTGCGCTCCGGGGAAAGTTTCCCGCCGCAATTCGTCGAGACGCGGCTACGTTTCAGCCCCTTCATCAAGGACATCATGACTGTCGGCGACGCGACGCGCGAATTTGTGACGGCGCTGATAAATATCGACATGACTGTGGTATCACGCTGGGCGGAAGGCAAGAATCTGAGTTTCTCAACCTTCACCGATCTGTCGCAGAAGCCGGAGGTCGCGGCCTTGCTGCGTCAGGAGGTCGCGCGAGTCAACTCCTTCCTGCCGGAGCATGCGCGGGTGCGGCGCTTTGCCAGCTTCCCGAAGGAACTCGATCCGGATGAAGGCGAACTTACCCGAACGCGCAAACTGCGACGGGAATTCCTCGAGAAACGCTATGCAGTAATAATCGAAGGGCTGTATGCCGGCCGCGCGGAAGTGGAGATCGATATTCCCGTGACGTATCAGGATGGACGTCGAGGCCACCTTTCCGCTCGCGTCGCCACTCATGACATGCACGATAACGAACTCCTGCGAGAAGAGGAAACAATGCCACGGAGAACTGCATGATGGATTTTGTAAACTATTTAATCAGCGGTGCATTGATCGGGTTGCTGTATGCCTTGATTGCCATGGGCTTCGTTGTCATCTATCGCGCCTCGAAGGTGTTCAACTTTGCGCAGGGAGAACTGGTTGTGTTTGGCGGCTTCCTGGTTTGGTGGATGCTTACCGAGATGGCGTTGCCGATGTGGATCGGACTGCCGCTGGCGTTTGCCTCGGCCGCAGTCTTCGGGCTGCTGATCGAGCGGTTCTTCTTTTCCCGCCTAGTGGGAGAGTCGGTGTTCTCGATGGTCATGGTGACCATCGGTTTGCTGATCCTTATCCAGGGTATGATTCTTGTGGTTTTCGGCCCGAACGTCAGACCATTTCCGATCGTGTTTCCTCTTGAACCGATCATCCTGGGCGAGTTGCTGATATCCCGATCGCTCTTGTATGGTGGTGTAATAACAATCCTTATCGGTTTCGGCCTGTCGTGGTTCTTCAACAATACGCGAACAGGCCTGTGCATGACCGCGGTGGCTGAGGACCACCGGATAGCGATGTCGACAGGTATCTCCGTCAGACGTTCTGTCGCATTCGCATGGGCGCTGGGATCGGTCCTGTCGACGTTGGGTGCCATCATGTTTCTTAGCGGGAAGTCGATCAATCTCCTGGCTTCGGAAATCGGAATGGCGTCCGTGCCGGTAGCCTTGCTGGCCGGTCTTGAGTCGATTGCCGGTCTCCTGCTCGCCGGATTGGTCGTCGGGATTGTCCAGGGGCTGGCAATGGCGTACCTCGATCCGCTTGTGGGCGGTGCTGTCGGCTCTGTTCTCCCGTTCATCGTAATGTTAATCGTTCTCCTGATCAGGCCGACAGGCATGTTCGGATGGAAGACCATCGAGAGGGTGTAGATCTTGGATCCAGCAGGCGTATTCGCAACAACTTTCGCACAGGATCAGGCGCTGATCCGCACCTCCAAGCAGCGGTGGGCTTTGGCTGTTTTCATTGCCGTGATCGCGCTTCTCCCGATGATTGCTGAACCTCGCATCGTCGCAATCGCCACGGCTATGTTAATCACGTCGGTGGTCGTGCTCGGGCTGCAGATCAATACCGGGTTTGCCGGGCAGGTGAACCTTGGGCAAGCGGCTTTCATGGGGATGGGTGCATATGCGACGGCGATACTGGCGACTAAGGCAGGATGGCCGTTCTGGGCAGCACTCCCGGCGGGCGGGCTTTCCGCAGCGATATTTGGCTTTATCTTCGGCGTATCGGCTGCCCGCATCAAAGGCTTCTATCTGGCCTTGACTACGATTGCAGCTCAGGTCATTTTCCATTTTCTGGTCCTTAATCTGCCGAAGTCGTGGCTCGGAGGAGCGAACGGGATCACCGTCCAGCCGGCCGAGCTGCTGGGACTCCGGATCGATTCGGATCGGTCCATCTACTATCTGTGTCTGGCGGTTGCCGCTGTCATGGTCTTTGGCGCATACGGTGTGGCACGCAGCCGCCACGGTAGGGCTTTTCTCGCCGTGCGAGACGACGATGTTGCATCCGGAATGATGGGCATTAACGTGGTCCGCACTAAAGCCGTCGCGTTCCTGCTCGGTGCATTTTACGCCGGCATCGGCGGCGGCCTGTGGGCGTACTACGTGCGCCTTGTCGCCGTCGATCAGTTCACCTTGCTCCACTCCATTTGGTTCATTGCCATGATCATTGTTGGTGGCATGGGCTCGATCACCGGGGCGTTGATCGGCGTATTTGTGATTACCGTAGCGCAGGAAACGATTAGCACCGTAGGCCCCGTCATCGTTCAAAACAGCTCATTTTTCAGTGGCGCTATCGTCTTCGCAGCGATGAATATATTCCTGGGTGGCATCATTGCCGGCTTTGTGATTTTCGAACCGCGAGGCTTGATGCATCGGTGGAACATTATCAAACGGTCCTATCGTTTGTGGCCGTTCCCGTATTGACCAGAAGCGGTATTCTCTGGTTTGCAGTGACGTAATCAACGATAAAGGAGGAAGACATGATTAGTGATAAAGAAATTGGCACGAAACCGAGAAACTCCCGGAATCAATGGATCGCAGGTGCCGTCGTGGCGCTCGGCGTGGCGCTCGGCACAAGCAGCGTGCATGCGCAGACGACCTATAACATTGCCGGGTTGGCCGACTTTACCGGTCCTTACGCGGACATCATGAAGGATTGGACCAACTGCCGAAGGGGGGTATTCGAATGGTGGAATGCGGAAGTTGGAAAGGGATTGGGGATCACCCTGAACATCAAGGATTACGACCACCGCTACGACGTTGCGCGGATTGCCAGTCTTTGGCCGGGCATCAAGTCGGAGCTCAACCCGATCCTTGTGCTCGGCGTCGGCGGCCCCGATGTCGCAGCGCTGCAGGAGCGCTTGCCTACTGACAAAGTACCGATGATCATGTCGACAGCCAGTTACGGATACGTATGGAAGCCGAATCCATGGGTATTCAGCCCACGCCCGACCTACGCGCACGAAGCCGCGGCGTTCGCGGAATGGTACCGCAACAAGCGCGGCGGCGACGCACCTTTGAAGGTAGGCATCATCTCGTCGGAAGCTGCTCCATCCTACGTCGATGTCGCTAAGGGCATGGAAAAGTTTGCAAAGGATAATCCAAAGATCGCCGAGGTCGTGGAAACGATATATACGGAAGTTCAGCCCACGGATCTGTCGACCCAGGTCGGCCGGCTGGTACGCAAGGGTGTCGAAGTCATTCAGATACAAACCAATACTGCGGCGGTCGTGGCAGTCCGACGTGCGCTCCAAAGCTTGGGGAAAACGAATATCCCCGTCATGGTGAGCTCGCATAACAGTCTGGAGGGATCGGGAAAGGCACTTGGTGGCATGGCCCAGCTGGAAGGAAGCTACGAAGCCTACGGTATGGCTATCCCGACCGAAGACAAGACAAGCGCGCGCGCATTCTTTGAAGAGCTGCGAGCCAAATACAACGTCAAGGCCAACTATAGCGTACCTAGCTTGATGGGAATGGACCAGGCGCTCGTCGCTGTGCGCGCCATTGAGCACGCAGCCAAGGCTACGGGCGCTAGCAAAATCGATGGCGAGGCAGTGCGTAGGTCCCTGCTTTCCACGCCGGTCTCCTCCAAGGAAAGCTTTGGTGTGTTGCCGAACCTGAAGTGGACCAACGATGCACCGTTCCCGACGAGCGGGATGACCATCAACATCGGCACCGTGGAGAACGGCAAGTATAAGATTGCCGCTGAAAACGTTCCGGTTCCCGTCCTCAACAAATGGTAAGGCAAATTGGAATGCGGCCCGTCAGCGGATGGGCCGCATTTTCCCAATTGGGGATCGTCTGTGCTTGAACTGAACAATGTGGAAGTCCTCTACAGCGATGTCATACTCGCAGTCAAAGGCATTTCGGCCAAGGTTCCCAAGGGGCAGTGCGTGACGCTTCTTGGCGCCAACGGAGCCGGGAAAAGCACCACGCTCAAGGCCATCTCGAACCTGATTACCAGCGAGGATGGTCGTGTGACGGCGGGTAGTATTTCATTCGAAGGCATTGCGGTGGACAACCGGGACCCGACAGATATCGTTCGACGCGGGATTGTTCACGTCATGGAAGGCAGGCAGGTGCTGAGGCACATGACGGTCGAGCAGAATCTCATCGTCGGCGGTCACATGGCTTCCGGAAAGGTGGCGCGCCAGCGCCTCGATGAGGTCTACCAGAGCATTGGCCAGCTCGCCTCCCTTAGGGGGCGCACGGCCGGTTATCTTTCCGGCGGCGAACAGCAACTTCTCGTCATTGGCCGGGCACTGATGGCCGATCCGAAGTTGGTGATGATCGACGAGCCGTCACTGGGCCTCGCACCACTGATGATTAATGAGGTTTATTCTTTGCTCGCCAGGCTGAAGGCGAGCGGACTCACTCTGCTCATCGTCGAACAGAACACACGTGTTGCGCTCGACCTCGCCGATTACGGGTACGTCATGGAGAGCGGCCGCATCGTTCTGGAAGGCCCGGCTGCCAATCTCAAGGCCAACGAAGACGTCCGCGAGTTCTACCTCGGCCTGACGATCGAAGGGCAACGAAAGAGCTACCGCGAGATGAAACATTATCGACGGCGCAAGCGCTGGCTGGGATAAGCATCCGCCTGCGAGTGTTGACATCGTCAGCATTGTTACCTTGACCGCCTGCTAACAGTTCGAGGAACCTTCCAGATCGGAGGAATGTATGCCTAGTGAAAGCGAAGATCTTGTTACGCGTCGGGACCGGGGCCCTATCGTCCACTTGTCCCTGAACAGACCTCAGTACGGCAACAGCTTATCGCTGGCTACGATCGATGCGCTTCATCAACGGCTGCATGAGCTTCGGACGGAAAAAACAATCGGAGTGATTGTTTTAAGCGGAGTTGGACAGAAGATATTTTGCGCGGGGCACGATCTGAAGGAATTCGGCGATGAAACAGATCCCGAGTTTTTCCATACAGTCTCGATCCGGTGTTCGGCAATGATGCAGGCGCTTCAAGATCAGCCTCAGATTGTAATCGCACGAGTTGCGGGCGTTGCATCGGCCGCCGGATGCCAGCTCGTTGCGAGTGCCGATCTCGCGATTGCGTCCAGCGATGCACGGTTTGCGACACCTGGTGTGAATATTGGCTTGTGGTGCCTGACGCCGATGGTCGCCCTCGGGCGCAGCGTCATGCCAAAGCACGCGATGCAGATGCTGGCCACGGGGCGTCTCTATGATGCAGAATTTGCTCTGAGGGTCGGCCTGGTGAATCAAGTCGTTAAGCCGGAGCAGCTCGACGCTGCCGTCGACGAGCTGGCAAACGAGATCTCGACGAAATCCACGTATACCTTGTCTTTGGGAAAACAAGCCTTCTATCGCCAACTCCAGATGTCTGTTTCGGATGCGTACGAATACGCCGGAGAGTTGGTCGGGCGAAATATGGCACACCCCGACGCAAAAGAGGGTATTCGCGCGTTCATAGAGAAACGCAAACCCAAGTGGAAGGGACGGCAATAATCCGGTTCTGTCGTATTAGGTGCGATATGCCAGATTGTCGGTGGGTCTATCAAGCGCGCAATGGTTTTGGACGCAATTAACCGGCGAGTGCATGAGGTTGATCTGCGAAAGAGAGCTGTTCGCCTTTCGTGCCAATCCCCTGCCCGCCAAAATCATCGTACTTCGCTCTGGGGATCCCGCAGGTGGGGAAGCCCTCATATCCGACATATCCAGATTGGCGAACACCCAGAAATTATCCGTTAGAGCATATTCAATGATAACCGAGGAAGATTGATCGTGGCTGTTCCGAAAATGCTCCAAGGCCGTCTAGTAATTCCGGTTATCGCAGCACCGATGTTTCTAGTATCCGGACTGGACTTGGTGATCGGCTGCTGCACGAACGGTGTGCTCGGCACCTTCCCTAGCTTGAACCTGCGCACTGCCACGTGCTTCGATGAGTGGCTGACGCAGATCAAATCGGCGCTGGCTGCGTACGACGCGGTGCACCCCGATGCAACCGCCGCGCCTTACGGTGTGAATATCATTGCGCACAAGACCAATCGGCGACTGAAGGAGGATATGACCCTCGTCGAACGACATCAGGTTCCGCTGGTTATTACAAGCGCGGGGAACCCTATAGAGATCGTGAAGACGGTGCATGGGTACGGCGGTCTGGTGTTCCACGATGTCACGACCGTCGGCTGGGCGGAGAAAGCGATTGACGCCGGCGTCGACGGAATCATCGCCGTATGCGCGGGCGCGGGCGGACACGCGGGACTGATGAATCCCTTCGCTATCGTGCCGCAAATTCGGATGTTCTGGGATGGCGTCATTGCGCTGGCCGGGTGCGTTTCCGACGGGCGTTCGGTCCGCGCAGCGCAAGTGCTGGGCGCTGATTTTGCGTACATGGGTACAAAGTTCATTGCCAGTCACGAGAGCATGGCTAGCGATGCCTACAAGAACATGCTAGTCACTTCGGGACCTAATGACCTGGTCTATACCCCCGCCTTTTCGGGCATTCCCGCCAACATGCTCCGGCCAAGCATCGTGGCTAACGGCATGGATCCCGACAATCTGCCAGACAAGAAACACGTCGATCTTGGCGAGGAGTTCAATTACGAAGGCAAAGCCTGGCGAGACATCTGGACCGCGGGGCAAGGGGTCGGTTCGATTCGCGACATCATGCCCGTGCGGGAGGTGATTGCACGGCTCAAGCAGGAGTATGCGCACGCATGGACCACTTGATGCCTCTCGGGTATTGACAATGAGCGCTATGTCCATGAATTCATGTGCGTCGGATATCGTCTGGCGACTTTTGGAGGAGCATCTCTTGCATTCGAATCTGGCCGAACTGATGTGCCGTCTCGGATCGCCGGCCTATGAGGCGTTCATTGAATTTCCTATCTTTAGGAGCGATAGTGGTCTTGGATGATCCGGCCGCCATCAGGACGACTGTCGGCGCCGTGCTTGCCGATCGCGCCGCTCGCGATCCCGGCCGCCCGTACCTCGAGTGCGATCGTGTGGTGCTCGGTTACGCCGAGGTGGAGGAGCGCGCCGCCCGGATCGGCGGCGGGCTCGCGGCGCTCGGCGTCGTTCCCGGGGATCGCGTGTGCCTGATGATGCCGAACGGGCTCGAGTTCGTGCTGGCCTGGCTTGGCATCGTCCGGGTCGGGGCCATCGCGGTGCCGGTCAACACCGCCTATCGCGGCAACCTGCTCGAGTACGTGCTGAACCACTCGGGCGCGTCGGTGGTCCTGGCGGGTGACGAGTTCCTCGAGCGCCTTGCAGTCCTCGGGCCGCGGCTCGAGCACCTCCGGCACGTCGTGACGATCCCCGCCGCCGAGTCAGGGAAGGGCGCAACTGCCAAGCCGCTGCTGCCGACGTTGCCGTTCGCGGCGCTGCTCGGATCCACGCCGGCGCGACTCGCCGAGGTCGACGAAATCGCGGCCGCAAGCATCATGTACACCTCGGGGACGACTGGGCCGTCGAAGGGGGTCATGCTCTGCCACCGCGGGCTCCTCGCGTTCGCGGCGAACCACGTCCGGCAGTGCGGCGTCACTCGTGACGATGTATGTTACACGTGCCTGCCGCTGTTCCACGCGATCGCGCTGATCCTCACGACGCTCGGCGGCCTCCTCGCGGGCGCGAAGGTCGTGATCGGCCGCCGTTTCAGCGCATCGACGTTCTGGGACGAGATCCGGACCTCTGGCGCGACCTACGCGTCGATCACGGGCTCGATCGCGCAGATCCTCATGAAGCAGCCGCGGGTCCCCGGAGAGCCCGATCACCGTCTTCGGGTCGTCTACGCGATCCCCGCGCCCGCCGCCATCTACGAGGACTTCGAGCGACGCTTCGGGACCAGGTTCATCGAGGCGTACGGGGCCACCGATGGGCAGATCCCGGTTTACATGCCGCTCGATGCGCCGCGGATCGGCGCCTGCGGCAAGGTGATTCCCGGCTTCGATCTTCGCATCGTGGACGACCGCGACGCCCCGCTTCCGCCGGGGCAGGTCGGCGAGATCGTCTACCGAAGCCACGAGCCGTACACGATGATGCTCGGCTACTACCGGAACCCCGACGCCACGATCGAGGCGGGGCGCAACTTCTGGTTCCACTCCGGCGACCTCGGCTCGCTCGACGAGGACGGCTACCTGCACTTCGTCGACCGCAAGAAGGACTCGATGCGGCGGCGCGGCGAGAACATCTCGTCGTACGAGGTCGAGAAGGTCGTGAACGACCATCCAGCGGTGCTCGAGTCCGCGGCCGTCGGGGTGCCAGCCGAGCTCGGCGAGGATGAGGTGAAGATCGTCGTCGTGCTGCGCCCGGGAGACGCGTTGCGACCGGAGGCGCTCGTCGCCTGGTGCGAGCCGCGCCTGCCGTACTTCATGATCCCGCGCTACGTCGAGTTCGTCGACGCGCTGCCTAAGACTCCGAACGAGAAGGTTCAGAAGTACCGCCTCCGCGAGACCGGCGTCGCCGGCGCGTGGGACCGCGACCGCGCGAGAGGCCGCGTAGCGCGATAGATACACTTGTTATTGTTGTTTCTTCTTTGTGTTAAAAGGCAAGGAAACCCTGCAATGCAACTTCTCCCCGTCAAGATCGACAAGCCGGAAACGACCAACTTCATTCTGGGGCAGACGCACTTCATCAAGGCCGTGGAGGATGTGCACGAGGCTCTGATACAGTAATCTACTTGGTTCTGTCGCAGCTGAATGATCGCTTCGGAGGAGATCGAACGGCTGGTATGAGCCGTGAGACTCAATTCAGTTCTTCCCGAAGCGGACATTCCAGCTGGCGGGCCTGACTGATTCTCCGGCGGATCGCGAGCGCCCGGGTCGAAACCAGCTGGACGCCTGCCGTGAGTAAAATGCGCTGAAGCGATACCCCACGCCCGATCCGCCTGCACGAGGAATACCGATGATCGACCTGCACTACTGGCCGACACCGAATGGGTGGAAGATTTCCATCATGCTTGAGGAATGCGGCCTGCCCTACACGCTGAAGCCGGTCAACATCGGGCGTGGCGAGCAGTTCAGCCCGAAGTTCCTCTCGATCAGCCCCAACAACCGCATGCCAGCCATTGTCGATCACGATCCGCCCGGCGGAGGCGCGCCGATCGCGGTGTTCGAGAGCGGCGCGATCCTGATCTATCTGGCGGAGAAAACCGGGCGCTTTCTACCCCCCGACCTGCGCGGCCGGCACGCGACGCTGCAATGGCTGATGTGGCAAATGGGGGGCTTGGGGCCGATGGCCGGGCAGAACGGGCATTTCCTGCTGTATGCGCCGGAGAAGATACCCTACGCCCTCGAGCGCTACTCCAAGGAGGTCAATCGGCTCTATGGCGTGCTCGACGCGCAGCTTGCGCGCACCGGGCATTATGTGGCCGGCGACGAGTACACCATCGCCGACATGGCGATCTTCCCCTGGATCCGTACGCACAAAGCGCAGCAGATCGCGCTCGCGGAGTTTCCGCATGTCGAGCGCTGGTACAACATTCTGTTCGAGCGTCCGGCGGCCAAACGCGGTCTCGAACTGGGCAAGGAGTTACGCCTGCCGAAAATGGACGACGAAGCGCGCAAGGCCTTGTTCGGTCAGACGGCACGAAGCGTGCGTACGGGCGCGCACAAATTCGGCTGAGTCCGGGCGATGATCGAATTCTTTTTCGACTGCTCCAGCCCCTGAACCTACCTCGGGTTCCACAACATCCAGCCGCTGGCTGCCGAATTAGGCGTGGCCATACATTGGCGCTCAATCCTGGTCGGCGGCGTTTTCAACAGCGTTAATCCAAGCGTGTATGCATCGCGCGAAAGCCCGGTACCTGCCAAGCAGGCCTATCAGCTAAAGGACATGCATGACTGGGCGCGACATTCGGGGCTCACAATCAAGTTCCCGCCGACCGCGTTCCCGGTCAATAGCGTCAAGGCGATGCGCGGCTGCATCTTGCTGGAGCCGCAGGGAAGGCTGGTGCCTTTCGCACAAGCGGTGTTTGAGACTTACTGGCGCGATGACCGCGACATTTCGAACGATGCGGTCCTGGCGGAGGCGTGCGAACGCGCCGGGGTCGATGCCGCGGCGTTTTTCACCGGCATCGCAAGGCAGGAAATCAAGGACCAGCTCAAGGCCAACACCGAAGAACTGATCCGCCGCGGCGGCTTCGGCTCGCCGACCATGTTCGTCAATGGCAACGATATGTACTTCGGCAACGACCGGCTCCCTCTGATGCGCGCAGCGCTCTTGCGCCGCGCGCGCGCCTGAGGCGGTGTTCCGCAAGCGGCCAATGGCGGTCCCAGACGCGATGGCCAAAGACATCCAGGGAGTATTTGCAACGGCTTAGTCCCAGGAGGAATGGATTTGAGGGCATCTGGATTTATCGAACTGGCGATTTAGTATCCATGCGGGTTTCGAGGCATTGTTCGATCCTCCTCCACCCGCCGATGAAGCATGAACATTTCGCCTCAATCACGGACCTGGTAGCGGTAGGCGAATTAGTCCTTGTTGGGAAGCAGCAGCGGAAAGTCAGGCTGCGCCGTTTTGCAGGAGTGGCACTGCACGGCGCGGTCGGGATGAAACCGAACGAAAGACAGGAACGGTTCCCCTGTGAGATGGTCGTTGCCGGATGCGGTGCCCAAGGGCCTACGTTTTGCTCTCCTGCAGTAGCTTCCGTGGCTGTTCTTTCTGCCCCTTTCTGAGTTTCACTACTTTTCCAGGTTTCTTAACGCCCGCCGCCTCCAGCATCGCGCTTGTCGCCATCTTCAGCGATGCCCGGACGGGGTCAACATATAAAAACACAGCGCTAACCCGCCATTCACGCCGGTCACGTTCGGCCGGAATCTCCGGTCACCTTCGACCGGAATCGTCGGTCATCTTGAGCGGAATGCGCAAGTGGCGGGTATAGTGGCGGGTAGGATGCAGGAGGCCTTGTAGAGCCGCGTGGATGCTAGATATAAGGCAGACGCTCTCTCCGCCAATACATAGTCCGGCATCGTCCTTCCGTCGGGCGTTGGCTGTCTCCGCCTTGTTGCGCAGCGCATCGAGCTCCGCCGACGTAAGCGCGCGTCCGATATCGAAGCGCCAGGGTACCAGTCCTTGCCGTCGCGCCAATTTTCCAGGCCACCCGCAGGAATGCGGTCCAGGTGGAGCAGGTAAGCCGAATCGCACTTGCCATTCTTGCCCGGGGCATCGAAACGGTGAATGCTCCCGTCCGCGATGATCTGCGCGGGCGGAACGATGTCGCGCGCTGCGAGCGCCGCCCGAAACTGGTCAATAATCTCGGCGTTGGCAGGGACCGTTGCCGGGTCCGACCGCCCAGCAAATGCGATTCTGTCGGCAGTCATGCATGCGCTTCATTACGCCAGCGGCCGGCTGCCGTCCCGGGCGATCCTTACCCGCTCAGCGATCCACCCGCTCACCTCCGCCTCGAGCCACCCGACCGCGCGTGGACCGAGCGGCACGGGCTTCGGAAAGACGCCATCCTTGATGTAGTGATAGATCGTGCTGCGCGAAAGTCCCGTGCGTGTTTCGACCTGCTTGTGTCGAAGAAATGAAGGCTCCCGCTGGATAGTCTGGGCCATGTTCGTCACTTCGCGGCTGGTAATGGAGGATGGCAAGATCTTTTCATGCCGTGCGGTCGTTGTCGGCCCGAATCGGAGCCTCGATAAAGCCACGAAAACGCATGACGGCCAAGAGATCGGGGACGTGACCCAGGAGCAGTCGCGAGCGCTGACGCCGTGAATTTTGCGGTTATCCACGGTCCGATGCGTGTGGCCCCTCTCTGGCACGCAGTCATTTCTTTGGTCTGATTGGCTGGAACCGACCTACTTCAGACGGTCAGCCACATGGTCATGAAGGTCTGCTATTGATCTTATGTAAAGCTTTACATAAGGCCGAAAAGCAGGCATTAGGCTCGCCTCGCCTGAAGTTCCGCTCTTGTCCCGGTTACTGTCCCCGACACCCGAATGCCACTATCGCGAAAAAAGCGAGGCATGCAGCCAGAATGAAAGCACTGGCTGCATGCACCAACCGCAGCGCACCCGCAATCAGGGACGCAGGCAGGTAGATGATGGCCGTTACGAAGTTGTACACGCCAATTGCGGACGCGCGTCGCTCCAGCTCTATATCTGCGATGAACGCCTTGCTCTGCGCTTCGTCGATTGAATAGAACACGCCATAGGTGACGAACAGCACGATGACCTGCCATTTCGTGGTCGCGAATGCGAAACCAACGCTGTGCGCACGCAAGAGCAGGAAGCCAAAGCTGTAGTAGGCCAGCGAGAAGGTGCTTGCCGAAATGAGGTAGCGCTTGAATTGAGGACTCAAGGTTTTCCATGTGTCGACCATGTTTTCGCGCCGGCGCTTAGTCCCGGGTCGATCCTTGATGAGGCTCAAGTGTCGAACGTCAAACTACCCTGCGCGATGTGGGATTTTTCCCTGTCTTTGTGAGCCGCATGACTATTGTCAAATGAGGGTAGGACAAAGTTGGCAGAATTTGCCTGTACGGCTGATATTTTCCAATCAAGCCGAGGGTGTGTTGACGTTCGATATTTTATGGCTGCGGCCGTTAACTTACCCTGAATTCTGTTTACGTCCTGATAATTGCGGAAGGTCTGGATGGTACGCCGATGGTTGCGAGACGAGCAGTGGCCGCGCGTGGAGTCGATGTTGCCCTGCACTGCAGGGCCCCCACGACTTATTCTGAGTGCGCGTCAGATCGCGGATATCGAGCGCGCCGCCGATTTGATTGCAGACAGGCGAACGTAACGAGGATACAGCGATGACGCTCCACAAGATGGCGCCGGTGGACGCGGCTTGGTTCCATATGGACGGGCGCGCCAACCTGGCAATGGCCACTAGTGTCATGCTGACGAGCAAGCCGCTCGACTTCGACAAGGTCAAGGCCTTGTACGCGGCGCGCCTCACCCCGTTTGCGCGCTTCCGGCAACGGGTCGTCGAGCGCGGCTTCCCGGTTCCGTCACCGCACTGGGAGGACGTGCCCGACTTCGACATCGGCCAGCACATGCACCACATCGCGCTTCCGCAGCCGCGCGACCGGCACGCGCTAGGCCGGCTGCTGAGCGACCTCGTGAGCACCCCACTCGACCGGCTGCAGCCGCTGTGGCAGGTCCACGTGATCGACGGCGTCGACGGCGGCAGCGCCCTCGTGACGCGGTTCCACCACTGCATCGGCGATGGCACCGCGATGACCGCGCTCGCCCAGCAGCTGTTCGACCTCCAGCCGGATGCGCCGCCGCTGCGGCGGCGTGCGCGCGCCGGTGCGCCGCGCCAGCGCCGCAGCGGGTGGATGGCGTCGGCATTCGACGGCCTGGGCGCCTCGGCGCGGGCGGTGCTGTCGACGGCCAATGCCGCGCTCGACACCGTGCGCCATCCGCAGGAGCTGATCGACCGGGCCGCGCTGATCGCCAGCGGCACCGGGATGGTCCTGTACGAACTGCTCAAGTCCGACGACCCTGCGTCGCCATTCAAGGGCAGCTTCTCGCTGTCCAAACGGGTTGCGTGGTCCGAACCGGTGGACATCGGCGACGTGAAGGCGATCGGCGCGCTGGCGGGGGCCAAAGTCAATGACGTGCTCGTGGCCGGCATGACGGGGGCGCTGCGCGCGTACCTGAAGGGCCGGGGCGTAGACGTCGACCGCACGACGCTGCGGGCCATGGTGCCAGTCGATCTGCGCCCGCCCGAGCGCGGGCTGGAACTGGGCAACGACTTCGGCCTGGTGATCCTCGAGCTGCCGGTGGCCGCCAGGACCGTGCTCGGGAGGCTGCAGCTCACCAAGGCCCACATGGACGCGCTGAAGCGCTCGGCGGAGCCGGTGGCGATGCGCGTGCTGCTGGATATCTTCGGCCGCACGCCGAAGGCGGTGGAGGACATCCCCCTGTCGATGTTCGGCAGCAAGGCGAGCGTCGTGATGACCAACGTCGCCGGCGTGCGCCAGACGCTGTACCTGACGGGCGTGCCGATCGAGCGCATCATGTTCTGGGTGCCGCACCCCGGCGAGCAACTCGGCATGGGCATCAGCATCCAGAGCTATCGCGGCCAGGCGACGCTCGCCGTCGTCTCCGACGCCCACCTCGTGCCCGACCCCGAGACCATCACGCGCCGATTCAACCGCGAGTTCGCGGCCATGTTGTCCGCTGCCCGTCGTGCTGCAGCCCGGGCGACGACGGCCGGCAGGGAGCGCGAAGCGGCCCGCAAGCCGGTGGCGAGTACGAAGCGCGTGCGCACGAGCCCCGAGGCGCCTGCAAGCAAGCGCCGAACGTTGAAGGCGGGGACCACGCCGCGCGCGCGCTGAGCGCCGCCGCGCAGTGGCCGCGCCGTCCAGACACGGGCCCTGAATGGAGAGCATAAGCGATGAAACCCCTGAGCGGCGTCGATGCGGGCTTCCTGCACCTGGAAACGCCCGAGACTCCGATGAACGTCGCGTCGCTACACCTGTTCGATCTGCCCCCCGGGTACCGCCGCGACTTCCACGCCGAGGTCAAGCGGCAACTGGCCAGGCGCCTGCGCCAGGCGCCGGTCCTCCACCGTAAGCTCGCGCCGATGCCGCTGCAGTTCGCCAACCCGGTATGGGTCGAAGACGACGCGGTGGACATCGACTATCACGTGCAGCGCGTGACGCTTCCGCCGCCGGGCACGCTGGCCCAGTTCGAGGACTGCGCAGCGCGCCTGCACGCCGAACTGCTCGATCGCAGCCGCCCGCTGTGGCGTCTGCACGTGATCGACGGCCTGGAAAGCGGCCAGGTCGGCTACTACATCAAGGCCCACCATGCCGCGCTCGACGGGCAGGCCGGCATCCTGCTGGCGCGCACGCTGTTCGACCTGTCGCCGCGGCCGCCGGCACCCCGCCACGCGAAGGGCGCCGGCATCACCCATGCCGAGCACCCGGGGATGATCGAGCTCGGGGCAGCCGCGCTGCGGCACGATGCTGGCCAGTACATCAAGCTGGTGCGCCACCTGCCCGACGTCGTGCGCACGCTGGCCGGCATGTTCGGGTCGCCGGAGGGCCGGGGCACGACCGAGGGCCGGCTGCGACAGAGCCTCGCGTTTGGGCCGCACACCGCGCTGAACGTGCCGATCACCGGCGAGCGCGGCTTCGCCGGGATGTCGCTGCCGCTGGACGCCCTGAAGCAGCTGGCCGAGGCGCACGACGCCAAGCTCAACGACATCGTGCTCGCGCTGTGCAGCGGTGCGTTGCGCGGCTACCTGGCACATCACGGCGGCATCCCGAAGAAGCCGCTGACCGCGGCCATGCCGATCTCGCTGCGCGAGGCGGGCAACAATGAGTACACGACCCAGGCCGCGATGCCGTTGGTCAACCTGCAGACGCACATCGCCGACCCGGTGCGGCGCCTGCGTGCGATCCGCGATTCCGCCGGCGCCGTGAAGGCGATGGTGCGGCAGGCGAGGAGCGTGGTGCCGATGGACTTCCCGTCGATCGGCGTGCCCTGGCTGCTGCATGCGCTCGCGAAGCTGTACGGGCGATCGCGCGTCGCCGGCGTGATGCCGGTGCTGGCCAACGTCGTGATCTCGAACATCTTCGGACCGCAGGTGCCGCTGTACGCCGCCGGCGCCCGCATGAACACCTACTGGCCGGTGTCGATCGTCGAGCACGGTCTCGGGCTGAACATCACCGTGCTGAGCTACGCGGGCGCAATGGGCTTTGGCTTCACGACCGCGCGCGCGGCGGTGCCCGATGCGCACCAGCTGACAGATGCGCTGGCTGCATCGTTCGACCAACTGGTTGCAAAGACGCGCGGGTCGCTGCCGGCCACCGCACGCACACGCTGACAACCCCCAGCGCCGCGAGGAGACTGCGATGGACTCGACATTCCCGGATCTGAAAGCCCCCCTGGTCGGCGGCGGCATCGCCTCGCCGGCCGCTGCCGTCCACCTCATTCGCGATGGTCACGTCCCGGGGAAGAACATTCACATCCTAGAGGAGTCGGAGCTCGGCGGGAGCCTGGATGCCAGCGGTTCTCCCGAGCGGGGGTATTCCATGCGAGGCAGTCGGATGTAGGAAGCGGCGTACGTCCTCATGCACCAGTTTCTGTCGGGCATCCCTTCCATCGACCACCCAACCAGATCGTTCGTGCAAGACACGCTCGCGTTTTGGGAAGAAGCCCCGTGGGACGCGAAGGCCCGACTGGTAGAGAACGGGAAGATCGTGAACGCTTCGGACCTCGGCCTCGGCAACAAGGACCGGGAAGATCGTGAACGCTTCGGACCTCGGCCTCGGCAACAAGGACCGGGTAGATCTCATCGAGCTGATGCTGCGATCCGAGGATACGCTGCCCACCGAGTGTCAAGCACCACCGCATGCCAGCGACCGCGGCGTTGACGCCAAGTTTTTAGCAATCCTACTTCTTGGCAATTCGCAATTTGCAATTTGCGCCTGCTGGCGACTGTGTTTGGCGAAGCGGTGTATGTTCATCTTTCGTGAGCGCCGCCACCTCCGACGTCATCGTCATCCGTGGGGCCCT
>ODAK010002492.1_pt1 | contig 19421 bp, 18 predicted proteins | sample 1539591 | NCBI WGS metagenome assembly ODAK01 (sample SAMEA3539303, study PRJEB22396) | soil metagenome | biome: tundra; feature: field; material: soil | place: USA | collected 2010-05 | depth 0.15 m | reverse complement strand
GCCATTGACCCCGTTGACGTTGTACGTGGCGATCTTCACATCGGCCTCACTAGTGGCCTGTAACATTCATTTATAGACTATACTTGCGTCTATGACAGACGCTATCAAATTGACGAATGCGGAGCGTATGGAACTGACACGGCGAGCGAACAGCCGAACGGATCGGGCGGAAGATGCCCGACGAGCGCGGCTGATTTTGCTGCTGGCCGAAGGCCATACGTGGGATGAAGTGTCCGAGCGGATCGAGTGCAGCCGCGGTTTTGTCGCGAGCTGGAACAAGCGATTCGTCGAACAGCGGATCGCCGGGCTCTACAGCCGACATCTGGGCCAAGTCGCCTCGGTGCTCACGCCAGAGCTCGAAGCGCGGATCTTGGATGCGACACGCCGTGCGCCCGGCGATGGCTCGACGCACTGGAGCACACGCAAGCTCGGCGCTCACTTGGACGTCAGCCACATGATGGTGGCCCGGGTCTGGCGCAAGCACGGACTGAAACCGCACCGCATCGAACGCTACATGGCCTCGAACGATCCGGACTTTGAGACCAAGGCGGCCGACATCATCGGGCTGTATCTGAACCCGCCCGCGCACGCCGCGGTGTTCTGCGTCGATGAGAAAACGGCCATTCAAGCCCTTGATCGCAAAGATCCGGTGCTGCCGCTGTCTCCGGGGCGAGCGGAACGGCACGGATTTGAGTACTACCGGCATGGCACCTTGTCGCTTTACGCCGCCTTCAATACGCAAACTGGCGAAGTCCTGGGCAAGACCGCTGAGCGGCATACCTCGGCAGAGTTCGTCGCCTTCCTCACCGACATCGTGATCAACCAGCCGCGCGGCAAGGAGATCCACGTGATCGCCGACAATCTCTCGGCTCACAAAAGCGCGCCGGTCAAAGAGTTCCTTGAATCGCACCCGAAGGTTCACCTGCACTTCACTCCGACGTACTCCTCCTGGCTCAACCAAGTCGAGCTGTGGTTCGGCAAGATCGAGCGCGACGTCATTGCTCGCGGCGTGTTCACTTCAGTCTCAGACCTCAAGAGAAAGCTCATGCGTTACATCCGCCAATACAACAAGTCGCCACGTACCGTGAAATGGAAATATGCAGATCCATCGCGTCACATCAGTGCAAAATCAGTTGTTACAGGCCACTAGTCGTTACACACGGCGTTCGCGCGCCCGCGCAGCACTCGTGATGCGCATGCTTCGTTTTCTTTACAGCGCCGGACGACGTGTGTAGTGTAACCATTCACTTGCGGGTTGCAACGATTCGCAGGCAGAACGCGTGCGCGGTGTGGGGGAGTGAGCATGCTGCGTTTTTCGCACAAGCGTTCGGAGGGATGGGATGAACACTACACACTGCCGTGCGCGGTCATGGATGGTATTGCCGTGCGATCGTTTGCTGTTTCCGCTGCTCGCGACGTTGGCCGCGACATGTTCGGCGCCGAGCTTGGCCCGCGCCGCCGTCAGCGCGACCGAGGACACGTCGGCATCCGAGACGCTGTCGGAAGTGGTCGTCACGGCAACTCGTCGCGAGGAAAATGCGCAAAACGTGCCGGAGTCGATCTCGGTGTTGAGCGGCGATGCGCTCCAGGTGCTCGGAGATGCGGGGGATGACATCAAGCAGCTCGCCTTCAAGGTGCCGAGCTTGCAGATCGAATCGTCGAACGGGCGCGCCTTCCCGCGCTTCTACATCCGCGGCTACGGCAATACGGACTATCACGATTTCGCGTCCCAGCCGGTCGGTCTCGTGTACGACGACATCGTCCAGGAGAATGCCGCGCTGAAGGGTTTTCCGATCTTCGACCAGGCCGATGTCGAGGTCCTGCGCGGGCCGCAGGGCACGCTGTTTGGGCGCAATTCGCCTGCCGGCGTCGTCAAGCTCGAATCGGCCAAACCGGCGCTCGGCGAGACGTCGGGCTTCGTCTCGCTATCGGATGCCACGTACAACTCAGGCGTGTTTCAAGGCGTCGCCAATCTCCCGGTCAGCGACCAGATGGCGTTCCGCGCGTCGATCCAGGGTCAACACCGCGACAATTGGGTCAACGATCCGATCACCGACTCCAAGTTTGGAGGCTTCAACGACTGGGCGGCGCGCCTGCAGCTGCTGTTCAAGCCGAGCGACACGTTCACCGCCCTGTTCAACGTGCATGGGCGGGATCTGACCGGCTCATCGTCGCTGTTTCGCGCGAACATCATCCAGCCGGGAAGCAATGACCTCATTGCGGGCTTCAACACCGCCACGATCTATACGGACGGCCCGAACACCTCGGCGCTGACCACGATTGGCGCCAATGTGCATCTTACGTGGGAGCTGCCGAGCCTGACGCTGCAGTCGATCAGCGGCTACGAGTCGGTGCGAAAATATTTTGCCTTGGGCGACATCGACGGCGGGTGCGGATTCGCCTTTGGTTCCAATCCCGCATGCAACGCGGTATTCCCCTCCGGATCCGGTCCCGGCTTCATTCCATTTTCCGTGGAGACTTCCGCCCAACTCAACCATCACTATCAGTTGACCCAGGAATTCCGGGTGGTGTCGAAGAACGAAGGCCCCCTGAAGGGCCAGGCCGGAGTATTCTTGTTTTACGAGGACGTCACGGCCGCCGATGAAGACTATTGCGGACCCGGCGAATGCATCACCACCGCGCCGCTCTTCGTGTTGCAGGACGCGACGGTGTCGACCCAAAAGAACGATGCCGAAGCCCTTTTCGGATCGCTCGATTACACCCCGATCGATGCGTTCACGGCCCGGGCGGGCGTTCGATTTACCGCGGATCACAAGACCTTCAACGCCTATTACGTCGACTATGTTCCGCCGACGAACAACGAACCCACACCGCCGTATAGCGCGGGCCAGAGCGCCCACAACGTCAGCTGGGACGTGAGCGGGACCTACAAGGTGCAGCCCGATGTCAGCGTCTACGCCCGCATCGCGACCGGATTCCGCGCGCCGAGTTTCGGCGAGCCGACACCCGGCCTCGGCATTCAAACGGCGCCGTCGGAGACCAACATTTCGTATGAGACCGGCGTGAAAGCCGAGTTGTTCGACCACCGTGTACGCATCGCTCTAGATGGCTTCTACTATCACGTCCATGATCAACAGATCACTATCGTCGGCGGCGGCAGCGCGGACGTGACGGAGCTCATCACCGCCAAGGACACGGTAGGTTACGGGTCAGAGCTGGATTTCGAGGCGCATCCGACGCCCAACCTCACCTTCAACGTGAGCGGCAGCCTCAACATCACGAGAATCGAGGATCCATCGCTCTCGGTTGCGGCGGGCGGCGGGGTCCCCGCCGGCGACGTGATCAATCCCACGTATCAAGTTCCCGGTGCGTTCGGTCCCATCACGTATGCCTACGTGAACGGCAATCCGCTGCCGGAGGCGGCCAAGTGGGTCGCCGACGTCTCACTGCGTTACGATATTCCCCTGGCCGTGGGCGGCAAGTTGTACGCGTACACGGACTGGTCCTATCGCAGCGGGTTCAATTACTTCCTCTACGAGGCGAGGGAATTCGACGGTCCCGCACTCACACAGGGCGGCCTGCGATTGGGCTACACCTGGGCGGACGGAAAATATGATGCGGCAGTGTTCTGCCGCAACTGTACCAACCAAGTTCGCGACATTTACGCCATCGATTTCGACAACCTGACCGGCGTCATCAACGACCCGCGCGTCATCGGCGCACAGGTCCGCGCGAAGTTCTGATCCGCGATCGTGTCGGCGCCGCAGCGGGTGCGGTGCGTCGAGAGCTTTCTTAAGGTGTGGCCGGCATGTTGAATCGCTTCTTCGGTCTCGACGCTCATGGCACCACGGTACCGACCGAAGTGTTCGCCGGCCTGACGACGTTTCTGACGATGGCCTACATCGTCGTCGTCAATCCCGTGATCTTGGGTGCGGCCGGCATGCCCGTGGCCGGGGTGGCCGTTGCCACCTGTCTCGCCGCCGGCATCGGCAGCATTCTGATGGGCCTAGTCTCCAATTACCCACTGGCGCTGGCCCCGGGAATGGGACTCAACGCCTATTTCACCTATACGGTGGTTCAGGGCATGGGTCTGCCGTGGCAGACGGCGCTGGGCTGCGTCTTCCTCTCCGGCATCGCCTTTCTGCTGTTGACGGTGGCCGGTGTGCGCCAACTCATCATCAGTGCCGTGCCGCGCTCGTTGTTTGCGGCCGTGGGCGGCGGAATCGGCTTGTTCATCGCCTTCATCGGCTTGAGCGATGCCGGCGTGATCGTCGCCAAACAGGGCACGATGGTGGGCCTCGGCAACCTCACGGCGCCCACGGCGGCGCTCTCCATGCTGGGCCTGCTGGTCATCGCCGCGTTGCAGGCAAGGCAAGTCAAGGGAGCGATGCTGTTCGGCATCCTGCTCACGGCCATCATCGCCTGGATTCTCGGTCTCGCCCATTTCACGCCGGGCGCCTACCGGCTCTCCGACTTGTCGGCGACCGCCTTCAAGCTCGATATACCGGCGGCATTGAATTTGAAGGGCGGAGTCGGCTTGTCGCTGCTCGAGATCGTGTTCGTGTTTCTCTTCGTCGATATGTTCGACAATGTCGGCACGCTGATGGCGGTGACCAAGAGGGCCGGCCTTACCGCCGCGGATGGCTCGATTCCGCGTCTGAATCGCATCTTGCTGGCCGATTCGGCCTCGATGCTGGTGGGCGCCGTGGCGGGCACCAGCCCCGTCACCAGCTACATCGAGAGCGCCTCCGGCGTCGCGGTGGGCGGGCGCACCGGCCTCACGAGTGTGGTGGTCGGACTCCTGTTTCTGTGCACGTTGTTTTTTGCACCCTTGGTGCAGGCGATCCCGGCCGCCGCCACGGCGCCCGCCCTGATCTTGGTCGGGGCGCTGATGATGGGGGCGCTCGCCGAAGTGGAGTGGTCCGACCCGGGGGCCGCGATTCCGGCTTTTTTGACCGTGATCATCATTCCGCTGAGCTACTCCATCGCGAACGGTCTCGCCTTCGGCATCACCAGCCACGCAGTACTGAAGCTGGTGCGGGGTCAGGCGCACCTTCGCGACTGGCTGGTGTACTTTCTGGCGGCGCTCTGCGTCGTGCGCTTCATCTATCTCGCATGAGGCGAACGGCAGCCGGGTTGCTGGCCACCCTCGCAATCGCGACGGCCTCCGGCCGCGTCGGCGCTGACGAGCCGGCGCCGCGCGCCTCACAGCTGCCGGTGAAAGTACTCGTGGTCAACTTGTTTGGCATCGAGGCCGCGCCTTGGATTGCAGCCCTGCAACCCAGCGCAGAGATCCGCGTACCGGGATTGTCCAGCGACTATCCGTCGGTCAGGTGTAATACGAGCGCGGTCTGCCAGATGACCACCGGCATGGGACACGCCAACGCGGCGGCCTCGTTGATGGCGGTGCTGTATAGCGGTTCATTCGATCTGCACGAGACGTACTTCGTCATCGCGGGCATTGCCGGTATTGATCCTCTGCGCGGTACCATTGGTTCGGCCGCTTGGGCCCGCTACGTCGTCGACAGCGGCATTGCGCATGAAATCGACGCGCGTGAGTTGCCGCATGGCTGGCAGGACGGCTATTTCGGCGTCCTCACCAATGCACCCGACCAGGTGCCGAAGCTCGAGTATCGGACCGAAGTATTTCGCCTCGACGAAGACCTGCTGCAGAAGGCGCTCACATTGTCGCAGTCGGCCGCGCTCGAGGACAGCGAAGACCTGCGCGCATATCGAAAGCACTACCGCGAAGCTCCGGCCCACCGACCGCCAAGCGTGATCCAGTGCGATACGCTGTCCGCCGACACGTGGTGGTCGGGTCGGCGGTTGGGCGAGCACGCGCGCCGCTGGACCCGCTTGCTGACGGGCGGTCAGGGAGTCTATTGCACCACGCAGCAAGAGGACAATGCGGTGCTCGCTGCGTTGACGCGCGGTTCGCAGTCCGGTCTCATCGATCTGCGCCGCATTGCGGTGCTGCGCAGCGGTTCCGATTTCGATCGCCCCTACCCGCATCAGGGCGCGCTCGAATCCCTTGAGGCACAGCTAGCTCTGCCGGATGCGGTGCGCATCTCGGCCGTCAATCTCGTGCACGCGGGCATGCCTTTGGTCGACGCGATCGTGCAGCATTGGGATTTGTGGCAGCACGGCGTTCCGGCCGCATCGGCACTTTCTCCTTAAGCGAAAATAGCCGTGTGCTCGCGTAGTGCCGGTGGCAGAATCGGAACGATGGATCCATCGCGTTTGCAGACTACGTGGCGCGCGAACTTGGATCTTGGATTCACACGCCGCGAGGACACGACCATACTCTCTCGCAATCTGCACACGGGGCCGCTGCAAGTACAAAAGGCGCTGTACCCCGAAGGCCGTGACACGTGCCATGTCGTGGTACTACATCCTCCGGGCGGAATCGCGGCCGGCGATGCGCTATGCGTTCACGCATCCTGTGCACCCGGAGCGCGGGTCGTCCTCACCACACCCGGAGCAACCAAGTGGTATCGTTCGGAAGGTAATCGAGCAACGCAGCGGATTCATCTGATGCTCGAGGGCGATGCGGTTGTCGAATGGTTGCCGCGCGAAAACATCTTCTTTGACGATTCCAGCATTTCGATGCAGCTCGATGCCGACTTATCGGCCGATGCCAAGTACTTCGGCTGGGAAATCATGAGTTTCGGGCGGCGTGCATCCGGCGAAAAGTGGGGCCGTGGCACGTTGCAGATACAGACGCGCATTCGGCGCGCGGGCCGCCTGCTGTGGTCCGAGGATGCCAACGTCAACGCACGGGACGGGTTTACCCAATCCCCGGTGGGGCTTCGCGGCTTCACTGTGTGCGGGACCTTGGTCGTGGCCGGATGCGAGGTCGGCGGTGCATTGCTCAAGACCTGCCGAGAAGTCTGGCCGGCACAGGCCCAATGCGAAATGGGCATCACTCGTACCCCCTCTATGTTGATCGCGCGGTATCTGGGCGACTCATCGCAGGAAGCATTTGCCTGGTTCACTGATTTATGGAGCGCCCTGCGCCCGGAGTTGCTGGGCAAGGTCGCCTGCGTTCCGCGGGTATGGGCATGTTAGACGTTGCAGCGGCGAGCTCGACATGGATTTGACTCCACGGGAAAAGGACAAATTGCTCATCTTTACGGCCTCGCTGGTGGCTGAACGACGGCGCGCTCGCGGGCTGAAACTCAACTATCCCGAGGCGGTGGCCCTGATTACGGCCGCGATCATCGAGGGTGCACGCGATGGCAAAACGGTGGCGGAACTCATGAGCTACGGCGCGACCATCCTCGCCAGGGATGACGTCATGGAAGGAATACCGGAGATGATTCCGGAGATACAGGTCGAGGCGACCTTTCCGGACGGCACGAAGTTGGTTACGGTGCATCAACCGATTGTGTAGAGGTGTCCTATGATTCCCGGTGAGTTGTTCGTTGCCGACGGCGACATCGAATTGAACAAGGATAGGAAAACGCTGGTCGTCAGCGTCGAGAACAGCGGCGATCGCCCGATCCAAGTGGGTTCTCACTATCATTTTTGCGAAACCAATTCGAGCTTGCGATTCGATCGCGCCATCAGTCTGGGCTACCGACTCGACATTCCGGCCGGCACCGCGGTGCGTTTCGAACCCGGTCAATCGCGAACCGTGCGGCTCGTCGAGTATGGCGGCCGGCGCCGTGTTGTCGGGTTTCAGGGAAAAACCATGGGCCCTCTCTAGATGGCGCACAAGATCACGAGACGAGCCTACGCGGAAATGTTCGGCCCCACGGTGGGCGACCGCGTACGCCTCGCCGATACGGTTTTGATCGTTGAAGTCGAAAAGGACTACACGGTCTACGGCGAGGAAGTAAAATTCGGCGGAGGCAAGGTCATCCGCGACGGCATGGGACAGGGACAGGGCACCGCCGCCACCGTTGCGGATACCGTGATCACGAATGCCCTGATCATCGATCACTGGGGAATCGTCAAGGCCGATGTGGGATTGAAGGACGGCCACATCTGGGAAATCGGCAAAGCTGGAAATCCCGATGTGCAATCCGGTGTCACCATCCCCATAGGCGCAGCCACCGAGATCATAGCCGGGGAGGGCATGATCCTGACTGCCGGCGGCATAGACACGCACATTCATTTCATCTGTCCGCAACAGATCGAAGAAGCCCTCACGTCGGGCATCACGACCATGATCGGCGGCGGCACGGGTCCCGCTGCCGGCACCAGCGCGACGACCTGCACACCCGGACCTTGGCATATCCACAGCATGTTGCTGGCGGCCGAAGGCTTTGCGATGAATTTAGGGTTCTTGGGGAAGGGCAACGTGAGCTTCCCGGAGCCTCTGCGCGAGCAGATACGCGCCGGTGCGATCGGCTTGAAATTGCACGAAGATTGGGGCACCACGCCGGCGGCGATCGACAATTGTTTGCGGGTGGCCGACGAGTTCGACGTGCAAGTGGCGATTCACTCCGACACGCTCAACGAGTCGGGATTCCTCGAGAGCACCGTCGCCGCGATAGCGGGCCGCACGATTCACACCTTTCATACGGAAGGGGCCGGGGGAGGACATGCGCCGGACATCATCAAAATCGCCTCGCACCCCAACGTCCTGCCCAGTTCGACGAATCCCACGCGCCCCTACACCATCAACACCATCGATGAGCACTTGGACATGTTGATGGTCTGCCATCATTTGGATGCCGGCATCGCCGAGGATATTGCGTTCGCGGAGTCGCGAATTCGCCGCGAAACGATCGCGGCCGAGGATATCCTGCACGATATCGGCGCGTTCTCCATGATGTCCTCGGATTCACAGGCCATGGGTCGCGTGGGAGAGGTCATCATCCGCACCTGGCAGACCGCCCATAAAATGCGCGAGATACGCGGGGCGCTGCCCGGCGACAGTGCTCGCCACGATAACGCGAGGGTGAAACGCTACGTGGCAAAATACACCATCAATCCGGCCATCACGCATGGCGTGTCGCATCTGGTGGGGTCGATCGAAGTGGGTAAGCTGGCCGATCTGGTGTTGTGGAGGCCCGCATTTTTCGCCATCAAGCCGAGCCTGGTCTTGAAGAGCGGCATGATCGCGTCGGCCATCATGGGAGACCCGAACGCGTCGATACCCACACCGCAGCCGGCGCATTATCGACCGATGTTCGGCGCCTTCGGCCGAGCGCTGGAAAAATCGGTCACGTTCGTTTCCCAAGCGGCGCTGGACGATGCGGGCTTCAATGCGTTGCAATTGCGCAAGCGAATCGAGCCCATCATGAACACGCGGCGCGTCAAGAAGCAGAACATGATTCATAATGACGCCTGCCCGCAGATTGAAGTCGACCCAGAGACCTACGCCGTGCGCGCGGATGGCGAGTTGCTGGTGTGCGAGCCGGCGATCACGCTGCCGATGACTCAGCGGTATTTCCTGTTTTGAGCGCCGCGGTGCCATTGCGGGCCCGTCTCGCCTTTGATGAGCGATGCAAGAGCCGATTGTTGTTGAGGCTGGAAAACGGCGAGCAAGCGGCGCTCATCATCGAGCGCGGCCGGGTGCTTCGAAACGGCGAACGTGTGCGGCTGACCGATGGCCGGGATATCGAGATTGTCGCGGCCGATGAGTCGCTTCTCGAAGCCGTCAGCGCAGACCCGCTGGTCATCGCGAAAGCGGCTTATCACCTCGGTAATCGCCATGTTGCAGTTCAGTTGATGCCCGATCGTTTGCGTTTTGCGGCGGATCATGTGCTGGCCGATATGGTGGCTGGCTTGGGTTTGGCGGTAAGTGCGATCGTTGCGCCGTTCGAACCCGAGGGGGGTGCGTATGGCCACACCCATGCGCATGGCAGCGAAGCGCCCTTGAGTCGTCCCAAGATTCATTCGTTTTCATCGCAATGAGCCTGCTCGCGAGGATGCGCCTACTGCAGATCGCGAGCCAGGCATTTCCGATCGGCGGATACAGCCACTCGCAAGGCCTCGAGGCAGCCATCGAATGTGGGCTCATCAACGATGAGACATCGGTGCGGCAATGGATCACCGACGTACTGTCGTTCTCGATGGGATCGTATGAAGTTCATTGCCTGCAGGAAATGGGTGCCGCGTGGGGTGCGCGAGATGCTGAAACGCTGCGCTATTTGAACGAGCAGTTTTTGGCGACCCGGGAAACCGCCGAATTGCGCAGTGCCACGGTTCAAATGGGGTATTCGATGCGGGCGCTGTTGGCGGTGTTGCCCGGGCTGCCTGAAACACTCCTGCCGCTTCTCGAATCGGTCGATGAGCCGAGCTTGCCCTATGTATGGAGCGGTGCGGCCAGCGCTTGGGTTATCGATCCGCTCGAGTCAATGGCAGCCTACGTGTGGTCGTGGGCGGAGAATCAAGTGTTGGTGGCCATGAAGAGCGTGCCGCTAGGCCAGTCCGCGGGCCAGCGTGTGCTGTTGCATGTCGGCGAGCAGATCGCGATGCTCGCACGGCAGTGGAAAAGAGAGAGAGAACAATTGCGCTCGAACTTTGCTCCCGGGCTCGCTATCTTATCGTCGCAACACGAAACTCAATACTCACGTTTGTTCAGGTCATGACTACACGAGAGCATTCGCCCCTGCGGGTCGGAATCGGTGGCCCCGTGGGATCGGGCAAGACCGCGCTGACCTTGTTGCTGTGCCGCGCACTCCGTGATCGGTATGAAATCGCGGTGGTCACGAACGATATTTACACCGAAGAGGACGCGCAGTTCCTGGTGCGCAACCGAGCGCTCGCAGCGGAGCGGATACTGGGCGTCGAGACCGGCGGATGTCCGCATACCGCCATTCGCGAGGATGCGTCGATCAATCTGGAAGCCGTTGCACGCTTGAACCGTCGCTTTCCGCAATTGGACTTGATCTTCGTGGAAAGCGGCGGCGATAACTTGGCCGCGACATTCAGCCCGGAGCTTTCCGACCTTACGCTTTACGTGATCGACGTTGCGGCGGGCGACAAGATTCCGCGAAAAGGCGGACCGGGTATCACCAAGTCCGACCTCCTCGTCATCAATAAAATCGATCTCGCCCCGTACGTCGGCGCATCGCTCGAGGTGATGGATGCGGATGCGAGAAGAATGCGCGGCGATCGGCCGTTCGTGTTCACCAATCTGAAGACGGGCGACGGTGTCGCCACCATTACGAACTTCATCGAAAGGCACGGGCTGCTGCTGGAATCGAACCCTACCCTCGACGCGGCCGAATAAGGCCGCGCTCGGCGGGGCGGGACTAACTCGCTGCCAGCACCGCCTGCTTGGATACCACCAATACCGTTCCATCGACGAGCGGAACCGTGAGCGGAGCCACTTCAACCTTCGCTAATCCCTGCTTGCGCTCGAGGCCGATCCTGCGGGCCGTTGCCGGCGAGAGGTCGATGATGCGACCCGCCACATAGGGTCCGCGGTCCCGAATCGTGACCACCGCGCTCAGTCCCGTCCGCAGATTCGTGACCTTGGCCGTAGTCCCAAACGGCAGCGTCAGGCTGGCCGCGTTGCTGCTGTACAGGCGCATCGGCGTGCCGTCCGCCATGGTTCGGCCCGAATAGCGGCTGGCATAAAAGGAGGCTTTGCCGACTTGCGTACGGCCCGACCGATCGAGCGGCGGCTTCACGGTAGACGAGGGCTGGGCCGACGCCGGGGCAGTCGCGCGCTCGGCATCGTCGCTGGGTGCGGCGATGGCGAGCATGCTCGCGACGCTGAGTCCGGCCGCCATTCCCCACGCTACCGCGATCATCGCAAGACCTTTCCCTCGAGACAGTATTTGAACCCTATTGCGCATCTTGAAGAACTCCTTACCAGTTGCAGACCATTGCATTTTCCGTGAGAGCCAGTATCCGCTCCGAGGTGCTTGGCGCCTGTCAGCCGACGGAGCCAATGTAGGTAAGACTGAGGAGACTTTTCGTTGTGAGTTGACAACAAACGCCCGAAATCGGGCAATTGGGCTGTCGCTAGGGCGCCGCCACCTGGTGGTGGGCCCGCGCCCTTCAGGCCGCTACCAAGCGCAGACGCGTGATTTCGCCGGGTACGATGAACCGATTCGGGGGGCCCCAGTATCCGGTGCCGCGGCTCACGTAGATCATGAGGTCCTTTATACGATTCATTCCCGCGGTAAACGGCTGGAAATAGCCCACGAGTAAATTCCAGGGCCAAAATTGTCCGCCGTGCGTGTGTCCGGAAATTTGCAGATCGTAGCCGGCTGCCGCGGCGGCAGCGGCTGAACTGGGTTGATGCGCCAATAAAATTTTAGGACTCGTGGCGGCAGCCGAACCGAAGAGCGCTGCAGCGGGATCGCTGCGCTGGGCGGGATCGAAATGGTGTGCCGAAAAATCGGTGACCCCGGCGAGCAACAGCGACGCTCCATCGTGCTGCAAAATGACATGTTGATTCTTGAGGACCGTGAGCCCGAGGCGCCTGAGTTCGGCAGTCCATGCACGCTCGCCGGAATAATATTCATGATTGCCCGTGACAAAGTACACGCCGTGGCGGGCCGTGAGGGCCGCCAAGGGCGCCGTGTGCGAGGATAATTCCAGCACCGACCCATCCACCAGATCGCCGGTGATCGCAATCACGTCGGTCTTGAGGTGATTGACGCGAGCTACGATGCGCTCCACGAATCCCCGCTTGATGGTCGGGCCGACGTGCAGGTCGCTTATTTGCGCAATGGAGAATCCGTGCAGCGCCGGCGGCAGATTTTCGATGGGCACGTCGACCTGGACGAGGCGCGGCCTGCGCGCAATAGCCAGTCCAATCAGTGTGGACAACAGCGTCAGTGCCACGGCCCAACGCGCCGACGGCGTCGATAGCGCCGCGGCTTGCTCCGCGGTCAACGTCAGATGCGCACCCAATAGAAAAACGTCCCGCAGCACCGTGACGATGAATAGCGATGATAAGAACCCCATCGTAGTGAGTCCGATCCACGCAATCCTGTCCGCGAGGGCGCGCTTTTTCATTGACCGCGTGTTCACCGACAACGGAATGATCGCGCAGGCAGCCAATAAAGCCGTGACGCCGATAAAGATGCCGATGGGTCCGATCGCCAACGCGGGAAGCAGCCGCCAGCCTAAATAGCCTGGCAACGAGACCAGCAGCCAGAGCGGGTGCAAAAACCGCCGGCGAACCTTGATGCGAGGGGGGGATTTCATAGCAGGGGACTGATCTCCAAGGGGCTGTGATTGGGGCGGTACGATCGGAGTTCAAGAGCGAGGCCATGCAGGTGACCGAAGGAAACCGAAACCGCGTAAGCGGCCGGCTTTAGCCGCGCAAGGGTTTGCGCAGGGATTGCATGCCTGCCGCCGGAAGACTCGCTACCCGGCTGGCGTGCGGCCAGCGGCGTTGCTTCGCGTAATGGATCGTCGCTGCACACCAAGCTGAAACACCCGTAGCAGATCCGCGCGCGATTCGCGGTCGATGGGCACATCGGCGGGCAGTCCGCCGGCTGTAAAGAATCCAAAGGTGGTCGCGGCTGCCATGAGGGCTTCGTGCGTGCGGTCTCGAGCGCCGCTCGCGCCGCCGAACAGAGCCGCAACATCGATCACCGGTATGCTGAGTTCCGTCATGTTGCTCCGTACCGCCTATAATGCCGCGGCAGAAATCACAAGGCGAATTCATGGGTCCTTATGTCGATTCGGTGACATCAGACGAGATACTTCCGACGTCCACCAGCGTCGTCATTATCGGCGGCGGGATCATCGGCGTCTCTGCCGCGTTCACGCTAGCCTCCCGGGGCATACCCGTCGTGCTGTGCGAAAAAGGCTATATCGCCTGCGAGCAGTCCAGCCGAAATTGGGGATGGTGCCGGCAGGCGGGACGCGATGAACGCGAAATGCCGCTCATCGTCGAAAGCCTGCGCCTTTGGCGCGACATGGACCGACTCACCGAGAGCGACACCGGCTTTCGCACCTGCGGGGTCATGTACGTGGGCGTAACCGCGGACGATGAGCAGCGATATGCCGCTTGGCTCGAGATGTCACGTTCCTACGAAATCGGCACTCGCATCGTACGCGGCGATGAACTCAAAGCCCTCATGCCGGGAGCGAGCCGGGCGTACCGGTGCGGCCTGTACGTACCCACCGACGGCTGTGCCGAACCGCAAAAGGCGGCGCCCGCCATCGCCCGCGCCGCGCAGCGCAAGGGCGCCGTGATACTGGCGCATTGTGCCGTACGCGGAATCGACCGAGGCGCCGGCCGGGTGAGCGCTGTCGTCACCGAACGAGGTCGCATCGCCTGCGATGCGGTGATTCTGGCGGGCGGCGCGTGGACCAGTCTGTTCTGCGCGAACCTCGGCATTCGGTTGCCGCAACTGAAGGTGTTATCGTCGGTCATGCGAACCGCACCGGTCAGCGGCGGTCCGGACGCTTGCACGTATCTGACCGATTTAGGCTACCGAAAACGGCTTGACGGCGGCTATACCATCGCCAGAGGATCCGGCTACGTGGTTCCGCTGGTGCCGGATTCGCTGCGGTACTTTCGCGAATTTCTGCCCACGATCCGCAAGGAAGCCGCAGCGCTGAAACCGCGCGTGAACGCGCAATCTTTTTTTGAATTGCGCGCGCCGCGTCACTGGTCGTTGGACAAGCCCAGCCCCTTCGAAAAAACTCGCGTATTGGATCCCGCGCCGAACAAGACCATGAATCGCGTGGCGCTCGATGCGATGACTCGCTTGTATCCCCAGTTCCGGCAGGTGCCCATCGTGCAGGAGTGGGGCGGCTACATCGATGTCACGCCGGATGTGGTGCCCTTTATCAGCGGAGTGGGGGACCTTCCCGGCCTCACCGTGGCCAGCGGTTTTTCCGGCCACGGCTTCGGCATCGGCCCCGGCGCGGGCCAACTAGCTGCTGCACTCGCTACCGATGAGAAAATGTCGGTGGCAACCACGCCGTTTCGCATTTCGCGATTCAGCGATGGTTCACCCATCATCATCGGCCCGGAGATTTAGTGCTTGGGCTTCTGAAACTTCAGCACGAAATTGTCCGCTTCGCCGACAGCGACGTACCGGTCCCGGTCCTTGTCCCCTTGCGACAACGTGGGCGGCAGCGTCCATACGCCATCGACCCAGTCCTTGGTGTCCTTCGGATTGGCATTGATCTCCGACGAGCCGACGAGCACGAAGCCCGCTTTCTTGGCCAGCGCGATGGTGTAGTCCTGACGCACATAGCCGTCCTTCGCTTTGGGGTCCTGCGGTTTGTCGTTGCGGCCGCGGTGCTCTTCGATCCCGAGGATTCCGCCTGGCTTGAGCGCCTTGAAGCATGCCGCCAGCGCCTGTCCGGTGTATCCGCCGTCCATCCAATTGTGCAGGTTACGAAAGGTGAGAACGAGGTCCGCCGAACCGGGCGGGGCGATGTCGAAGTGGGCGGGCCCTAGGGTCGTTTCATGAATCGTTCCCAGACGGTCCTTTTCTGCAGCCATTCGCGCGCGCCAACGTGCGACGCCCTTGTCTTCTTCGGCGTCGCCGGGTGGGCTCAGCGCGACGTAGTAGGTACCGCCGCCTTGGGTCAGGTAGGGGGCCAGAATCTCGGTCCAGTAGCCGCCGCCCGGCCAGAGTTCGACGACCGACATCTTGGGTTCGATACCAAAGAAGGCGAGCTCTTGCGCCGGATGGCGCGCCTTGTCGCGGGCGACGAAAGCAGCCGTCCTTCCAGAGTCCGCAACGGCGGCCGTCAGCGCGGGATCTGGGGCAGCGGCCGAGGCCGCTGCCGCGGATACGATGGGGCCCGCGCCCATTGCAAGCGCGGTGGACGCCAGCAACGCCAGTCGAGGAATGATGTTTTTCATGGAAGACAATTCCTTGAGCCATGTATCTGCAACGCAGTATCCCAAATCCGGCAGCCTGTGGGTGGAGTATCTCAGGAACAGGATATCGGCGTTGGGTCATGGTTCGCCTTCAGTTCGATATTCCAAAGGCTCTGAAGACGAACGCATACATGTCGACGACTTCGTCGATGAGCTTGGCGGTCGGCATTCCCTGGCCGTGTCCCGCCCGAGTTTCTACTCGCAGCAGAATCGGCTGTCCGTGCGGGTCGGCATATTGCATGGCCGCCGCGAACTTGAAACTGTGCGCCGGAAACACGCGGTCATCGTGATCACCCGTCATGATCAATGTGGCGGGATAATTCACGCCGGGGCGCACATTGTGATATGGCGAATATCGGTACAAAGCATGGAACTCGTCGGCGTTGTCGACAGAACCGTAGTCCGATTCCCATGCTTTACCCACGGTGAATTGCCGGAAGCGCAACATGTCCATTACGCCAACCTGAGCGATGGCTGCGGCGGCGATGTCGGGGCGCTGCTCTTCCACCGCACCGATGAGCAGACCGCCGTTGGAGCCGCCGCGTATGGCAAGGCGCTTCGGATTAGTCCAGTGGGTTGCGCTCAAGTATTCCGCCGCGGCGATGAAGTCATCGAACACGCTTTGTTTGCGGATCTTCATGCCCGCCTCGTGCCAGGCACGGCCGTATTCTCCGCCGCCCCGCAAGTTAGCGACGGCATACACACCGCCCATCTGCACCCACGCGGCCACCAGCGGCGTAAAGCTGGGGGTCACCGAAACGTTGAACCCCCCATAGCCATACAGGATGGTCGGATTGGCGCCGTCGAGTTTCGTGCCCTTGCGCGCGGTGATGAATAGCGGTACGCGCGTTCCATCCGCACTCTTGTAGAACACCTGCTGGGTTTCGTATTCCTCGGGCGCGAACCCTTGCAACTTTGGTTCGCGCCAAAGGCTCACCCGCCCGTCGTTGAGGTCCACTCGATAGATCGAGGGTGGCGAAGCAAACCCGCTGTAGCTGTAAAAAACCTGCGTGTCATCGGCGTGGCCCTGCAGACCGGTCACCGTGCCTAATCCCGGCAGGTTCATCTGTCCTATGGGCTTGCCGTCGGGCGTGTACCGCTGAATCGTGCTGTGAGCATCCTTCAAGCGATGCACCAAGAGTTGCCCGCCCACGAACGTCGCCGCCGTGATCGTGTCAGGCCCCTCGGCAATGAGGGTCCGCCAATGCGCCGACGAGGCGTTCCCAAGCTCGATACCGATGATTCGGTGACGCGGCGCGGCGTCATCGGTGCGCACGATCAACGTCGTGCCGACGTTGTCGATGACATCGTAGGTTGCCTTGGGTACCGGTATCACCGGGACGACCGGCGCGTGCGGCTTGGTGAGATCCTGCACGAGTACGGTATTGCGATCATCGGTGCCGAGGTTCGCTTGAATGATGAGGTAGTGGCCATCGTCCGTCACGGCGCCGTCGACGAACCATCCCGGGTTATCGGTACGCGTGTAGATCAATTCGTCGTCGGATTGCGGCGTGCCGAGCCGATGAAAATACAGCTTCTCGTATTCGTTCGCGGCCTTGAGTGCGGCCCCTTCCTGGGGCGGGTCATACGCGGTGTAGTAGAATCCGGAACCATCTTTGCGCCAGCTGCCGCTGCCTGCCTTGGACCACTTGAGCGCGTCCGGTAGATCCTTCCCCGTGGCCACGTCGCGCACCCGCCAAATTTGCCAATCGGACCCCGCCTCCGAAAGCGCGTACGCAAACAGTCGCCCATCGGCGCTGATCGCTTCCTCCCGCAGCGCTACGGTGCCGTCCGCAGATAAGGTATTCGGGTCCAGCAGGACGCGAGCACCCGCTGCGCCATCACCTGCCCCGGGGTCCTTCATGACGAAGATCACGGACTGGTTCTGCAATCCGTCGTTGTGAGTGTAGAACCAGTTATCGCCGTAACGTACCGGCGGCGTCCACCGCTCGAAGTTCCAAAGGTCGTTGAGCCGCTGCGTCATCGACTCACGTCCAGCAGTCGAGTCGAGGAAATGTCGGCTGAGTTGGTTCTCTGCGTCGAGCCAACTGCGGGTTTCCGGCGAGTCGATATCTTCCATCCAACGATAGGGATCAAGGACCTTGGTGCCATGATAATCGTCGATCTGGCTTTCCCGTCGAGCAAGCGGGTAATTCAGCGACGAACTCGCGGCCGCGGTGGCTGACGTCGCCGCCGTGGCATTGTTCAGCACCAGCATAAAACCGCCGAGCGCCAGCAATGCGCTGAGCTTGGACAAAAGCTTGGATGCGTCAAAGCGCGGCATCGGGCGTCCTTGAAAGCGTTACACACGGCAGGCGGGGATTTTCGCATAAAGCATGAATGAGCTAGGGGACTGCAATTTATCGACACGCATCGGTAGTTCTGCCGTCAGCATGCACGCCTATGTCGCGGTGGCCGCCGCCGCAGTGCTCGGCGCAGTGCTCGGTACGCTCCGTGGCTAGCGGTCAAAAACTCCCGTGATCGTCCTTCTTTCTTTGCGGCCACCAGCGTTCGAGCATGGCCGCCGCCCATTCCTTGCCGCCGAGTCCGAATGCCAGCGCCAGAGCGAGTACCAGACCGCCTAAGATAATCAGAAACGTTCTCTGCACGATGTCGCCGCCCACTTCGACCTGGCTGAGGGCGATCATCACGACGAAAGTCATAACCAGATAACGCGCAATATTGCCGAGGATGTCGGAGTCGGGTATCTGCGCATCGACGCAGTACGTATGGACAGCTTCGCCGATGAACCGCGCGAAGTACGAGCCTAGGACTACGACCAGCATCGCCACGAGCACCTTCGGCGCGAAAAGCTCCACTCGCTGCAGCAGATCGGTGATGTAGGTGAGGCCCAGTCCATTGAAGGCGATGATCAAGGTCGCAAGAATGACCACCAGGTAAGCGAACAGGCCGAAAAGAGTGGTTGTATCGCCCTGTAGCCCGCCTTGCTGCAAAAACCTGTCAGTGCCGGCGCGCTCTGTCAGAACGTTGAAATTGACTGCGCGCAATGCTTTTTCTGCGGCGAAGCGCACCGCTTTGGCAACCAGCCACCCGACGGCGATGACCGCCACTGCCAACGCCAATCGCGGCAGGAACGCGGCAATCTGATGAAGAAATTCGCGCGTGGTGTCGAGCAACATATCAATGCTTTGCATGAAAGCCTCCGGCGGATTTGCGGTGCAGCGCGGGATTCTCGATCAACTGAGGGCACCCCATTCAAGAATACCCTGCAACGGGATGCCGGCCCACGTGGGGCGGCTGTTGAGTTCGTAGCGAAGTTCATACAATGCTTTTTCGAGCTCGAATAGTCCGAGCAGTCCCCGTCCCGGCGTCAACGAACTGTATAGCGGTGCGCGTCGCGCTTCGGCATCGTAAGCTGAGAGGAAGGCAGCGCGCACCTCGGCCGCCCAGGCCTTCGCCAGCGGGCTGAGCTTGTTGAATTCAACTTCGTTGTGCGCGACGCTGCGCAGGGCACCATGCTCGACATAGCTGAACGAGCGCAGCATTCCCGCCACATCCCGCAGCGGCGATTGCTTGGCACGCCGCTGATCGACGCTGTGGCCGGGCTCGCCCTCGAAGTCGACGATCACGAAATCGTTCCGCGTCACCAGCACCTGACCCAAATGATAGTCGCCATGGATGCGTATCTTTTGCCCCTGCGTTTCTTCCGTAGCGGACGCTTCGAGCCGTG
>ODAK010002490.1_pt1 | contig 19435 bp, 15 predicted proteins | sample 1539591 | NCBI WGS metagenome assembly ODAK01 (sample SAMEA3539303, study PRJEB22396) | soil metagenome | biome: tundra; feature: field; material: soil | place: USA | collected 2010-05 | depth 0.15 m | reverse complement strand
GATCCGTGCGGGGGGCGGCCCGAGCCCGCAAGCAAGGGCCGTCCCTACCGCGACCGTCCCCGAGCCGCAAGAACTCGCAGGCTTCTAAGCTGCAGTCATGCAGCCATCACCGCGTACTGTCCCAAGCTCGATCGCCCGGCATTCTGGGCGAAATGCGTCGCGGTGAGGCCCTGGGTTGGTAGGGTCTGGCGACCATGCCGTCCGCCGCGCAGCTGGGTCGGCCGCCGACAAGGTCAAGCGATCGCGTACTGTCCCAAACTCGATCGCTCGGCATTCTGGCAGAAATGTGTTCGCTGCGCCGGGCTCGGTTGGTAGGTTCCTGCGACCGTGCCGTCGTCCGCCGCGCCGCTTCAGTTCCTGATTCTGCTGGTCGCCAGCTGGCTCAGTCGCCGCCATGGTCAGGCGGTCGAGTTTTTGCGTGTCGAGAACCGCGTGCTGCGGGCGCGCCTCGGTTGTGGTGACGAAGAACTCGTTTCCGTGGCATTCCCTCCACCCGTGCGGGCTACTTTCCTCGTCCACGCGTCATGCGGCGCGCCGGTAGTCATGGTGGTGGAGACTGCACGATGAGCGACTCGAGCTTCCTGGTGATGCAGAGTTGCCCCCAACCTGAACAGCGGCGCTTCGCTCGTAGAAGGAGATCTTCGCTACTCCGACCCGCTCGGACCGGGTGGCGCAGACGAGTTTCGTTCGGGCGCGCTGACGGGTTCCCGCCGAGACTGCAGCGCCACCCGCGCTGCGCGGGCCCCTGCCCGGTACTTTTGCCAGCATTCGGGGCAACGCCACTCGATGGTCCGACCACCATCTCGCAGCTCTCTGCGCGTCAGACGCCAGCCGGACGTGGTGCTGATGAGCGTGTCATTCGGGTTCGTTTCGGGCGGTTCTGCCCCGCAACCGATGCAAGTCGAAGAGTCAAACATGCGCACGAAGTCCTTCAGCAATAGCGTGCCGAATATTTCACGATGGGTCGAGCCCGCTCCCTCAATTTCGTGCAAGTTCGAACGCGAAATCTGACGGCTTCGGCTCCTCGCCCCCCCTGCATGCGGAGGCCACGAAGTTCGGTCATGCTCGCGACCAGCGTCCAGGCAGCAACATTTGCGCGTATCGCTCGGGGACGCGGACGCCGAGCGCCTTCATGGCCTCGTCGGCCTGCCCCACCGTCGCCGCGCCCGCCCCGCCGCCGAGGAGCATTCCGAGCTGTCGCCGGGCGGCGGCGGCATGGAGCGCCATCTCGACTGCCTCGGCCGCTGCAATCGCACGCTGCAGCGCGACCCGCGCGCCGGCCGCGTCGCCGCTCTCGATGGCGATGCTGGCCGCCAGCATCGCAGCCAGGGGCGCCGCCCACGCCATCCCTTCGTTCTCCAGCTTCTTCTGCTCGCGGCGCGCGTCGGCGAGCCGCGGCCCGCGGCTGTCGTCGCCGAGCACGGACACGGAGGCGACGGCGCTTCGCCCCCGCACGAAGTGGGTCAGGATCGCGATGAGCTGAACGCTGAACATGTGGCTTTGCCGGAGCGCGCGGGCGTCACGATGGACGCGCTCCCACGCGGCCGCTCCGTTGCCGGTGTAGAGCTCGACCTCGGCCTCCCAGAGCATGTTCTGCCAATGCTGAACGAGAAACTCCGTCTTCGGCCACGCCAGCATCGATTCGCGCAAGTGCCGTCGCGCTCCGGCGACGTCGTCCGAACCGAGCCACGCAGCCATGGGATGGCTGGCTCGAAGGTTCACGGAGGTGTAGAGGTCGCCGCGCTGCTCGGCGTCGGCAAGGAGACGAAGTGTCCGCGCCTTCACCTCGTGCAGGTCGCCCAGGTATACGAGCGAATAGATCGCGAAGACGCCTGCGTTCGCGTTCCAGCGGCGCATCGCGGCCAGGCTGGCGCTTACCTGGTCGAGGCGTCGGAGCGCGGACCGCCAGTCTCCGCGCAGGTACCGACAGACGCCATACGTAATCTGGTAGAGAGCGAATCCGGCCGGGTCTTTCCCGTTCTCCGAGAGCGTGCGCGCCGTCTCGAACAGCTCGTGCTCGCGTTTCGACGGCACCTGGCCTCTTGCGGCCAGGCTCGAAGCCTCCGCCGCCGCCGCGAGGACGAGATGTGCGCGGCTGCCCGAGCGGAGGGCGTCGACGAGATACCGCGCCTTGACGTACATGGCCGCGACCGGGTCGAGGACCCCCAGCCCTCGACCCAGGGCGTGGAGGACTTCGAGCCTCACACGCTCCTCGGCGCCGAGCTCTCGCGGGGCGCCGGGCCGCAAGCGGCTCAACACCGTCGCCGCGCGTCGATACGCCTTGATCCCCGCGAACTTGTGGAACGCCGAGTCGGGCACGCTCCGCCCGACCGCCGTCAACACCCCCCGCCCGACAACGGCGCTCTCCTCGATGCGACCGGCCGCGATGAGCTGCGCGGCCGCGGCGCGCTCGAGGTCCAGCCGCTCCAGGGGCGACGCGCGCTCCGCGGCGAAGAGGTACGCGCGCGCCGACTTCTCGGCGTGACCTGCCCACTCGGAGGCCTCCGCCACGCGCCGCGCCAGCCGGATAAGGTCGGGCGAGTCCGGAGGCATCGCATCGAGCGTCCGCTGAAAGAGGCGCGCGGCCTGCGCGAACGCCAGCTTCGCGACGGCCTGCTCGGCGGCCCGCTCGGCGTAATGCGCGGCGCGCGTCGCATCGCCGGCGCCGGCAAGGTGCGAGGCGATGGCTTCGGGATCCGCGTCGGGGGCGGTCTCGAGCACCCGTGCGAGCTGCGCGTGGTGCGCGCGAGCCGTGTCGGGCGCGAGATGGGCCACGATCGTCTCACGGACGCGATCGTGGACCGCTTCGACCATCTCGCACCCCTCACGCAGGCTTGCACGCACGAAACGCCGTGCCCGCAGCAGGGCGACGAGCTGTGGGGCCGAGTCGCCGGCGTCCGCTGCGACTCCGACGGTCGCCACGGGCAGCGGGCGGCCGCCCACGGCCACGACCTCGAGCAAACGCCGCGCGTCCTCGGGCAAGCTCGCCGCGCGCTCAGCCAAGATCTCGTCGAGCGAGATCACGCGCAAAGGGGCCACGCTCTCGCCATTCGACGGGCGATGGTGAGCGGTCGCGCCGCGCGTCAGCTCCTCGATCAAGAACGGGTTGCCGCCAGACTCGCGCGCGATGCCCGCGGCAATATCCTCCGCGGAGGCCTGGCACGGGCCCAGAAGCGTGGCGGCCAGGCGACGCGCATCGTCGAACGCGAGCGGCTCGACCTGGATCTCGCATACCTCGGCGCCCTCGGGCCATCGCCCGCGCAGATCCGCAAGAAAGGGACTGGTCGCCGAGTCTTCCGAGCGGTGCGTCGTCACCAGCAGGATTGGCGGCGCCGCGGGCGGCCGCATCACCTCCACGAGGAGGGCGGCGCTGTCGGTGTCGCCCCATTGAACGTCGTCGATGAAGACGATGACAGGGTGCCGCGCAGAGAGGGTCCCGAGAAGCTCGCGCAAGGCGCCGAACGCAAGCTGCCGGAGGACCTGCGGGTCGCCGGCCGCGGTCTTCGGGAACGCGTCGATCCGCGGTACGCGCCGGAGCACGGGAAAGAGGTGCGCGAGCGCCCCGATGGCGTTCGGCAGCGGCAGCTCCGGTTGCTCCATCAGGTACCGTGTGAGCGCGTCGATGACGCTGTCGATCGCCTTGTAGGGCATCGATTCCCGCTCGTAGACCCGCCCGCGAAGGACGAGGACCTGTCCGCGGCGCTCGAGGGAATCGAGCTCGCCGAGATAGTGGTAAACGAGGGAAGACTTGCCGAGGCCGGACCGTCCGGTGACTCGCACAGCCACGGAGCGGCCGTTCGCGGTCGCCTCGAACGCGTCGGCCAGCGCCCGGACCTCCAACGTGGTCGGCGTTCCAGCCCGACGGGACGGGGTTGGGCGTCCGATGGGCGTTATGTTGACCCCGCGCCACGCTCCGGGCGCGCCTTGATCGCGCAGGGGCGTTTGGGCTTCCTACTCGCCGGTGAGGATAAGCGAACTTATCCATATTGAGCCCACGCTTCTCCGACAATCGTAGACCTCCTTCCCAATATCGGAATTCGCTTCGTGGTCGAAGGCTCGCCGACGAGAGAAAAATGCTCGCCGCTATCACGGCATGAACTCTGCATTGCATTCTGCCCGCTTACGACTATCGTTTAATGGTCGAGCGGAAAGGTCAGGTTCATGCGATTCATGGGGCGTCCGATTTTCGGAATGACGGCGGTGGCAGTTGCCTCGGCACTTTGGGCCGCAAACGCACGCGCGGCCATGACAGTGGTCAACCCCAACGGCGGTCCTCACACGTTCACGCTGACCACATTTGCGAGTGGATTTCCAAACAACGCCTCGATAGGACCATTTGGTGTAGCCTTTCGCACCGACGGCAAGGTTCTGGTGACGGACGGCGTCGGTGAGCTGGTGTACTTGTTTCCGTCCCACGCGGACAACCAGGTGGCCACGTCAGTCCCGACTCCGGGGAACTTCAGCGCCGCCAGCGGCATCCTGCGGGGGATGGCTCAGATCCCAGTAAACAGCAGCTGGAGGTATTTTCTAACACGCGAGGGCGCGGGCGTTGTCGAAATCGACGAGAACGCTCAGCTCTTGACCCCCACCGGCTGGGCGGTACCGGCTGCGACTGGGATTACTCCATTTCCGCCCGCAGTTGTAAGCCCCCACAACGGTCACCTGTTCGTCTCGTCACGCTCGTCTCCCGCCGCGGTTTACGAAGTCGATCCCAGTAGTACGGGTACCATCCCGGTCACTCTTTTCCAGGGATCCACGGTTGACGGCGTGCCGTTCGCGCCGGATGGAATCAGCTGCAGCCCCGACGGAACGATCCTGTACGTCGCGAGCCAGACGAATGGAACTGGGACGGGCCGCATCATCGGCATGGGGCTGACTTCCACCAACTGGGGAACAGTGGTCTACGATTCGGGTGATTTCGGCGACGGAATCGACGGACTCGCCGTCGGTGTAGGCACTCTGACCGGATACATCTATGCGAATTTCAATGGTGGTGACGTATGGGAAGTCGGCCTTCCCGGAGGAACCGAGCCCACCGTGAAGCGGGTCATTGCAATGGGCGGTTCGCGGGGAGACTTCATTGCGACCGACACGGACGTCAATTGCTCCGCAGGATTTCCGTCGTTGCTATTGACGCAGACCGACAGCATCCTCCGGCTCGATCCGCCCGGCGGCGGCTGGTTCGCCGGGCCAACGTCGTCGACCAAACCCGTTATCGTGCCGCCCCCGGTGCCCGCCATGTCCAGGTGGGAAGCCGGTCTTCTGGCTGGTGCGCTCGGCATTTTGGCGTTGATTGCAGGAAAGCGGCGGTGGGCGGAAGGCTTTCCTCGGGTGTGACGTCCTCACCGGGACCGTCACGGTTGGCTCGTCTCCCGAAGCCGGCAACACCTTCGTGAGAGGCGCCCGTTTCTTCGTCGAAAGCGCGGCCGCGTCAAGCTCGCGATCGGACGCCTCTGGCTCGCGCGACCGCGCCTTCGACAGGCGACCGACGTTATCGGCCCAGCGCGCAGGCGCACTTGCCGGACGCCCCGCCGCTCGAGCCAAGGGCCCCGCGCGCTTCTGCGACGAGCCCGCGGGGGTCAAGCTCATCACTCAACTTGGTAGGCGTTCTCCAACGGGGGGACGGCCAGGGCGTGGTGTGGGCGTTATGTCGTCTCGGCGGAGGGTCTGTGCGTCCCTGACTGCTCGGGATCGATCCCGAGGGAAGATCCGTTGTCCGAGTGAACGACATTCGCGCTGCTCTGGCGCGTCACGCCACCACATGAAGCGCCATCGGCGCGAGATCCCAACGTCCGGCAATAACCTTCTGCTTCGATCCCATCGTGTGCCGCGCCGCGCGGGTTGAAGCGCGCTTCGCGGCGGCCGCCGCCTTCGCCTCGAGCATATGGGCGCGGGCAACTTGCGGGAATCCCGAAGTCGGCGAGCACATCGGGCGAAGATCCGAAGACGCCGTTGACGACGGACACGAACGCGCTCATGAAAGCGCGCAGGGCCGGCATCTGGGTGGCTTCCGGGTGGCTTCGTTGGCGATCTTCGCCAACGTGGTCGGCGTTCCAGCCCGACGGGACGGGGTTGGGCGTCCGATGGGCGTTATGTTGACCCCGCGCCACGCTCCGGGCGCGCCTTGATCGCGCAGGGGCGTTTGGGCTTCCTACTCGCGCTCGACTGGAACCCGGAGAAAACCACGGCCCATACCACCTGCGTGACGCCCTCGCTCTTGAAGCGGTGGACGAGATACGCGAACGCGGCTTTGAAGCCCGCGGAGCTGCCCGCTGCGGTACGGTCCGTGTTGCTTCCGCCGAGGTCCTTGGCGTCGTCCGGCTCGTGGTTGAAGTCGACGAATACGCGGGATGGCGGATCGCGAGCCGACCCGTAGTGCTCCAGCTCAATCGACGAGCAACACTTCGAGCCGCGCGATCGCCCTTGCTCCACCTTGAAGGCCCAGACGGCGCGCGGGCGCCCACGCGGCGCCAGGCGTGCCGTCGACGAGCACCGGCCGCGCGGCCTGAGCGCTACCGAGGAAGACACGAGCGACGTCGGCCGCACCGTGCACTTCGGGGACGAGGCGCGGCGCGCCCTTCGCTGCGTTCGCGGCCGCGGCCTTCACGGCGGCGGCATCGACGCGCAGGCTCGCAATGTGAGCTAAGCTGTACGGAGGTCCATGCCGATCACCAAGGAACAGGCCGCTCGCGTCCTTGCGGACGCGCACTTCGGCATCGAGGACGGGCTTGAGCGCGTCTTTATCATCCGCGCCGGCCTGGACGATCCGCGTGAGCCGATCAAGCTGCTCGAGGTCAACGCCAACACGGTGCCTACCGGCAGCATCGAGCCGATCCCCTTTTCGCCTAGCCGGGACATCCCCTTCGTGACCGAGATCGCGGAGATCAGTCCAGAAGAATTCTCGCGGCTTGAGCGGGGAGAGCTCGCTCTTCCGCCGGGGTGGACGCTCGAGGACGCGGACGATGTGCCGCGCCCGCGGGCCGCGTGAACGGCGACCGACGCAGTCAGTACGCTCGAGGCTTCTACGACCAAGCATGGTCGGACTGGCAGGCCTACGGCGTGCTGACCCGCGCCAAGAAACTGCCGCGCTGCCACCCTCTGCACTACCTCCAAATGGCTTGCGAAAAGCTCGGCAAGGCGTACCGCCTTCGCAACCTCAGGGCCGACGTCGACGCGATCGTGACGCGGCACGTGGGCTTCACGCAGTTCATCAACGAATTTCTTCGGTCGCCCGCCATCATGGCCGACTACGAGGGGCAGCGTGCGCGCCACAAGGCCGTGAGCAAGACGTCGTCGGCGCTCGCACGCGAGATCGAGAAGCTCGCTCCGGCCATCGACCGGACGCACTCCCCGGAGAACGCCGAGTACCCGTGGGAGCACGGCGACTGGATGAACGGAACCGGGCAGGTTCTCGTGCCGGCCGCCTACGACTATCCTGCGCTCTCCCTGCTCTACACCCCGGGCGGCCGTGCGTTCATGAACCTCGTCGAGCGTGCGTTTCGCGACTTCAACGCGGGCCAGCTTTGAAACGCTCCCCGAAGCCGCGCTCAGCCCGGCACAGCGGCTCCGGCTACCGGGCAATGCATACCACTTTGCATACCACCTGGGCGTAACGGGCTGGACGCTCCAGTACGCCGCCGTAACGAGAACCTCGGGAAAAGTAACGCTCCGTCCCCCCCTGTAACGCTCGGAGTCTCTTTGACACGGTAGGGGTCGTAGGTTCGAAACCCCGCCATCCGGACGCGCCACTTCGCGATGTCCGCGTGACGGATCTGATCCAGCAGAAGCGATCCGAACGCCGGCAGCAGATGGTGCTCCAGCGTCTGCGCCCACTTTACACGGCCGGAGGCCGACCGGATGTCGCACGCCTTCACCTTGTCCTCGAATAGCGACGCGGCACGAAGCCTGCCTTGCTCATCGGCGGCTTGTTGCATGCGACGGGTCCGCATTCAACCCGCCCGCGATCCATCACGACACGCCGATCAGGCGGTGGCACAACATGGCGGGCCGTGGCGCCGCGAACGCCGCAGCAGTGGGGCCGCCCCTCATGGCCCGCGCCTTGCTCTTGACGAGTGCACGATGCGCACCAGGGAACGAGGGAAGACGATTGGCGCCGGCTTGCTCGTTTGTATCGGCGTGACGGCCATCCTCACCGGATGCGGCGGCTCCACGATAGGCGGCCCCACTTTGGACGCATCGGCCACCATCGCCGACGCGGGTGCCGAAGCGCATGTCGACGCGGGGGACTGCCTCATCGCCGCCTCGAACTACGACCAGTCGTGCTCGGCGGACTTCGATTGCGTGACGGTCGCTGGGTCGCAGCCCGTCGGCTTCGGGGACTACTGCCAGCCGCACTGCCTTTGCGGTGGCGGCGCGATCAACAAGAGCTCGGCCGCGGAATACGCCGCCGACGTTGCGAGGACGCCCCTGGGGTCAGGCGCAATTTCAGGCGCCGGAGTCTGCCCCTGCCCGCCGAATCCGGCCATGGGTTGCTGTCAGGGCGGCCAATGCGTCAAGGTCTGCTCGTCGGGGTGTTCCGGGTCCAGCCCCTGCGTCGCGGGGACCAACGGCTGTCCCGGCAACGGGTCTTCCCTTCCGGCTCCTGGCGACCCGTGCTCACCAGCGGGAACCAACTGCTACGGATACGGAACCCTTTCGTGCCCGGCGACACTGACCTGCTCCGCGGGGGGAACGTGGCAGGTCCACTGTCCCGCCCACCCGTTCGGGACGGATTCGGGGAGCTGCGCTTGCTCCTTGTGAGCGCAGTCGAGGGTCTCGCTCGGGCTGCCGCGATTGACGCCCGACCTGCGAGGAGTCGCTCCGATCGATCACGTTGGCCAGTGCCTGGACCCGTGACGGTGGCGTTCTCGCGGAGCGCCCCCGGACCGGTCGATTGTCGCTCCACGGAGCTTGAATCGATAAGCTTGCACCGAGGCAACGCTTACGCCGAGTAATTGCTACCGAGGTCCTTGGGGGGTCTCCTGACGTTCCGCCAGCCATTCCGGGACGTCCACCCGCGATGCAGTCCTGCGCTCTCGACGCCCACCACGCGCAAGCTCGATGAACGGGCGAAAGCCCGCTGCCAAGATTGCTCAGAGGTGATTCGGTAGTTCGCGGCGTGCCGGTCCGTGCCAGCCGCGACACGCGTGTCCGGAGGCCGCGAGACTGGCGGCCGGGAAGCGCCGGCAAATGCTCTAGGCATGCGCGCTGCACCGGGCGCGCCTCGGTTGATTTCGTCGAGGGCGATCATCCGTCGATGACGGACGGACACGCCGGCGGCCATTGCGTCACTTCGGGGCGGTCGAGAAGGTCGAGAAGAGGAGGGCGGGGGTTCTGGCGACCCCTTGCGGGGGTCGTGGACCGTCTCGCACGGTCGCGCCCCCTCGCGTGGTCGTGTCTTGTCGAAAAGAAAGAATCGCAACGATTTCGGAGGCTTCGATGACCTATGAACGGGATGCGAGCAGTTCGAATGAATCGAAATGGAGAGGCGTTCGCGCGACGAAAATCGCGAGGAGAGCCTGGATCCCCGCGCTCGTCGGCGCCGCGCTCTTCGCGCTCGCGACGGCCGGCTGCGGCGGATCGAGTGACGCGGGCAGCCGCCACGACGATCGCTTCGCGGCTGCGAGCAACGACGAGTACACGCAGCCGCTGACGGACGCGGTGATCGGGACCCCGGCGGGCATCGTGCGGGTCAACTCCGACGGCGTGGCCACCCCTCCGACCCCTCTTCCGATCCCGCCGCCCCCGGTGGATGCGGGCGTGGCGAGCTCAGGGGGCTCCGGCATGGGCGGAGAAGACGCGGGGGGCTCGAAAGGTGACGACGGCGGTTTCGTCGAAGACGGCGGGGCCGAGGGTGGCCCCTCGGGAGGCTTCGGGTTCTGGCATTTCGACGACTGCTCCCCGACGTCGAACTTCCTCGTCGACTCTTCGGGATTCGGTGCCAACGCGCAGCAAGCGTTGCACGCGGCCTGCGTGGCCGGCATCAGCAACCTGGGCGTCGAGATTCGCAAGGCGAAGGACGTCATCCAGGTCCCGGACGAGCCGGAGTTCACGGTGAGTTCGCGCGTGGCTGTGGCGGCCTGGGTGCATCCGAACACGGTGACCGGCAACCAACCCATCGTCATCAAACGCCTCAACGACAAGACGTCGTTCTCGCTCGGCATCCACGGCGGCAACATCGAGATGTCGGTCGTTCTCGATACTGGCACGACGATCGTCTCGCAGGCGCCGATCACCGCGGGCACCTGGACGCACGTCGCGGGCATGTTCGACGGGGAGTTCGTCTTTCTCTTCATCAACGGGCAACAGTTCGGCCAGGTCTACGCGGCCGGGACGCTCCGGGACGTCTTCGCGCCGATCCGCATCGGCGCGACGACCCAGACGCAGTTCTTCGACGGCGTGATCGACGAGGTGTTCGTCTCCACGCAGAACATCAGCAAGGATACCCTGGCGGCGCTCTCCTGCATCTCGCGGCCCGCCACGGTGAGCGTGAACCCGCTGACGAGCGGCCCCGTGCCGTTCGATACGACGGTCCACTACGACATCGCGGTGAGCGACAACGACGTCGGATTCTGCTCCCAGGCGCAGTACGAGATTTCCGTGTTCGGCAACGATCCCGGCATCACGACCAACGTGCAGCCCTTCTTCGCGACCGCGTCGCCCGGCACGACCGCGACCTTCGGAGCCGACGTGACCGGAAGCGAAGACGCCGATCCAGGCGTTCACACGATCCCGTTCAACGTCTTCTCGTTCGGGCAGACTTTCCAGTCGATCCGAGGTCAGCTCACCTACGAGCTCGCGCAGCCGACGGGGTGCTTCGTGTCCACGCGTCGCGAGCTGATGATCACGAGCACCAGCGTCGTGGACGATCCGACCCGGACATTCGGCGAGGGCACGCCGGGCTCCGGCGGCTTCGACGGCGGGTCCGTCGACTTCGAGGGAGGAGTCAGCGGTAGCTCGAGCGGGTCGACGGGCTCCGGCGGCAGCTCCAGCGGACCGCTCGGCTCGGGCGGCGGGCCCGTCCCGCCCCCCTTGGTGACCAGCGGCGGAGGCATCGCCCTCGAAGCCGGAGTCGCCCCGCTGGACGGTGGATCGACCGCGGACGGCGGCGGAGTCGACCTAAACTCGCCGAGCCTCGGCGTGTGGTCGTTCGGTCATCTCATGCGCGAGCTGGCGCCCACGCCCGCGGACGCGCCGGCGATGGTGGAAAAGCTCTTCCAGAACTGGCTCATCGACCAGTCGGTCAACGGATTCACGGTCGCGGCGCGCCCGGCAATGCAGCAGGTGCTCCTCGACATCTGGCCCCGCACCGCCACGGGCGCGCTCGATCTCGATCAGTCGCCGCTGCGGCTTCAGGCGATCGTCAATCGCGTCGACCTGCGGAACATCGCGGCGGGATCGGCGGGAGAAGGTCGCTTCGTCTTCGGCGTCGACGGTCCGGGAGGATTCCCACAGCAGTTCACGCTCATCTTCGAATACAACCTTCCGGCGAGCACCCCTGCCGAGGCCGCAGTGTGGTCGAATCTCTGGCACTCGCTCTCGTCTCACCCCTTCCCCTCGGAAGAGTACAACGCGGCGCTCGAGGTCGTGACGCGACGCTTCAGTGACCGCAACTCGGCTCCCGGCGCGGTCAACGGCAGCGCGCTCATCAACGTCAGGACGAACGAGATCGTGCTCTCGAACGTGGGCCGGTGGGAGCTTCGCGAGTTTGGATTGTCGGCCGCGACCGGCTTCTTTCAGGAAGCCACGGTCAAGGAGACGCCCGACCTCGGGTTCAACGGGTCGCAGGTGTTCTCCGACTTCGTCAATCAAAACGCGCCGGCGATCATCGCCGAAGTCCCGGGCGCCGCCGGCGTGGTCGCCAGTCAGTTCGAGGGGGCGCCCTTCATGGCCGGCTCCGTATTCAACGATCTCGTCGAGTGGTCGGCGCCGGGCATCCAGAACGACGACGCGCGCTTCCACGCGTCGCTCAACACCTGCAACGGGTGCCACGGGCCCGAAGTGAACACGCGCTTCCTGCAGATCACCCCGCGCTTCGCGGGGAGCGAGGCCACCCTGTCGGCCTTCCTCACCGGGACGACGGTGACGGACCCCGCCGGTCAGACGCGGACCGTGAATGACCTTGCGCGACGCAGGGACGATCTCACGAGTCTCGTCTGCTCGGGGGGAGATGCGGGGCCATCGCCGGTGACGGATGCTGGCTCTCCGCTGCCGGTGGCCGACGGCGGTCCCGTCTTCGTGGACGCCAGCCCGGCGCCGGGAGGCGACGCGAGCCTGGTTCGTCCCTGACGCGACTCCAATTCGAACAAGAGAAGCTTGGCTTGCAGAAACGCGGCGTCTCGCCGAGGCGTCGCGTTTCTGCTCTTTTTGTCCGACCGTATTCTGGACGCGGAGCGCCCCGCAGGAGCGCGACAGGAAATCTTAGGCCTGTTGGCGCGTCAGTCAGGTTGCCCTTGGCCTGCGCGCACGCGGCCCGGTGCAAGGTGATCTCGGTCGGGCTCTGCGGATTGTCGTAGGTCCAGCCGTTGTTCGGGTCTTGCAACACGGTCTTGCCGCCGATCTCGACGTTCACCTTCGCCGGGTCGATGGTGCCGATGCCGCTCCGGGGCCTTTGCCTGGAAGGTCTCGAAGTGTCCGGACAGCCGGGTGGGGGAGGTGGCACCCCGACGGGAGCGCGCTTGCTCCACCCGTCCTTGCGCCTCGGGGCCGAGACGCCCGCGCGCCCAGGCGTCGACGGCGGCTGCCGCGCCAACTACGGCGTCGCGATCTTGTAGATGACCCCACCGGCGAGAAAGAAGAGCGCGCCCGACGCGTATCGGAGGTGCGTGGCCGCCTTGTTCGTGAGCAACGTCCCCGACGTGGCCCCCGCGACCGAGACGTAAAAGAGCCCGCTCGGAGTCCCGTAAAAGACGTTCGTGCCATCCGTCGCGAGGCCCCCGACGGCGCCTCCCGCGTTGGCGAGCACGACGGCGACGTTCGCGGGGGCGTTGAAGGGAGCGCGCCGGATCGCGGGGAACCCCTCGGCCTCGACGCGAGCTTGAAAGGAGGAAGGTGCCATGAAGATCCAGGGAAGTGTGGCTCTCGTCACGGGTGCGAATCGCGGACTCGGCAAGGCGCTCGTTCTGGCGCTCCTCGAGGCCGGAGCGGCTAAGGTGTACGCTGCGGCCAGGGATGAACGTCAGGTCGTCACGAACGGTCCGCGCGTCGTGCCGCTCACTCTCGACATCACGAAACCCGAGGAGATCGCGGCGGCCGCCCGGAAGGCCGGCGACGTCACGCTCCTCATCAACAACGCGGGCACGCTGAACTCGTTCAACGTGCTGACCACCAGCCAGGCGGCCATCGACGCCGACTTCGGGGTCCAGGTTCACGGGACGCTCGGCGTCATCCGGGCGTTCCTGCCCGTCTCGAGCGCGCCCCCGGGCGCGCGACGATCGTGAACGTCCTGTCACTGACGTCCCTCGCGAGCTTCCCGGCCCTCGGCGGGTACTCGGCCTCGAAGGCGGCGGCGCACTCGATGACCCAGGCCCTCCACCTCTGAGCTTGCCCGCAGTCCCGCGCGCGGGCGTCGACGCCGCGCGCGGGTCAGCGGGGCCACTCTCAGTCGCCGAGAAGCCGCTCGCGCGCTTCGTTCAGCTTCGCGGCGAGGTAGTCCGTCCCCCCATGGTCGGGGTGGAGCTTCATGACCAGGCGCCGGTAGGCGGCCCGGATCTCGCCGCGCGGCGCGCTGGAACCCAGCCCGAGCATCCGTAGCGCCTCCTCGCGCGACAGCTCGTTCGGGCGGTTCGGCGCGGTCGTGCGCCAGGTGGCGCCGAAGGAGCGCTCGAGGAACGCCTCGAGCGCGGTCGTGCCCGCCGGATCGGCGCGAATGCACTCCGCGTGCAGCTCGCGCAGCGAGGAGAGAGACAGCTCGCCGAGGGCGCGCCCCCGAAGCGGCCCGCGTCGGACGACGCCGCCGGTCTCTCCGGTCCGCGGATCGACGGTCCACCGGATGTAGAGGGTCTCGTTGGGGCTCGACGGGCCCGCGGCCGGGGGGCTCGCGGCGTGCGTCCTGGGCGGGGCTGAGGGGGCCTTCAGGGAGGGGGGCGCCGCCTCGTCGTGCGCCGGCGCGGCCGGTCGACGCAGCAGCCGCGCGACGCCCAGCGCGCCCACGACCGCCGCGATGCCGCTTGCCCCGGCGACGAGCGCCAGGCCGTGGACGAGCGCGACGTCGACCGCGATTCCGCCGAACGTCAACAGGGCGCCGCCCGCGGCGATCGGCAGGGCACGCCGCCCGGCGGCGGCCGCCGGCAGGAGCGCCGGCGGCGTGGATGCCGCCGCCAGCTCCGTCGAGGCGGCGGCCCACGGCGTGGGGGGCCCAGCGACCGCCGGGGATCGGGGCCTGGAGAGCGGCGCCGCCGGCGTCGGGGGCCCTGCGTCACCGGGCGATGTGCGCTGGACGTCCTGCTCGGCGAGGGAGTCGCGCACCTCGAAGGCGAGGTCGCGCAGCGCCGGCAGCCGCTCCTCGCACCAGCGCGGCGGGAGCCCGAAGAACGCGGTCCCGTCGTCCTCCGCGATGAGGTCCGTGATGGCGTCGAACGGTGCGCCGGAGAAGAGCTCGCATGACAGGCGGTCGGCGAGCCGCAAGAGGTGGACGCGCGCCGCGATGTCGCGGTCCTCTCGCTCGGCCTGCAGCGGGTCGTGGTGCCAGGCGACGACCCGCGGCACGGGGTCCGGGATGCGCCAGGCCCGGAGGACGTGCCCGGCGAGCATCGCGTGATCGAACCCGTAGCGAGCCCTCTCGCGGGCGTAGAGGCGGTCGAACCTGTCCCCGTTGCGCTCGAGGAGCGCGCAGTACTCGTCCTCCTCGGCCTCGAGCAGCATCAGCTTGCCGAGATCGTGCAACGCGCCGCAGGTGAACATCTCGTCGGGGGGCAGCGCGCAGAGCGGCGCGAGGCTTCGCGCGAGCGCGCCGACCACCGTGGAGTGTTCCCGGACGCGGTACGCGGCCGGGCTCTCGACGTCGAAGAGGTGGAGCACGCCGGCCGCCGTCGTCACGGCGCGAAGGCGCGTGGCACCGAGGAGCATGACAGCGCGGTGCACCGAGCGACACCCGGTGCGCGGGGCGTATCCGGCCGAGTTGACGATCTGGAGCAAGCGAGCCGAGAGCGCCGGATCGGACTCGAGGAGGGTCACGACGTCCGCGACCTGGAACGAAGGGTCGGCGGTGATCTCGGCGATGCGCCGCGCCGACGTGGGAGGCGACCGTCCCCCGAGGCGCTTCGCGACGAACGCAGCGGCGCTGATGGCGGCGCGGTTTTCCGACGTCTCCTCGTCGTGCGCGGCCCCGTCCGTTACGGCAGGACGGGCTGCTCGGACCGTCGAGCTCGATTTCGGAGACGCTCGCTTGCTCGGTTCGGGCATACCTATGAGCGGTACAAACGGCCGGCGCACGAACGGCTTGCGGAGGGAGGCGCGATTTTCGGCGCGCGCGCGGCAAGTAAGGAGGCGCTCGCCGCCGATCGCACGACGTGTGTCCGTGCGAACATCGAGGTCGGCGCGGGTCAGGAAGCGTCGTCGCGAGCGTCGGTCGCACCCCGAGTCATCCAGTCGGCCATTTCGCGCGGCGTGCCGTCGTACTGACGCTCTGGTCCTGCGGAGACCGACCGGACGGCGCCTCGCGGCAAAGCGCCCGCCGCGTGAGCGATCTGGCGTACCGGGCGTTCATCGAGGACGAGCTCCCGCGCCACGAACTCGTCGGCGAGCAGGTCCAGCAGCAGCTGCTCTACTACCCCACGGTGACCCGCGAGCCCTACCGGAACCAGGGCCGCATCAACGACCTCGTCGAGGACGGCAAGCTGGCCCGCGACCTGTCACTACCCGCCATCGACGCCGAGCACGATCGATTCATGCTCTGCGGCAGCCCGGCGATGCTGAAGGATCTCGTCGGAGTCCTCGAGGCGAAGGGCTTCGACGAGGCCAGCAGCGACAGGCGCGGCTCGTACGTCATCGAGAGGGCGTTCGTCCAGAAGTAGAGCGGCGCGACCGGGCGGTCAGTCGTTGCCAGGGGTATGGCCGCGTTCATGGGCAGCGCGTGGCTCGTCGCGTCGTGGGGCCTGGGGTCCGACGCGCAAGTTGCGACGCCGCGCACCCTTTGCGCCTGCAAGGCACCGCCGGCCGCGTCTTCGCCTGGGCTTCGCGCGGGCACGGCAGCTGCACCTCGCTGCCACCATGCCGTGGGCCCGAGTCTCATGCTGCTTGCTCCTCGCCTGCGTTGCCGCCGGATGCGCGACCTCGCGATCGCCGTCACCGCCGCCGTCAAGCCCGCTGCCCGCCGCTGACCCGCCGGTCGCGGGCGCCGCAACGGCGCCGTCCGAGCCGGGCGCGGTGGAATGCAAACTCCGCTGCGAGTCCCCTCGACTCGTTCCGCGCGTCGCGCCCGAACCGGATTACACGCAACGGGAAACCGACAACGCGACCGCCGTCATGTCGTCGATGGGTGACGACCTTCTCGGTTGCTACAAGAGGCGCCTGAGGGTGAACCCGAAGGCGCACGGCTTCATCACGGTCGACATCCTCGTCGGCAGCGACGGACACGTGCGCAAGGTCGACACCACGGGCGGCGCCATCCTCGGCAACCAGACGATGGCGTGCCTTGTCCATCGCATCGAGCAGGGCGTGTTCGAGCCGCCCCACGGTGGCGGCAACATCCATGTCCAGATGCCGTTCAGCCTTCAGGTCGTCTCCCCCGACGACGAAACGTGAGGGCGTCGACCCGACCCTGACGCGCGGTCAACAGCCCTTCGGTGGCTGCGGACCGAGCGCGGGGGGAGTCCGGAAGTCCGGGCACGCGAAGTCGAACATGTCGAGGAGCGCGTCCGAGTTGGCGTCGCGCGCGGTGGGGGAGGCCGCGCCACCATCCCTCGATCGCGTTTCGTCCGAGCGGGCGGGTCTCGACCTTGCCGAACTCGAAGTACAGACTCGAGATAGGGGGCGCCCAGAGCGCGATGCTCTCGTCGGAGACGACCTTGCAGCTTTCGCCGCCGGAAGCTCGCGTGCGTTGAAGTCCAGTACGGGCACCTTTGTGCGTCCGTACTCTATCCTCGAAGAAACCTGAGCCAGTCGTACGCGTCGCTCGCAACCTTAGCCCCGCGGGATCACGTCCCCAGGCACTCGCACCGTACACGACGTGGACCGACCCACCCGCGCAGGAGCAACAAGAGATGAGCAACGGGGACCGCGATTCCGCCCGTGTAGGGCGTCCAGATCCGGGCCGAAAGGGCGCGGGCAAATTGCCGGCCGGGTTCGCGTGGTTCATGCTGCTCGCAGCGGCGTGCGGGAACTCCTCCCCACCCCTGGATTCGGGCGACGCCGATACCCAGGGGGCGACGAGCAGCAGCGGCTCCGGCAGCGGCAGTTCGGGCATCGGCAGCTCGGGAGGCAGTGGTTCGGGGAGCGGCTCCGGGGCAGGCAACTCGAGCGGCAGCTCCGGAGGCGCGTCGAGCGGCAGCAGCGGCTCGAGCAGCGGCTCGGCCGATTCGGGTGTCTCCATACCGGTCTACTGCGGGGATGCGGGTCTCCCCTCGGGCAGCGGGTCGAGCTCCGGCTCCTCGACCGACACAGGAGCGTCGTGTGCAGTCGCGGCTTCCGGCGTTCGCGTCACCGAGATCGACGTGGGCGTCACGTACTCGTACCAGGAGGTCGACACGCCGCTCTCGCTGCTCGCGATTTCGCCCATTCCGGGCGGCGGCTCGCGCCTGGCCTTCATGGGAAGCGACAAGAAGGTCCACGTCGCGCTCCTCGACGGCGGCGACAACCTTGTGACCGGCTCGACGTTCGCGCTGCCTGCCTATGATTTCCAGGACATCTACGCGGACAACACCGGCGGGGTCGTCCTCGTGAGCCGCGACGCCATGGGCGGAGGCACGAACAACTGCGGCAATCCGGCCAACCTTTGCTCGTTGACCAATCCGACGAACTACTCGTGCTGGGACATGTACCTGGTGCGGTTCGATGCCTGCGGCAACGAGAAGTGGGCCACCAAGCTGACGACGTCGAGCGCCTCGCTGCCGCCGTATTCGACCGGGACGGCGGGGCCAGAGTCCTTGATGATCTGGTGGTACGCGCACAACGGCCGGATCGCCTTCGACGGGACCAACTTCGCCGCCTACTACGGCGTCGCGATCACCGTGAAGAACCAGGGCGGCATGAACTGCATGGATATCCATCAGGGCGACGAGCTGCGGCTCGTCAACGCCGGTACGGGCATGCTGGGCGCGGGCGGCTTCGACGTCGGCTGCAGCCACAGCGCCTTCGAACGCATCCTCTGGGACGGCGCCAAGTTCGTTCCCGTGTGCAACCTCGACGCGCCGACGGGCGGCAAGTCCGGCCAGGTCGCCTTTCCTTCAGGCAGGGCGACCCCCGTCACCATTTACCCCGTCGACGAGCTGAACACCGAGCTCGGAAGCGTCCTGCCGGCCGGCGGGGGAGGCTACTGGATCGCTGTGACCGATCTCCGCGCAGGACAGACCGCAGCCAATCCCGGCCTCGACGATGCGCACCTCCTGCACGTGACCACCGGCGCGCCCGACAAGAACATCACGCTGGCGAGCGACTCGGGGCTCAACGATCGCAATCCGCACCTGGCGGCCTTCGGCAAGAATCGAATGCTGGCCGCCTGGGAGACGTCGACGACGCAGGCGCCGCCGCAAGGCCACCTCGCGCAGAACGACACCAGCCGCAAGCTCTACGTCCAGGCCCTCGACAACACGACCGGCGCCACCCAGGGCGCGCCCTACAACATCGCGGGGGCGACCGGCAGCCGTTACCAGGACTTCCGGACGTATCCCGACGGCAGCGTCGCCTATGCCGCGCCGGGCAGCGGGGCCACCAAGGTCAAGATCGTCCGCGTCACGCCCTGCAAGTGACGGATCGCGGGGGTGCGGGCTATCGCGGTCCGTGGCCAGCGGGGGGCTTCGACGCGCGGTAGGCCGACGGCGGTACCGATTCCCAGCGCCGGAACGCGCGGCGGAAGTTCGCCAGGTCGGAGTACCCGAGCCTGTAGGCGATCTCCTCGATCGTGAAGCGGCCCGACTTGACGTGCTCGAGAGCGAGCGTGCGACGGACGTCCTCCAGCAGGTCGTGGAAGGACGTGCCCTCGGCCAGCTCAGGGAGCCGCTTCTCCCAGGCGATCTGCGCGCTCAGGGTCACTCGCGCGAAAGTAACCGTTCAGGCCCCGCGTAAGTGGTCCATATTGCTCCATCTTTTTTTTCGCACTTTCCATTCGGGTGCGGATCGGCGATTGGGTGGTCGTGGCGGCGGACTGGCGCGACGATCGAATCGCTGAGTTGGAGGGCGCGCTGGCAGCGCGGGAGGCCCGGATCGTTCAGCTCGAAGCGCAGGTCGCGGCGCTGACGAAGCAGGTCGCGGAGCTGCTCGAGATCGTCGGGCGCAACTC
>ODAK010002489.1_pt1 | contig 19436 bp, 14 predicted proteins | sample 1539591 | NCBI WGS metagenome assembly ODAK01 (sample SAMEA3539303, study PRJEB22396) | soil metagenome | biome: tundra; feature: field; material: soil | place: USA | collected 2010-05 | depth 0.15 m | reverse complement strand
TCGAATGGGAGGAGCTGAGCTTCGAGCTGAACGGCGCGAAGTGGACGACCAATCGTCCGGCGTTTCCGCTCGTGCAGCCCGAGAAGGTGCTGTCGCTGCCGCTCGACCTGCGGCTGAACCAGGACTACGCGTACCGGCTCGACGGCGTCGAGACAGTCGGTGAACGTCCGGCGTTCGTGCAGCCCGAGAAGGTGCTGTCGCTGCCGCTCGATCTGCGGCTGAACCAGGACTACGCGTACCGGCTCGCCGGCCTGGACACGATCGGCGGACGTCCGGCGTTCGTCGTCCGGTTCGACCCGGCCGATGCGACGCACGCGTTCTATCGCGGGACGGTGTGGATCGACCGCGCGACGTTCGTCCGGCTCAAAGTTCAGGCGGTCGAGACGAAGCTGAGCGGCCCGGTCGTCTCGAACGACGAGACGCAGCTGTTCGAGCCGTTCGGCGACATCGACGGCCGGCCGGTCTGGCTGCTCAATCGCCTGAGCAGCAAGCAGATCTTCCTGATCGCCGGACGAAGCGTGTTGATCGAGCGGGAGCTGCACCTGTCAGATTTCGTGCTGAACGCGTCCGAATTCGACCGCGAGCGGAGCGCCGCCCGAGCGAGCAACCGGATCATGTACCGCGACACGGACGAGGGCGTCAGATACCTGGTGAAACAGGGCGAGACGCGCGTCGTCAGCAATCGGATGACAACGTCGGCCCGCGCGTTCGTCATGGGGGCCGATATCGATCCTTCCTTCGACCGGCCGCTGCCGATCGGCGGACTCGACATTCTCGACTTCAACTTCCTGAACCGGAACCTCCAACTCGCGCTGCTCTACGGCGGCGTGGTCGCGTTCGGCAACATCCAACACGCGAACCTGTGGGGAGGCAAGTTCGACGCGAGCGTCGATTTCTCCGGCGTCGCGCTCAAAGCGAACGACGATGTGTTCGATGCGCAGGGGAAACAGAGCGGCGAGCGCGTCAACCGGATTCCAGCCGGGGCCGGCGTCAATCTGGGCTACCAGCTCACGCCGTTCCAAAAACTCTCCGCTCACTACGAGTTCAAGTACGACGCGTACTTCCGGGATGCCACGACGGCGTCGAGCTTCGTGATTCCGTCGAGCACGGCGACCAACGGCGCGGGCGCGGGCTACGAGTATCGTCAGCGGGGGTATTCGCTGCTCGCGAATATGGCCGCGTATCGACGGTCGACGTGGGATGCCTGGGGGCAGGGCGACGGGTTCGACGCGCGCGACCAGACGTATACGAAATACGACCTCGGGCTGTCGAAGGATTTCACCTTCGCGACGTTTCACACCATTCACCTGAATGGGACCTACTTCGGCGGGCAGCGGCTCGATCGGTTCAGCGCGTATCAGTTCGGCCTGTTCGACGCCACGCGCATGCACGGCGTGCCGTCCGCGGTGCGCTTCGGCGAACTCGGGATGTTCCGGGGATCGTATTCGTTCAACCTGTTCGACCAGTACCGGCTGGACCTGTTCGTCGATCATGCGAGCGGCCGCGATCTGCAGGTGGACACCATCTGGCGCCAGGTGACCGGCACCGGAATTCGGCTGAATCTGCGGGCGCCGCGGAATACCATTCTGCAGGTTGATTTCGGCAAGAGCGTGTTGCCGGACATCTACCGCGGGGCTGGTTCGATGGTTTTGCAGATCCTGTTGCTGAAGCCGCTCCGATGACGGGCCACAACGGGCGCGTGCTGCGCGCCGACCTCCATCTGCACTCCTGCCATTCCGGCTACGCGGGACATCTCAGGTTTCTGCGCGCGCGCGACTGCTATTCGGAGCCGTCGGCGGTGTACGCCGCCGCGAAGGCGCGCGGCATGGATGTCGTGACGATCACGGATCACGACAGCATCGACGGCTGCCTCGAGTTTCTCGAACATCATCCCGATGCCGACGACTTCTTCGTCAGCGAAGAGATCGAGTGCCGCTTTCCCGATGTCGACCTCAAGGTGCACATCGGCGCGTACGACATCAGCGAGCGGATTCATCGAGACATCCAGCCACTCCGGCGCAACGTGTTCGAGGCCGTCGCGTACCTGCGCTCCGAAGGGGTCTTTTACGCGCTGAATCACCCGTTCTTCTTCTTCAACGGGCAGCTGCCGCTCGACGACTACCTTGGCCTCGCGCTCCGGCTGTTTTCGGCGTTCGAGGTGCGCAACGGCACGATGCTGGCCGCGCACAACGAGCTGGCCGAAGGAATCGTGCGTCGGTGGGCGGCGTCGAGCGCCGGGCCGCTGACGGCGATCGGCGGCAGCGACTCGCACACGCTCCGCGGCATCGGGACGACGTACACCGAAGCACCGGGAACGACGCGCGACGAATTCCTGCAGAGCCTGCGGGCCGGCCGCGCCCGCGCGGGCGGCCGGCACGGCAGCGCCTGGCGCGAGGCGCGCGAGATCTACGGCGTCGTCGGCCGATACTGGGCGGCGCTGCTGGGCGCCGGGCGCCAGGAACTGTCGTGGCCGCGACGGACGCTCGGACTTGCGTTTTCAGCTCTCTCGATGCCGTTCGAATTCTCGCCGCTGGTCGTGGCGGCGCTCCACAAGAGGGACGAAGCGCGGCGCGTGACCGCCTATCGTCGCGAATGGGAAATGCAATGAGCGGGCGCCGGGTCGCCGTCACCGGGATCGGGATGATGAGCGCGCTGGGCACCACGCGCGAGGCCGTGTGGAAGGGCCTCGTCAGCGGTCAGTGCGGCATCGCGGACGTGACGCTCTTCGATACGGCCGGATACCGCAGTTCGAAGGCCGCCGAGATCCCAGCCTACGGTCGGGACGCTGCGTTCTCGGAGAAGGCATGGCGGCGGCTGTCGCGGAGCGATCAGATTGCGGTGATCGCGTCGCGCGAAGCGCTGTCCGATTCGGGGATGCTCGACACCGACGTGGCGCGGGATCGGATGGGCGTGATCCTCGGGTCCGGAACGGCCGATCTGATGCGCAACGAGGAGTGGTTCGCGGATATGCGGCGGCGCGGTATCCGCCGCGCGGCGCCGTCGAAGATCTTCGATCACTTTCCGAACACGCCGTGCGACGTCGTGGCGACCTGCTTCGGGTTCGAGGGGCTGAAGTCGTCCGTGCTCTCGGCTTGTTCGTCGGGCACCGTGGCGGTCGGCTACGCAGCCGACGCGATCGCCTCGGGGCTGACGTCGTGGCGAGCTGCTTCGGTTTCGAAGGGCTGAAGTCATCCGTGCTGTCGGCCTGTTCGTCCGGCACCGTGGCGATCGGCTACGCGGCCGACGCGATTGCCTGGGGGCAGCTCGACGTGGCGCTCGCCGGCGCGAGCGACGTGCTCTGCCGGCTGACGTTCAGCGGCTTCAATGCGCTGCGGTTGGTCGACAAGGAGCCGTGCCGCCCCTTCTGCCGGACCCGCCAGGGCATGAACCTTGGCGAAGCCGCGGCGATACTCGTCCTCGAAGACCTGGCGCACGCGCGGCGGCGAGGCGCCCACGTCTACGCGGAAATCGCCGGCTACGGCGTGCGCTGCGAGGCGTACCACCCGACGGCGCCGGAACCCGAGGGCAAAGCCGTGGCAGCGCTGATCGAGGAGGCGCTCCGGGCGGCGCGGGTTTCCGCCGACGCGGTCGATCACGTGAACGCGCACGGCACGGCGACGCCTCAAAACGATCAGGCGGAGGCGCGCGGAATTCGGCGGGTGTTCGGCGAGCGGGCGAGGCACATCCCCGTGACGTCAATCAAGTCGATGGTCGGCCACTGTCTGGCGGCAGCCGGCGCGATCGAGGCAGCGACGCTCGCGCTCTCGATTGCCCGAGGCGTCGTGCCGCCGACGATCGGCTTCCGCGAGCCGGATCCCGAGTGCGACGTGGACCTCGTCGCGAACGAGGCGCGGCGCGTGCCGATCGCGTGCGGGGTGTCGACGTCGCTCGCCTTTGGCGGCAATGACGCGGCGCTCGTCATGCGCCGCGTGGTTTAGCGCCTCTCGTAAATCACGAACCACTTGGTGTCGAACAGGTCGAACTCCTCGACTGGCTTCATGCCGGCGGCCGCCATCCATGCGGCCCCTTGTTCCTTCGTGATCTGCAGCTCGGGCTGGTTCTGGTGTCCGCCTTTGCTCGGGATGAACTCGATCACCGCGATGCGCCCAGACGGTTTCAGATAGCCTGCCAGATTCTTCAGGTAGCCGGCGCGATCTTCGATGTGATGCAGCACATCGTCGATGAACGCCAGATCGACGTCGCGGGCCGGCAGGTTTGGATCCGCGAACTTGCCGAGGACCGTCTGCACGTTGGTGATCTGAAATTCTTTCGTTCGCTTGTCGATGTTGTCGAGAAGTCCCTGGTCGATGTCGACCGCGTAGATCTTGCCGCCTGACGTCACCGCCTTGGCCAGCGGTCCTTCGAAAAGCCCCGACCCAGCGCCGATGTCGGCGACGACGTCACCCGGTTTCAGCTTGAGCCTGGCGACGGTCTCGTCGATCTTCAGGCCGGCGACCCTGGCGGGCGACTCGAGGGTCTTGAGCCAATCTTCGGTCGTTCGCGCGGCGAGTTGCGGCGCGGTCCCGCGGCGAGTTGCGGGGCGGTCCGGGTGGACGCCAGACCCACGGTGAAGAGTGCCGCCGCAACGCACGCCCAAAGTCTCGTCATTCGCATGAGATAGTCCTTTCGTGGAGGGCCGTGTCACTATAGTGATGCGGCACGTGATGAATCGCAACGCAGTATTCCTCGAACGGCACCCCGCGTATGCCGGAACGGCCGCGCTCGACGCGCTGCGCGCGGCCGAGTACGGCCGGCTCGACGCCCAGCAGCACGTCTACCTTGATTACACGGGCGGCAGCCTGTACGCCGCGTCGCAGGTGCAGGATCACGCGGCCCTGCTTGGTCAGCACGTCTTCGGCAACCCGCACTCGGCCAGCCTCTGCTCGACGACGGCGACCAGGCTGGTGGAGCAGGCGCGGCGGACGGTCCTGTCCTACTTCAATGCGCCTCGCGAGGAGTACACCGCCGTCTTCACGCTGAACGCGAGCGCCGCGCTCAAGCTGGTCGGCGAAGCGTACCCGTTCGGGCCGGACAGCCGGTACCTGCTGACCGTCGACAACCACAACTCGGTGAACGGGATCCGCGAGTTCGCACGCGCCGGCGGCGCGGCGATCGAGTACGCGGCGCTCACCGTCCCCGAGCTTCGCATCGACCGTGCGCATCTCGAGGAGCGGCTGGCGGCGGCGGATCGCCGGGCGGCGAACCTGTTCGCCTTCCCGGCCCAGTCGAATTTCTCCGGCGTGAAGCATCCGCTCGACCTCGTCGCGCGCGCGCGCGCGCTGGGGTGGGACGTGCTGCTCGACGCGGCGGCGTTCGTGCCCACCAGCCGGCTCGATCTCGGCGACGTCCAGCCCGATTTCGTCACCGTGTCGTTCTACAAGATGTTCGGCTATCCGACCGGCGTCGGGTGCCTGATCGCGCGCCACGCGGCGCTCGCGAAGCTGCGGCGGCCGTGGTTTGCGGGCGGCACGGTGAATTTCGCCACCGTCCAGGGACAGAAGCACATCCTCTCGCCGCACGAAGCCGGCTTCGAGGACGGCACGCTGAACTACTTGAGCATCCCGGCCGTCGAAATCGGGCTGCGTCATCTCGAGCGCGTCGGCATCGAGACGATTCAGACGCGGGTGCAGGCGCTGACGGCGTGGCTGCTCCAGGAGCTGTTCGAGTTGCAGCACACCAACGGCCGGCACATGGTGCGCATCTACGGGCCCGTGACGACCGCGATGCGCGGCGGCACGGTCACGCTGAACTTCTACGATCCGGACGGCCATCTCCTCGATTACCGCCGCGTCGAAGAGCTCGCCGGCGAAGAACGCATCTCGGTGCGGACCGGCTGCTTCTGCAATCCCGGCGCTGGCGAGACCGCGGAAGGGCTGACCGAGGCGGACATGGAAGCCGGCGCCGCCGCCGGCGCGGACATCACGCTGCCCCGGTTCCTGCAGATCATCCAGCACCGCGGCGGCAAGAGCGCTGGCGCGATCCGCGTGTCGCTCGGCATCGCGAGCAACTTCGCCGACGTCGAGCGGTTCGTGCGGTTCGCCGCGAGCCTCCGCGATCAGACCAGGCTGACCATGGGCGACGTGGTCTTCGACGTCGAGTCGTGCCGCGTCATCCGCGACGGGTCGTAGCGCGTCGCCTCGCCCTCCGCTCTTGTTCCTTGTACGACGGGCGCGAAGGCACGCTGCCAGCCGAATTTCCGCTGCTCCCTTCTTCGAGGCGAAGGCACCTTATACTGACTGGAACCATGCGTCAGGTGGTCATGACGAAGCACGGCGCCCCGGAGGTCCTTCAGAGCCGGGAGGTCGCCGACCCGGTGCCACACGCCGGCGAGGTTCGCATCGCTGTTCGAGCTGCCGGCGTCAACTTCGCCGACATCATGGCGCGGCTGGGCCTCTACCCCGATGCGCCTGCGCCGCCGCTCGTCGTCGGATACGAAGTCGCTGGAGTCATCGACGCAGTGGGTTCCGGCGTGACGACGCTTCGAGTTGGCGACCGTGTGCTCGCGCTCACGCGGTTTGGCGGATACGCCAGCGCCGCCGTGACGTCGGCAGAACTCGTTTTTCCGACGCCGCCAGACTTCAGCGATATCGAGGCGGCGGCCGTGCCGATAAACTATCTCACCGCGCTCATCGCCCTGTACCGGCTCGCCAACGTCGATGTCGGCGAGACCGTCCTGCTCTACGGCGCGGGCGGCGGCGTCGGGATTGCGGCGACGCAACTCGCGAAGCGTCGGGGCGCCATCGTGATCGGGACGGCGTCGACGTCGAAGATCGCGGCCATCAGGTCGCTCGGCGTCGATCATCCGATCGATCATCAAGGCGGCGATGTGAGCGCGGAAGTCCGGCGGCTGACGTCGGATCGTGGCGTGGACGTGATCCTCGATCCGATCGGGGGACGGAGCTTCGCCGAGAGCTACCGGCTGCTCGCGCCCCTCGGTCGCTTGGTTCTATATGGTGCGTCACGTCTTGCGTCCGGCGAGCGCCGCCGGCTGTGGCACGCGGCCTGGACGTTGTTCCGGATGCCGGTGTTCAGACCGCTCTCGCTGATGAACCAGAACCGCGCCGTGCTCGGCCTGAATCTCGGGCACCTGTGGGGCCAAACCCGCCAGCTTCACGGCGCGATGGAGCTGCTGCTTCAAGAGATGATTGCAGGCCGGCTGCGGCCGGTGATCGCCAAGACATTCCCACTCGCCCGCGCGGCCGACGCGCACCGCTACATGCAATCGCGCTCCAACGTCGGCAAGGTCGTGCTGGTCGTCGAGGAGTGACCGCTCATGAGGATGCCCCCCGCGACGTCATTCGCTCAGCTTGACGGTGAAGACCTGGGTCGGCGCGAGGAAGAAGTGACCATCCCCTTTGGGAAGACCCCACGCCATGACCGTTCCATCCGACCGGATGGCGTAGCTCGCGTTGCCTGAAATGTAGTGCGCCAGCACCGGCCCGAGGCCGGTCGGAGGGTGAGGCTTGGCCGAGAATCCGTCGCCGTGGCCGTCGCCGAGCGCGCCGTAGTAGCCCATGCCCCATCCGCGCAGCGTGCCGTCGGCCAGCTGCACGATCGTCGTGGTAGATCGCATGCGCGCCGAGCGGACTCCGGTGAGTCCAGGCACCTGATACGGCGTCCTGTGCGTCGTGTCTTCTTCCGACGCGTCGCCGAGCGCCATGAGGTTGTTGACGCCGCACATGCGCACCGTGCCGTCGGCGAGCACGACGATGGAGTTGTAGTTGACGACGGCGGAGACGGCGTTCGCGATCCCGTTCATCGGCACGGGCCGCGGGCGATGGTCGTCCGTGCCGTCGCAGAGCTCGCCGTTCGCGTTCGTGCCCCAGCCCCAGACCGTGCCATCGTCCTTCACCGCCAGCGCCGAGACATCGCCGATGGAAAGCTGCTTCACGCCGGTCAGCCCATCGACCTTCGTGGGCACCGTCGCGCAGGGCGTCTGCCAGCCCCAGAGTCCGTTGGCGAGCTGGCCTTTCTTGCCCGAGCCCCACAGCCAGACCGTGCCGTCCGCGAGCACGGCGCCCGAGACGAACTTGCCCGCAGCGATCTGCTTGACGTTGTGCAGACCTGCGATCGCCAGCGGCGTCACCTTTTCTTTGTTGTCGCCGGTTCCTACGCCGCAGTCGTCGTGATTGCCCCAGGCGAGGACGGTGCCGTCTCGCTTCAGGAGCAGCACCTGCGTTTCTCCCACGGCGGCATCGACAACGTCGCTCACTCCGGAGAGGAGCGTGGGCTCGTTGACCGCCGGCCTGTGCTTCGGGCCGTCTCCGAGGGAAGGGGAGCCCGACATCCTCAGCGGATCTCCCCAGGTCTTCACGGTGCCGTCGACTTCCACGAGGACGTGGACCGTGTCGTTGCCGGCGATGACCGGGAGCCGCCTGGGTGGCTGGGCGTGCATCGTGCCGCCAACGGCGAGGCCGACCAGCACCAACCCACGTGCGAAGTTCTTCATCTCTCCGCCTTCCTCTTGTGTGATGTGCCGACGCGACGCAGGCGAGGGGACACGCCGGGCGGAGACCGAAGAACGGCGTGAGGCATCGCGTTGGGGGAGGTTACTTCAAATGCGACGGATCGGGCGGGTGAAGCGCGATCTGGCGGCGTCGAGATGCACGCGTCACCGGGAAGCTGGCTGGCGAGCGCCGCACAGCATTGACACCGGGGCGGGTTCTGCGTTATTAAACGTGGGTTGTGAACGGCTACACGCGGCAGATTCCCCGTTGTTGTTTGGGCTCGCTCCTGTGCCCGCGGTGTTCCCCCGTTCGTAGCATGCGCTAGCAATTCCTCCTTCATCGAACGCAACGCTACAGGCCCGGGGGATGTCTCCCGGGTCTTTTTTTTGCGCAGAGTCGATATGCTGCAGGAGAGCATCACATGAGTCAGATTGCCGCAGATGTCACCAAACTGATCGGCCGTACGCCGCTCGTCAGGCTGAATCGGATCGCTGCCGGCTGCGGTGCCGATCTTGTGGCGAAGCTGGAGAGCGCTAACCCGTGCGCGAGCGTGAAGGACCGGATCGCGCTCGCCATGATTGAAGCGGCCGAGCGCGACGGCCGCATCAAGCCGGACACCATTCTCATCGAGCCGACCAGCGGCAACACCGGGATCGGCCTGGCGTTCGTCGCCGCCGTCAGGGGCTACAAGCTGGCGATCACCATGCCCGAGACGATGAGCCTGGAGCGGAGAAAGCTGCTGCGCGCGTTCGGCGCTGAGGTGATCCTGACGCCGGGGGCTGAAGGGATGCCGGGTGCCATTCGGCGCGCGCAGGAGCTCTGCGCGTCCAATCCGCGGTACGTGATGCTCCAGCAGTTTCAGAACCCCGCGAATCCGGACGTGCACCGACGCACGACGGCGATCGAGATCTGGGACGATACGGACGGCCAGGTGGACATCCTGGTTTCGGGCGTCGGCACCGGCGGCACGATCACCGGCGTCGCGCAAATCATCAAGGGACGGAAGCCGTCCTTCAGGGCCGTGGCGGTGGAGCCGGCCGACTCCCCCGTGCTGTCGGGTGGGTCCCCCAAGCCCCATAAGATTCAGGGGATCGGTGCGGGCTTTGTCCCCGACGTGCTGGACATGACGCTCGTGGATGAGGTGATCCGAGTGACCCACGAGGACGCGGGCGCCGTCGCGCGCCAGCTGGCGTTGCAGGAGGGCATCCTTGCGGGCATCTCGTCGGGCGCGGCCCTGTGGGCGGCGCTCGAGGTGGCGCGACGCAAGGAGAGCGCAGGCAAGTTGATCGTCGTCGTCCTGCCGGACAGCGGGGAGCGCTACCTGAGTACCTGGTTGTTCGAGAACGAGAGTCCAACGTCATGACGAATCGAGGTGAATCGCCGACACCGGATGCGCCCCCGCAGCCCGCGGCCGCCGGCGTGTTTCGAGACGTCGTGGATCGTCTGTGTGCTGCGCAGCACGACGACCTGTCGCGCTGCCCGTCGGACGCCCGTCAGCAGCTGCCGTCGCGCGACGCCGTCATCGGCATCGTCGAAGCCCTGCGCTCGGTGCTGTTTCCTGGGTATTTCGGCGACCGGGAGCTCGATGAAGACAGCCTGCGGTTCCACATCGGCGCGACGCTGGACCGCGCGCTGCGCGAGCTACAGGAACAGATCAGGCGCGGCCTGTGTTTCGTCTGCCGCGAGCCGGATGTCCGGCGCTGCCCGCAGTGTGACGCAGAGGCGATGATACGCGCGCGCGCCTTTATGGATCGGCTCCCGGACGTGCGACGTGTCCTTGGTACCGACGTACAGGCCGCCTACAACGGTGATCCAGCCGCCACCTCGCCGGCGGAGACGGTGCTGTGCTATCCGGGCATCCTTGCGATCACGAACTACCGGCTGGCCCACGAGCTCCACCAGCTCGACGTGCCGCTGGTGCCGCGGGTGATGATGGAGTACGCGCACAGCATCACGGGTATCGACATCCATCCGGCGACCAAGATTGGCGAGGGCTTCTTCATCGATCACGGCACCGGCGTCGTGATCGGTGAAACGGCGATCATCGGAAATCGCGTCCGGATCTACCAGGGCGTCACGCTCGGGGCGAAGAGCTTCCCGCTCGACGAGCACGGCCACCCGATCAAGGGGAACCCGCGCCATCCCATCGTCGAAGACGATGTCACGATTTACAGCGGGGCGACGATCCTTGGCCGGATCACGATCGGGGCCGGCTCCGTCATCGGTGGAAACGTCTGGCTGACCCACGACGTGCCTCCCAACAGCCGAATCAGTCAGGTGGAGGCGCGCCAGGTCGAATTCGTGGGTGGCGACGGCATTTGAGCGATCGAGCCACGCCGCGGCGTCTGCCATGGGCGTGAAAATAGGAGAACATTTTGTCGAACAGTACACGGCACTTCGGGACGCTGGCCCTGCACGCGGGGCAGGCCCCGGATCCGACCACGACGGCACGCGCCGTGCCAATTTACGCGACGACCAGCTACGTGTTTCACGACACCGACCACGCCGCGAACCTTTTCGCGTTGCGCGAGTTCGGCAATATCTACACGCGCTTGATGAACCCGACCACCGACGTCCTTGAACAGCGTCTCGCGGCGCTCGACGGTGGCGCGGCGGGGTTGGCGTTCGCCAGCGGCCAGGCCGCCATTACCGCGTCCCTGCTGACGATCGTCCACTCCGGCCAGAACTTCATCTCGGCCACGAGCCTCTATGGCGGCACGTGGACGCTGTTCACGCAGACCTTCAAGAAGCTCGGCATCGAGGTCCGGTTCTTCGACCCGAGCCGGCCCGACACCCTCAGCTCGCTGGTGGACCAGAACACCCGGGCCGTGTACGTCGAAACGCCGGGCAACCCGAAGAACGACGTGCCAGACTTCCGCACGATCACCGACCTCGCCCACAGACACGGGCTGCCGACGATCATCGACAACACCGTGCTGACGCCGGCGCTGTTCCGGCCCATCGAGCACGGCTTCGACATCGTGGTGTACTCGACGACCAAGTTCATCGGCGGGCACGGCGTGCACATCGGCGGCGCGATTGTCGATAGCGGCAAGTTCCCGTGGGCCAAGGATCCGGAGAAGTGGCCGGAATTCACCGCGCCCGATCCGGCCTATCACGGCATGGTGTTCGAGGAGGCGCTGCGGCCGATCGGGAACATCGCCTATATCATTTACATTCGCACCCATTGGCTGCGGGACACGGGCGGCTGCCAGAGTCCGTTCGGATCGTTCCTGACGCTGCTCGGCCTGGAGACGCTGCACCTGCGGATGGAGCGCCACGTCAAGAACGCGGTGGCGGTGGCCCAGTTCCTCGAGAAGCATCCGGCGGTGTTGTGGGTGAATCACCCGAGCCTGCCCTCGCACCCCGATCATGGCAACGCCATGAAGTACCTGCCTGACGGCGCGGGTGCGATCGTCGGGTTCGGCATCAAGGGCGGCAAAGATGCGGGCGTGAAACTGATCAACAGCGTCAAGCTGTTCAGCCATCTGGCGAACATCGGTGACGCGAAGTCGCTGATCATCCATCCGGCCACGACGACCCATTCACAGCTGACGCCGGAGGAGCAGGCCCAGACCGGCGTGACGCCTGAGTATGTTCGCCTGTCGGTCGGCATCGAAGACGTGCGCGACATTATCGAGGATCTGGATCAGGCGCTGAAGGCGTCGCAGCGCTGAACGCGCTCGTCGCCGATCGACACTGTGCATGACCGACGAACTCTTCGACAGTGACGCTGTTCGGCACGCCCGGCCACTGCGGCACGTGCAGACGGTGGCGTTCGACGAGGCGTTCACCCTGGAGTCGGGCGGGCGATTGTCGAGCGTGACCGTCGCGTACGAAACGTACGGCCAGCTCAACGCGGCGAAGGACAACGCCGTCTTCATCGGTCACGCCATCAGCGGCGACTCGCACGTCGCGGCGCACGGCGACGAAGACGATCCCGGCTGGTGGGACATCGTGGTCGGACCTGGCAAACCGATCGACACCAATCTGTACTTCGTCATCTGTCCGAACCTGCTCGGCGGGTGCCGCGGCACGACCGGTCCCGGCAGCATGAATCCCGAGACTGGCCAGCCGTACGGCCCGGATTTCCCGACGATCACGATTGGCGACATGGTGGAGGTGGAGCGCCGGCTGATCGATCACCTCGGGATCGACACGCTGTTGGCCGTGGTTGGCGGTTCGATGGGTGGCCATCAGGCGCTCACGTGGGCCACCCGTTTTCCGGAGCGAGTCAAGGGCGTCATTGCGCTCGCTACGTCGGCGCGTCTGACGAGTCAGGCGTTGGCGTTCGATGTCGTGGGGCGCAATGCGATCCGCCGCGACCCGCACTATGACGGCGGCTGGTACTACAACGACCGGCATGGCCCGGAGGTGGGCCTGGCCATCGCCCGGATGATCGCGCACATCTCCTACCTCTCCCGAGAGGCGATGCGGCAGAAGTTCGAGGCCGATCGGCTGAAACCGCGCGACGTGGCGATCGAGTTCGAAAAGACCTTTGCGGTCGGCTCCTATCTCGGCTATCAGGGGCAGAAGTTCGTTGAGCGCTTCGATGCGAACAGCTACATGGTGCTGTCGATGGCGATGGACCTGTTCGACCTCGGTGGCACGCCCGCCACGCTGGCCGCGACACTGTCTCGCGCGCGGTGCCGGTGGCTCTTCGTCAGCTACAGCAGCGACTGGCTGTTCCCGCCCGATCAGTCGCGGGACATGGTCAACGCGCTGATCAGCCTCGACGGGCCGGTCACGTACTGCAACGTGCGCAGCGACTGCGGACACGACGCGTTTCTGCTCCCTGACGACCTCGATCGGTACGGGGAACTGATGCGGGCGTTTCTCCGCAACCTGACCGGTGCATGCGCGGTTCCGCCGGATGAAGACCCCCTCGGCCACAGCGAGACCAGCATCTTCCACTCGCATCGGCTCGACTACGATCGCATGGTCGAGCTGATCCCGGCGGGGGCCAGTGTCCTGGACCTCGGATGTGGCCGCGGCGGCCTGCTGGCGCGTCTCAAGCAGCAAGGCCACCGCCGGTTGCTGGGGATCGAGTACGACGAGCAGGCGGTCATGGCGTGCGTGCAGTGCGACGTCGACGTCGTGCACGCGGACGTGAACAAGGGCCTGTCGGCGTTCGCCGATGGGCAGTTCGACTACGTGCTGCTGTCCCAGACGCTGCAGGCGGTCAAGGATGTCGAGCGCCTCATCGACGACATGCTCCGTGTCGGGCGGATGTGCATCGTCAGCTTCCCGAACATGGCGTTCAAGACGCTTCGCCGCATGCTCGCCGAGGAAGGTCGAGCACCGCGCTCCGCCGGGCTGCTCCGGTACGAGTGGTACGACTCGCCGAACATCCGCTTCCTCTCGATCCTCGACTTCGAGGAATTCTGTCGAGGCAAGACGATCCAGGTTCACCGCCGCATCGCACTCGACACTGAAGCGGGCACGGAGGTGTTCGAAGATCCGAACCGCAATGCCGACCTCGCGATCTTCGTGGTCAGCCGGTAGCGGAAGGAAGGAGCTGGCCGACGCGACGCAGGCGAGGGGAGGCGCCGGGTAGGGACCGAAGAACGGCGTGAGACGCACGCGTCAGCGAGCGATACAATAGCCACGTTCTCCATTCTCGGCATGAACCTCTCCGAGCCGTGCATCAGCCGTCCCATCGCCACCAGCCTGCTGATGGCGGCCATCGCCCTGTTCGGTATCGTCGCGTACCGTGGCCTGCCGATCAGTGATTTGCCGACGGTCGCCAATGCGACGATCAGCGTCAGCGCCAATCTCCCCGGCGGCGACCCGACCACGATGGCGGCGGCGGTCGCGAGCCCGCTCGAGCGCCAGTTCACAACGATTGCCGGCGTCGACGAGATGACTTCGTCAAGTGGTACAGGGAGCAGCAACATCACACTGACGTTCGACCCCAATCGGGACATCGACGGAGCCTCCGTCGATGTGCAGACCGCCATCGTCGCCGCGATGCCGCTGCTGCCGAACACGTTGACGTCCCCACCGTCTTTCCGCAAGGTGAATCTGGCCGATGAACCGATCTTTGACATCAATCTCACCTCAGATACCGTCGAGATGTCGAAGCTCGATGCCTACGCGGAAGACATCCTCGCCCCGCGCATTTCGATGGTGAACGGCGTCTCCCAAGTCAACATCCAGGGCGCCGCCAAGTACGCGGTGCGCGTGCAGGTCAATCCGGACAAGCTGGAGGCGCAGCAAATCGGGATCAACGATATCAATGCCGCGCTGCAGAACTGGAATGTGAATCAGCCGACCGGGCAGATGTTCGGACCACGGGCCACGTACAGCATCCAGGCGAATGGGCAACTGAACAACGCCGAGGCATTTCGGCACATGGTGGTCGCGTTTCGCAACGGCCGGTCCCTGCAGCTCGACCAGGTCGCCACTGTGCTCGACAGTATCCAGGTCACCACGCAGCGGGCATGGTTCATCACGAAAGACGTCCAGCGGCGATCCATCACGCTCGAAGTGTTGAAACAGCCAGGCACCAACGTCATCGAGGTAGCTGACGCGGTGGTCGCTGTCCTGCCGAACCTTCAGGCGCAGTTGCCGCCGTCGGTGCACTTCGTCATCAAGGATGACAATTCGGTGGCCATCCGCCACGCATTCAGCGACATCCGGCTGACGATGCTCATCACGCTCGTCCTGGTAGTGGGTGTCATCTATCTATTCCTCCACAACGTGTCCGCGACGCTCATCCCGGCCCTCGCGCTGCCGTTTTCGATCCTCGGCGCCTTCAGCGTCATGCACGTCATGCACTACAGCCTCGACAATTTGTCGATGATGGCGCTGATCCTCTCGGTCGGGTTCATCGTGGACGACGCGATTGTGATGCTGGAGAACGCGGTGCGCCACATGGAAGCCGGCCAGTCGCCGTTGGAGGCGGCGCTGAATGGCTCGAGGGAGATCGGCTTCACGATCGTCACGATCACAGTCTCGCTGGCGGCGGTGTTCATCCCGCTTCTGTTCATGGGTGGCATCCTCGGCCGGTTGTTCCGCGAATTTGCCGTGACCATTGTGAGCACGGTGCTCATTTCCGGGGTCGTCTCGATTACGCTCACGCCGATGCTCTGCAGTCGCTTTCTGCGTGTCGTGCACGCCAAGACCGGGTTTGCGGGATTCATGGACCGCGGGTTTGATCGGCTGCGCGCTGGCTATGGAAGGAGTCTGAGACTGGTCCTCCAGCATCGCATGGTGATGCTCGTGGTGTTCGTGGGCGTGCTCTACGCAACGGTCAAGATGTTTGCCGTCGTCCCCAAGGGATTTATCCCGGATACGGACAACGACTCGTTGAGGATCCAGCTCAGGGCCGCGCAAGGGACCTCGTATTACGAAATGGTCGGCTACACGCAGCGGATCGCCGACCTCATCAAGCAGAATCCCTATATCGATTCCTTCATGGCCAACACCGGCGGAGGGAACCAGAACACGGGTCGGTTCGCCATACAGTTGACGCCACGTGCCACCCGGCCTCTGACGGCCCAGCAGATCGCGCAGCAGCTCAGGGGCCCCCTGGGGCGCTTCCCGGGATTCCGGACCTTCGTCACTGTACCGGCGTCCCTGCAGATCGGCGGTTTCCGAGGCAACAGCAGCTTCAACCTGATGGTCCAAAGCCTCAACAACGACGAGCTGTACGCGTGGGCGCCCCGGCTGGAGCGGGCGATCGCCGAGCTGCCCGAGGTCCAGGACGTCTCCAACGACATGGAGCTGAAGAGCCCACGCGTGAATCTGATCATCGATCGGGACCACGCGGCCGCTGTCGGCGTGAATGCGACGGAGATCATGCAGACGCTGTCCAACGGTTTCGGTCCGCAATGGGTGTCGACGATTTATGGCGCGCGGACCCAATACCGCGTGCTGCTGGAGCTCGATCCGCGGTATCAGGAGCAGCCCGACTTGCTGAAGAAGATCTCGTTCAGCACGCCGGCCGGCAAGCTCGTCCCGCTCGAATCGGTGATGAGCATCAAGAAAGACGTGGGGCCGCAGAGCGTCAACCACTACGGGCAGTTACCGGCCGTGAACATTTCGTTCGGGCTGCAGCCCGGCGTGTCACTGGGCACGGCCATCGATCACATCAACGAGGTCGCTCGCCGGGTTCTGCCGGCGACGGTGACCACGAGCTTTCAGGGTTCAGCGAAGCTGTTCGAGGCCTCGCTGTCGAATCTCAACCTCCTGTTCTTCGTCGCGGTCGGCGTCGTGTACATCGTGCTCGGCATGCTCTATGAGAGCTACATTCATCCGATCACGATTCTCTCCGGTCTCCCGTCGGCGGCGCTCGGCGGCCTCCTGACGCTGTGGGCGTTCGGCAACGAGCTCAACATCTACTCCTTCGTCGGCCTGATCTTGCTGATAGGCCTCGTCATGAAGAACGCGATCATACAGATCGACTTCGCGCTCGACGCCGAGCGTCAGCGGGGCATGACGGCGACCGACGCCATCTACGAGGGCTGCGTCATCCGCTTCCGTCCGATCATGATGACGAGCGTAGCCACGATGTTTGGCGCGATGCCGATCGCGCTCGGGCTCGGCGCCGGCGGAGAGGCGCGCCGGCCGCTGGGTCTCGCGGTGGTGGGTGGTCTGGTGGTGTCGCAGGTCCTCACGCTCTATCTGACGCCGGTTGTCTACACGTATATGGCAAGGTGGGTGAAGACCCGCAAGATTCCGTCGGCCGCCGCGGCGAAGCCAGCGATCGCATAGTCCGCAGCGCCGACAGATTTCGTTCAGCCCGTTCCGTGTACACTCGGATTCCCTGTATCTGTGTCCCAGGAGCGCCACGATGTCACGTATCCACCTGTCGATCGTCGGAGCTGCCGCCCTGTTCTGCGGGACTGCGGCGTCAACACTGTTTTCGGCTATTCCAGCGCACGCGCAAGCGCAGCCGGCCAACGCGCAAGTGCAGCTCGGGAAGAAGGTGTTCGACGACAACTGCGCGAAGTGCCACGGGGGCTCCGGCAAGGGCGATGGCCCCGATGCGCGCCGGCTTGGGTTTCACCCGCGCGATTTCACGCTCGGTGCCTTCAAGTGCCGCTGCACCCCGACCGGACAACCCCCGAGCGAGGCCGATCTGATGCGCTCGGTGACCAAGGGGTTGCCCGGCACGCCAATGGCCCCGAACGACAAGCTCAGCGAAGCCGACCGAGCGGCCGTGATTCAGTACGTGAAAACGCTGTCGACGGCCTTTCGCGCGGGCAACCTGCCATCGTGTCCAACCCAGCCGCCCGCGCCGCCACGGTCGTCTGATCTCGCGGCCGAAGGGAAGGCGTTGTACGAGAGGATGCAGTGCGCGCACTGTCACGGCGCTTCGGGGCACGGCGACGGGCCGTCGGCGTCCACCTTGAAGGACGACTGGGGCAATGCGATCAAGCCGTACAACTTCGTCCTCCTGAAGCAATTCAAATGTGGCAACGAGGATGCCGATCTCTTCCGGACGCTCCAGACCGGCATGACGGGATCGCCGATGCCGTCCTTCGTCGAGGCACTGGCGTTAGGCACCGAGACGATGAGCGAGGAACAAAAACGGGAGACGATCAACCATCGTACTTGGGCGGTGGTGCAGTACCTGCGGACGCTGGCCGCCCAGTAGGACGGGCGACGACGGGGTCGTGACGGCCACCGGGCGCGCCACCGACCCTTTCATGATCACTCCGCGACGCCACACGTGTCACGGCGGCAGGACACTGGCCGCGCAGGTCGCCGGCCCGCTTACCTGACACCCATCAGGTCGAGCGTCGCGAGGGCGATGACCTTCGTCGCATTCACAAGGTCGGCGATCCGGCACCACTCGTCGGGCTGATGCGCCAGCTCGAGCTCCCCGGGGCCGTACGCGACGCAGTGCGGCACGCCGGCGATGCGTGCGAAGTGCTTCTGATCGTAGGTGCCGGGGCTGGCGGCCAGCGTCGCCGGCTTGTTCAGGATCCGGAGGATCGCCGCATCGAGCGCGCCGACGAGTGGCGATCCGTCCGGCGTCTTCGTGGGATGCACGATCATGAGGTCGCGCACCTCGTACTCGAGGCCCGGCGTCGCCCTGACCGCCCGCTCGATCAGGTCGACGATCTCACGCCTGGTCGGCTCGAAGCCCTCTTCGATCAGGAATCGCCGATCGAAGACCGCCCGGCAGCAGTCGCGCAGGGTGTCTGGATGCCGCCGACCGGCTGGCCGCCGTCGATGCCGTTGATGTTGATCGTCGCGTGGCGGGCGCCGTCGGGCACGACCGGCATTGCGGTCGTCCGGGCCGCAAGCACCGGCTGCAGTTCGCTCTTGATCGCCTGAAGGACATGCCCCATGCCCTCGATGGCGTTCACGCCCAGAAACGGCATGCTCCCGTGCGCGATCCGCCCGCGCGTCGTCAACTCGAACCAGTAGACGCCGCGATGGCCGATGCAGATCCGATCGACGTCGAGCGGCTCCGGGATGATGACGTAGTCGGTCCGGTCTTTCGCGACGCGCCCCTGTTCCGCAAGCCACGCGACGCCGGCGAATCCGCCGCTCTCTTCGTCAACGGTTCCGCTGATCTCGATCGTCCCCGAAAGCCGCACGCCGGCCCGCTTGATCGCCTCGGCGGCGAACACAGCAGCCGCGATGCCCGCTTTCATGTCGCAGCTGCCGCGGCCGTAGATCTTGCCGTCACGTACGATCCCGCCGAACGGATCGACCGTCCACCCGGCACCGGCCGGCACGACGTCGAAGTGCCCGTTGAGATGAACGACCGGTCCGGGGCCGCCACGACGGCCGCCGACGACGTTGACGCGCGGATAGCGGGCCGAGTGCTCCGGCCGCCCGTCGGCGACGAAGTACTCGACGTCGAAGCCATCGGCGGCGAGGCGGTTCCCGATGAAGCGGGCGCAGTCGTCGTACGCCTCACCGGGCGGGTTGACGGTGGGGATGCGGACGAGAGCGGCGGTGAACGCCACCATCTCGTCGGTCGCGCGCTCGACCTCGGCGACCACGCGGTCGATGGCGTGCATGTCC
>ODAK010002487.1_pt1 | contig 19442 bp, 16 predicted proteins | sample 1539591 | NCBI WGS metagenome assembly ODAK01 (sample SAMEA3539303, study PRJEB22396) | soil metagenome | biome: tundra; feature: field; material: soil | place: USA | collected 2010-05 | depth 0.15 m | reverse complement strand
GTTTTCCTCCCCCTGCTGCCCCACACCAAACACCTGCACCTCGTGCTTAGTCCCGTAACCGTATTTCTCAAGCGCCCCGGCTTCAGCGACATTCCCAAGCTCGCGGGCGACGAAGACTTCGGCCTTGTCGCTGGCAAGGACGTCACCAAAATTACCGCGCTCCAAGCCTTGTCGTGCGTCGAGTGTGGGCGCTGCACCGAGCATTGCCCCGCTTACAACACCGGCAAGGTCCTGAATCCAAAGGAAGTGATCCTCGGCCTGCGCTCCTATCTCAACACCGAAGGGCCCGCGTCGGAAGCCCCGTTGCTCGGCGCATCCATCTCGGAAGAAGCCATCTTCCAGTGCACCACCTGCGGCGCCTGCGAATTTCAGTGTCCGGTCGGCATCCAGCACCTGCCTGCAATTATTGGGTTACGACGCGGTGCGGTCAACACCGGCGCCTGGGAAGACACCTACGGCACCAAACTCTTCCTCACCATGGAGCGAAACGGCAACTCGCTCGGCATGGCCTCCGCCGAACGTCAGAAGTTTATCGATAAGAACGCGCTCCCCCTCTACGACGGCACCCAGGAGTATTGCCTCTGGCTGGGCTGCATGGGTGCTTACGATCCGGCTGGGCGCGAAACCGTGCTAGCGCTCGTGAAAGTGCTGAACCATCTCGGCATCACCTTCGGCGTCCTGCGCAAAGAGAAATGCAACGGCGACCCCGCCCGCCGTCTCGGCAACGATCTTCTCTTCACCACACTGGCCGAAGAGAATCTGGAAAACATCGCTCAAAACAAGGTAAAGAAGTTCCTCAGCATTTGTCCGCATTGTGTTAGCCCCATGGGGACAGACTGGCGCGAAGCCGGCACCACAGTGGAGATTGAGCCCCCCTCCGAACTCCTCGCCCGCCACAGCGCCAAACTCCCCATTCTCAGAGACGATGAGGGGCGCGGCAAAGTGGTCTATCACGATCCCTGCTACCTCGGCCGTTACCGCGGCGTGTTCGACGAGCCCCGCCAGGTGCTCGCTCGCTCAGCCGATCTGGTCGAAGCGCCGCGTAATCGCGAACGGTCCTTTTGCTGCGGCGCGGGCGGCGGCCAGATGTTCCTCGGCGAAGAAAAAGGCAAGCGCGTCAATATCGCCCGTGCCGAAGAACTGGTGGCGACCGGCGCGGACACGGTAGCGGCGGCCTGCCCTTTCTGCGCCTCCATGTTCCGCGACGCTCTTAAGACGGTGTCGGATCAGCCCCCCGCGCTGCTCGACATCGCGCAGATTGCGGCGCGCGCGATCGAAAAAGCGAATCACACCACCTGAAAATATTCTTCGCAAGGGCTAACTGCCGGTCCTCCAGAACCTTAACACGCTCCATCACCCAAGCCTCCCCGGCCAGACTCGCCCTGTCTCCCGACGATGAAACGACCACACTACCGCGGCTACTCCGAGTCCATGCCCGGCGCCCTCGACCTGCATCTCTTAGTCAACGGCCGCCGGGAGACGGCAGAACCATCAGCATGGATATTCCCGGCGAAGATATCGCCCTCGCCCATACCCGCGCCTTCCGCGCCAACGCCCCGGCTTTCAATTTGCCTTCACGAACGGCGCCGCGGCCGCTCACGCTAAGCCGGACTGAGCAGCAGGGCTCAAAGAGTGAAAAAGGTGCTACTTCTTTTTCAGCGCGGCGGCAATGCGTTCGATAGTAACGTGCTCCAGTTTCACGGGATTGACCGGTTTTTCGCCATGCAGCGGTGCACGGCTGATGGCCGAAACCACGCCCTGCCCGGCGACGACCTCACCGAAAATGGTGTAATGCCCGTTCCACTCAGGTACCGGGCCGTCGGTGATGAAGAACTGGCACGAGCCGGTATCCGGCGCACCAGTGTTGGCGATGGCCAGCCGGCCGCTGCGGGTGAATTGCAGCCCGGGGAAAAACTCGTCCGGGAGATGAATACCGCAGTCATGCCCGCTGTTGCCGGTTGGGTCTCCCGACTGAATCATGACGCCACGTATCACTCGATGAAACGTGATGTTGTCGTAGAGCGGCCGCTTCACCATCGCGCCCGTCTTCGGTTCTTTCCATGCAAGCGTGCCCTGCGCCACGCCAACGAACATTTCGACTGCGCGGGGCGTGACTTTATCGAAGAGCCGAGCGGTGATGTCACCTTGAGACGTATGCAGGACGGCGTAGAGCCCGGGAGGCAGAGCGGGCGAGGGAGTATCCTGAGCCAGCCCCCCGGCAGCCATCAGAATCAGGAAGGCGCAGGTGGTTCGCATGGGCTATTTCCGGATATGCTTTTCCAGCATCTTCCGGCGCACCACCGCTCCGTAGACGTTGCCTTCGTCATCGACGCCGAGGCCTTCCGCGCCACTGTGATCCGGCGTGTTGGGTTCCATGTCCTGAATAAACGCGAAGACCTTGCCGTCTTTGGCGCTGCCGATACGAATCCCTTTAGTCCAGCCTGGCCGCTCGCGGGCCCCGGTATCAGGACCCGACTCGGAATCGGCGACATATATGGTGTCGTCCTTCGTGATGTAGATGCCGCTCGGGCGGCTGAACTGCTTCCACTCGTCGAGAAAACGGCCTTCCTGATCGAAAATCTGGATGCGGTTATTGATGCGGTCACCGACGAAGAGGCGCCCCTGGGAGTCGAACGCGATGGTGTGCGGCTCCTGCATCTCGCCCCGGCCAGTGCCCTTCTTCCCCCATTGCTTGAGGAATTTTCCGTCTTTCGAAAACTTCACGATGCGGTTGTTGCCCGGGGTGCCGGTCGCGGAGTCGCGATGACCGTCAGCGACGAAGATATCGCCGTTGCGCGCCACTGCCACGTCGGTGGGTTGGCGGAATGTGTCAGTGCCGTCTCCAGCTACACCCGCGCGGCCCAGCGTCATAAGCACCTTGCCTTCAGGAGAAAACTTGAAGACCTGATGGCCCTTGCCATTAGCTCCGAGGGCGTCCGTGACCCAGAGATTCCCTTCGGAATCGACCGTCGAGCCGTGGGGAAAAACGAACATCCCGCCGCCCCAGCTTTTGACCAGTTTCCCGGACTTATCGAACTTCAAAATGGGGTCTTCGCTTCGACCTGCGCAGGAGTTTTCGAAGCACCGATAGATGACATAGATGAAACCACCAGGAGCCGGTTCTACCGCAGTGACGGCAGCCTTCCAGGGCAGACCGCCCGGCGGCGGACCCCAGTCGCGAACGGTTCGGTAAGGCTGAGGGAGATCGTTAACCGGCTTAACGTCGGTGTTCTGCGGAGGCGCCGCAACACTCAGAATGACAAGTGCGAGCGACGCCGCGGCTGCCGCAAAACGGCCCGGAGTGATGAGCTGCTTCATGATCCTCCCCGTGGATCTTTTACTGTATATCAGCCGGCTATAAAAGCTGAAACCACGGCATGGAGCGCTGCAATAGCGCCGCAGAGTTCGGGCAGCAGTTCGCGGGGCACTCTTCCCTCCCCCGCGATCGCTTCGATGCGAGAAGAGAGCCGATAAACACGCGGTGAGCCGACGTTGCCGGACGCGCCCTTCAGCGCATGCGCCGCCAATTGCACGGCGGTTAGGTCGCCCATTTCTGCCGCGCGGACCAGCGCGGTCAACTGCAGCGGCGCGTCCTCCAAAAAACTGGCTGCGACCACCCGCGCCAGGTCTTCCTGTCCCATCATGCGGAAGATCAGGTCCTCAGCGTCGAACAAGTTGACCGATGTCGGACTCATCCCACGCGCCCCGGCGCGGTCCCCGCCGCGAGCTGATAGAAAACGGACCGCAGGTACCGCTTCGCCTCGAACTGAGGATAACCATTCAGCGATTCCATAGAACCAATAATCAGGGAGCCATCGGCATTCAGCCGTTGCCCGATTCTGCGGAATAGCGAAACGCGGTCCGCATCGTTGAAGTAAATGGCGACATTGCGGCAGAAAATCACGTCAAAACTCCCCAGGGCGGAGAAATCCTGTATCAGGTTCAGATGCCGGAAGCTGGCCATGGCGCGAATCTCATCGCGGATCTTCCAGCCGCCTTTCTCGTGCGGCTGGAAATATTTCTCCCGCAGAGGATCGCTGAGCCCGCGCGAGATATCGATCTGGCCAAAGATTCCGGCACTGGCCCGCGCAACTGCCTGATCGGAAATATCGCTGCCGAGCAGCCGAACGTCATAGCGATTCAAATCACCCAGGGTTTCGCGGAGAAGAATGGCAATGCTGTAGAGTTCCTGCCCGGTGGAACAGGCGGCGCTCCAGATTCGGATCAGAGGCCGGCCGCCCGCCCGGACGCGCCGGTCGATCAGCTCGGGAATAATCTTGTGCCGCAGCATTTCGAATGGCGCGTTGTCCCGGAAAAACAGCGTTTCGCCCGTAGTGATTTCGTCGATCATGCGCCGGCCGAGTTTTCCGCCGAAGTCCGACCGCGCCATGCGCACGAGTTGCGAAAAGCTGTGGCACCCGTGCTCCTCGGCCAGGTGACCCAGCCGTCCTTCAATGAGGTAATCCTTCGTGCGGTCCAGCGTGATCGCGCAAACCGAATAGATGTAACGCGCCACCTCCTCGCGCTCTTCCGGCAGCAGACGGATCATGCGACTCTTTCCTGAACCGCACGGACGAGGAAAGCAGCGATGCCGTCGAGGGGAACCACGGTATCGATCACTCCTGCCTGGATCGCTTCCCGCGGCATGCCGAATACCACGCAGCTTGCCTCGTCCTGCGCCAGGGTGGCACAGCCGGTCCGCTTGAGCAAGCGAAGTCCCTCGGTGCCGTCGTCACCCATGCCGGTGAGAATTGCGGCGACCGACCTGCCGGGGAACTGCAGCGCCGCGGAGCGAAACAGATAATCGACCGAGGGCCTGCAGTTCCGTTCCGGCGGATCATCCGTCAGCCTGATAACGGTTTCTCCCTTAGGGCCCGCGGAAATCTTCATTTGCCTCCCGCCCGGCGCAATGTAGACTGCGCCCGTCCCGGCGATTTCGCCGTCTCTCGCCTCCGTCACGCGTACCGCGCTTTTTGCCTGAAGGCTTTCCGCAAGGGCACTGGTAAACAACGGCGGCATGTGCTGCACAATGAAAACCGGCGCCGCCAGTTTCGCCGGCAACGCGGGTATGACGCGCGCCAGAGCGGCCGGGCCCCCAGTGGAAACACCGATCAGAACAATTGGCGAACCTTCGCCGCGGGCGACGCGCGCCCCGCCGGGTGCCCGTATCGAAGGCTGCGCGTCCGCTGCGGCCAGCGCCCTGACGGGACCCACCCCGCCCCGGGCGAGTATGTCCCGGATCTGCCGCCGCCGATCAAAAGCCCGCACGATGGGGGTTAGCAGTATTCGCAGCCTGGTCAGATTGTCTTCCGCACTGCCTCCATCCGGTTTGGTGATGAAGTCGAATGCCCCGAGTTCGAGCGCCCGCATCGTCATCCGGCTGCCCCGCGCGGTATGCGAACTGACAACGACAACACCGGTTTTCGACCCCGCCGCCGCCATTGCCTCCAGCACCTGAATCCCGTTCATCTCAGGCATCTCGATGTCGAGCGTAACGAGGTCCGGCGCGAGGGAGGCCAGGCGAGCCAACGCAGCCTTTCCGTTCGGTGCGGTCCCCGCCACGGACACGCCGGGAAGGCCGGCCAGCGCCTCCGAAACGATACGGCGGAAGAAAGCTGTGTCATCGACCACAAGTACCCGAGTGCTCATCCCTCGATAGCCGCGTCACGAACGACGGGCTTCTCCAGTCAGTTCCCCGCTGTTCAGCAACGCAGTCACGCGGCCGCCGGAACGGTAAAGACCCTGAAAAAAACGTGTCTGCGCCGGAGGCAGGTTGGCCGGAACCGGGTCGAGCGCGTGCGGTTCGACTTCAATTACTTCGCCCACGCGGTCCACCAGCATGCCGATGAACTCGCCTTTGCCGTCCACGATTATGATGCGGCTCTCGGGACCGATCGCGGTTTGCCCGAACCCGAGAATGAGGCCGGTATCGAGCAGAGTGACGATTTTCCCCCGCAGGTTGATTACGCCGGCCACCGCCTCCGGAGCATGCCGAATCCGCGTCACCGACGCCGCCCGGATTACCTCCTGAACGTGCGCCGCGTCCAGCGCGAACATGGCATCCCGAATAAAGAAGGTAGCCAGCAAAGAAGTCCGGACGGTCGTTTCCACAAGTGTTGCGGCCATTCCATTTCTCCCCTTAAACTGAGACGCGAAAACGCGCGACCGTCTGCTTCAGCTGCTCGGCAACCGATGAAAGTCCGCTGGCATTGGTGCGGACGTTTTCCGTCCCGCCGCTCACCGAACGCTCCATGTCAAGGATGTCGCGCGCCACCTCGCGGGTAATATGCGAAGTCTCCGCCACGCGCTTACTGGCATCGGCCACACCGGTGGAGGCTTCCGCAATATTCTGCGCGATGCCCTTTGTCGCGGCTGCCTGCTGTTCGATCGCCGCCGCGATGGAAGCGACAATTTCGCTCACTTCCTCGATCACGTGCGAGACTTTCCCGATCCCCGCTATCCCGGCCGCGGTGGCATCCTGCACACCTGCAATACGGGTCTTGATATCTTCGGTGGCCGCCGCCGTCTGCTGCGCCAGCGCTTTGATTTCGTTGGCCACCACGGCAAAACCTTTGCCGGCCGATCCCGCCCGCGCCGCTTCGATGGTCGCGTTCAGCGCCAGCAGGTTGGTCTGGGAGGAGATTTCAGTAATCGTCTCGGTGACTTTGCCGATTTCCCGCGCCGCCACACCCAGTTGATTGATCTGCTCCGTGATGCTGGTGGCCTGGCGTGTGGCATCTCCCGTAATGCGGCGGGCCTTTTCCGAGTTGCCCGCGATTTCACTGATGGTGCTGGTCATCTCGTCGGTCGCCGCGGCGACATTGCTTAGATTGGTGGTGGCTTGCTCCATGCCGGCCGCCACCGAAGTCACATTGGCACTCATCTCCTCAGTCGCCGCCGCAACGGTCTGCGCCTTTTCCGAGCCGGCACTCATCTGCCGGGCGCTTGCCGTAAGGTCGGAGGAAGCTCCGGACAGAGTTTGGACCCCTCCGGAAATTTCCTGCATCATCTTTCGCAGCGCCACGGTCATGGTCTGCGAACCTCGCGCGAGGTTCCCGGTTTCGTCGGCTCGCGTTTGCAGTTCTGCCGGCGCATCCTTCGACAGGTCCCCCTGTGCGATCTGGTTCAAATGAGAGGCCACCATGGTGATCGGTGTAGCAATGCCGCGAGTCAGAACAATGCCGCCGAAAATCGCCCCCAGCACCGCCAGCAGGCTCCCGACAATGAGTCCCGTCCAGGTAGTGCCGGAAGTTTCTTTACGGGTCTTTTCGTCCTGGACAACGCGGCTCTGCTGAAAACGAGACGCCTCGTCAGCCTTGGCATAAAGGGCACTTGTGGAAGCGGACGCACTGCGAAAGTCTTTGGCGGCGTCTGCGCTTTTTCCCGCCGCAAGAGCGGCAAGGGTGGTGTCGTTTGCCGTCACCATCGACTGGAGCAAATCCGCCATGTCGGCGCCGTGCTTGATACTAGTCGGACTGTCCGCCAGCCCCCTGAACTCTTCCAGCGCGGCAGCGCGATGTTTACTCAACTCGGCGATCCTGCTCACGACGTCTGGGGACGATTTCTTCTCGATGAGCATATTCGCAATGTTGCGGGAGATCTCCGAGGTATCGCCGGCCACTGCCGCGGCCAGCTCCGCCTTTGTCAGGCGCTCAAAAACCAGCCGTGCCAGCGTCTGATTGCTCTGCAGCGCCCACATGGACAGCCCGCTCAGGCCGGCTACAATCAGGAGGATTCCCCCCAGCACGACAGAAATCTTCCTGCCGATTTTCATGTTCGATATCGATGTCATTCGGTTTCTTTCCCTCTTTAATTCAACAACGCTGATAACCTGGAGTCTGCCTTGCCAACTGCCCTTTGAATGCTCGCCACCAGCTGGTCCCGGTCCAGCTTCACCTGATACTCGCTGACCCCGCATGCGAGACCGCGAGCGACTTCCTCCTCTCCGGCGAGGGAAGAAAGCGCGATTATCGGAAGGTTGGCGAAGCGGCCATCGGCGCGAATACGCCGCGTCAATGCCAGCCCGTCGAGGCGCGGCATTTCCACATCGGTCGCCACTACCGAGATCTCGCCCGCCCGGCGATCCAGAATCTCCCAGGCGGCCTGCCCGTCTTCCGCTGCCAGAACGTTGTAACCGACCGCTTCGATAAGGCGGCTGATCTGGCCGCGGAAAAAATCGGAATCTTCGGCAACCAGGATGGTAGGCGCCGTGCCGCACGCCGCCGCGCTTCCCTCCATTCTGCGGACGGGATCGGCTTCCGTCTCCTCTCCAAGCGCGCTCGACGCCAGCTCAAAAATGTCCAGCATGAGCGTCGTCTGCCCATTCAGCACGGCAGATCCCGCAATTCCAGTCTGGCGGAGCGTGATGGTGTCGAGGGCCACTTCCACTTCCACCATCTCGAGCGGCTCCGCAGCCAGCACGCCGAAGGGCCGGCCCGCCCGTTCAATCACAATCACTACCCACTGCGAGGCTTCGCTGAGCTCTCCCACCGGCGCCAGATCGCTGAGACTAACGAGCCGCAGCGTCGCGTCGCGGTATTTCATGGTGCGCCGGCCGCCCAACACTTCGATCTGTGCCGGGTTCACGCGTTCCACGCGCGTGACCGATTCGGTGGGTAAAGCGCAAATCTCGGCGGGCACGTTACGGAACAGCAGCAGCGAATGAAGCTGCACAACGTCGTTCTCTTTGGAACCGGGCACCGTGGACTGCAGGTCCATGCCCTTCATTCCCGCCCGGGCCGCCAACCCGGCCACATCGAGAATCACGGCCACCCGGCCATCCCCCAATATGGTTGCGCCCGCATAGTCCCGCAGTCCCTGAAAGTGCCGCCCGAGCGGTTTGACCACGATCTCGACGGTCTCGTGGAGTTCTTCCACAATGAGCCCAAATTCAAAGGAGCCGGTGTCGACCAGCACGACATTCAGCGCCATTGTGGCGCCGTCTCTGCGGCCATAGCCCATGGCTTCGGACAGATGGAGCAGCGGCACCAGTCGGTCGCGCAGGAGCAGAACCTCGGCATCTCCGGCGCGGTCGGTCCGCTTCGCCAGTTGCCCGGCCGGGATGCGGATCAATTCCCCGACGCTGGTCTGCGGGATGGCGAATCGTTCTCCGGCATCGGAAATCAGCAGAGAAGGGATGATGGCCAGCGTCAGCGGCAGCTTGATGCGGAACGTGGTCTCCTGCCCCGGCCGGGATTCAATGTCGATCTTGCCGCCCAGCTTGTCGAGGTTGGTTTTCACCACATCCATGCCAACGCCACGGCCCGAAACGTCACTCAGCTTTTCCGCGGTCGAGACGCCGGGGTGGAAAATGAGGCCGAACTTGCCGGCTTCCGTCATAGACGCCACCTGTTCAGCGGTGACCAGACCTTTTACCACGGCCGACGCCGCAATCTTTTCCGCCGCCAGTCCTTTGCCATCGTCTTTGATTTCGATGACGACCTGTCCCGCCTGATGCCGGGCGCGGAGCAGGAGGCTCCCGATGGCCGGTTTGCCCGCCGCGCTGCGGATGGCGGGCGTCTCGATGCCGTGGTCGACGGCATTGCGCACCATATGGGTCAGCGGGTCACTGAGCCCCTCCAGAAGGCTCTTATCGATCTCGACCTCCGTCCCTTCCATGGTCAGTTCCACCTGCTTACCGAGTTCCTGAGCCAGGTCCCGCACCAGCCGCGGGAATTTGCTGAACAGGCTCCCTACCGGCTGCATGCGTGTCAGCGCAACGGCTTCCTGTAACTCAGAAGTGACAGCACTGATGCGATGTGCCCCTGCGCCGATGGCCCGCGCATCTCCGCTGGCTACCGCGTCATTGAGCTGATTGCGGCCGAGTACCAGTTCCCCGGCCAGAGTCATCAGCGAGTCCAGGAGTCCGATGTTCAGGCGGATGGTGCCTTCACCAGTGGTGAGCATTGGTCCGGCGGCGCTGACTTTCGGCCGAACTTCCGCATTGGCGGGCGGCTCAGATGCAACCGCAGCCGCCCGCGGTGCGGACTCGAGCCGCGCTGTCATTTCCGGTGCGCGTACGGCGGCAACCCGGTTGTCTTCAATCAGGCGGATATGCCCCAGAGGTATTTCGAAAACCTGACCGATAGAGACCGCATCGAGCAGAGTCGCGTACAGAATTTCCAGTACAAAGCGGTTGCGGATTTCATCGTCCAGTGTGCCGCAGCCCGCCACGTCAAATCCCGTATCGAGCACCGACCCACACCGCATCATCCCTTCGAAAAGCGCCAGGGGCGTGCGGCCTCTCCTCTCCACATCGTGGAGCAGATCGCACTCGACAATGAAGATCGAATTTCCAACGCGCCGCGCCTGCTCCACATCGAAGCCGGACGCGCGAACGAGGAGCCGGGCATCCTCCGCGGGCATGCGCAGGGGCACTGCCGGGGGAGTTGCCGGTCCGGCCGCATCCGGAGGCCCCGCCGCTGCGTCGGTAAGCGTGCTCAGGAAATCCGCGATATCCGCTTCGTTACTTTCCCGGTGGTTGTTAATCAGCTCGCGAAGCTTGTCGAAGGCGAGAAACAGAACGCCGACCATCGCGGGCGTGGGGACCAGTTGCCGGGAACGCACCAGATCCAGCACGTTTTCCGTCTTATGCGCCAGTTCGCGAATCCGCACCAGGTCAAAGAAACCCGCGCCGCCTTTGATGGAATGAGCCGCCCGGAAGACCCGATTGACCAGCTGCTCGTCGATGTCCGCTCCCGCTTTTTCGATGGCGAGCAGATCGTTCTCGATGGTTGCCAGGTGTTCGCGGCTCTCGGCAATGTATTCCTGGACCAGCTCATCGTCGAGCGCGAAATCGCTCATGCCCCCACCACGCTGTCGCCGGGCTCCCCGACGCCGCTGACGCGGAAATGCTGATGGATCCGCATCGCCACAAACAGATCGATCAGCTCCTCCGAGGCGTTGACCGCGGACAATTCTCCGCCCACGCGCGTCAGGGAATTGTGCGCCGCGATGAGCATGCCGAGCCCGACCGAGTCGATCATCTCCACATTCCTGAGGTCGATGGTCAGCTTGTGCGCGCCGCCGGCAATAGCGCCCCGCATCCTCGACCGAAGCTCCGGTACCGAAGCCGCCACAATGTCTCCCGTGGGTTGAATGACCGCCACGCTGGCATCTTCTGTCGTCATTTGCTCTGTTCCCTTTCCAAACTTTTCGGACCCCGTATGACAAGCGCCACCTGGTTACCCCGAAGGCTGAAGCGCACCCGGCTGGCGTAGGTCCTGAATATCTCGAGGCCCCTGCCGCTTTGTTCACTCGCGCCGGCGACCCGCCCGAGGGCCGTGCGCCAGTCGAAGCCGTCTCCTTCGTCGCGCACTAGGATCAAAAGGTTTCCACTCCGAGCCCGCACAACGCACCGCACGGTTTTGGCCGGATCGCCTCGGCTGCCGTGCAATACCGCATTCAACATCGCTTCCCGCAGCAATAATTCGCCGGCAAATGTCGTGCGGGCACCGAGCGAACCAAATCGTTGACGAAATTCCAATGCCGCACGCTCGACTTGTTCGACGGCCGGCGGGGCAACCGTATCAAGACGCAGCGCTGACCAGCCGGGCCTCCCCGGCAAGCTCACCTGCATACCTCGCCTCCCAGCAACAGCAAGTCATCGGTTGCCGCCCCGGGCTTCGGACGAACCGCCGCTGCAATTGTCCGCACTGCTTCCGCCAGTTCCACGCCGGAGGCCTCGGCGCAGGCTTTCGACAACCGATCCGTCCCGCCGCGCCGTCCACCGCCGGGCGAAGACTCAATCATCCCGTCGCTGTAGAGGTAGAAACGGTCTCCTTCCGCCACTGTCAGGTCCTTCCGCTGCAGGACCAGCGAACTGAATATCCCGAGGGGACTGGTATCCATTTCGACGGTCTTCACTGTGCCGCAATGCCGCACCAGAATCAGCGGGGGATGTCCGGCGCTGACCACAGTCAGCCTTTTGGTACGGCGGTTCAGCCGGGCGTAACAGGCCGTTACATACTGCTCGGCGCCCAGCAGATGCCGCATCACTGCATCCACGCCGCGCATGGTTTCCTCCGGTGAGAACACGGGGCCAGCATACTGGCGCAGCAATGCTTTGATGGCCGAAGTGAGGAAGGCGGCGCTGGCGCCATGCCCGCTGACGTCGGCTACGAAATATCCAAACACGTCCGAATCCACAGCCAGAACGTCGTAGAAATCTCCGCCGGCTTCCTCCAAAGGTTCGTAATACACCGCGAAGTGCGCTTCCGGGCATTCCTCCGGACGTACCAGAATCGACTGCTGGGCTTCGCGTAATTCCTCCAGCCTGGCGCGATGCTCCCGGATTAAGGCACGGCCGTTTTCTCTGATCCGAAGATGCACGCGGACGCGCGCGAGCACCTCCTCGCCATGCACAGGCTTGGAAAGGTAATCGACGCCGCCGGCTCTGAGCCCGATCACTTTGTTCTTCACGTCGTCCAGCGCGGATAGAAAGATAATTGGTATATCGGCGGTGGAAGGGTCCGACTTTAACCGCGAACAGGTTTCAAAACCGTTCTCCCCAGGCATCATCACATCCAGCAGAATCAGATCGGGTTTCTCCGTCCGGCTAAGAGCCCGCCCGGAAGGCCCGTCGCACGCCACCAGGGTTTGAAATCCCTCAGCCTGCAACACGCCCTGAATAGCATCCACATTGGTCGGCGTGTCATCCACAATCAAAATGCACGGAGCACTCATGACGCCACCTCCACGCTGTGCACCACCGTGCCGTTCCCGGGGCTCTCCGCGTGATCCATCCAGCGATGGATAGCCTCCTTCCGGAAGCGCCATTGCCGGCCGACTTTGTGGCACGGAATCTCGCCCCCCCGCACGAGCTTGTAGAGGGTGGACCGAGGCACCTTCAGATAAAGGGCGAGCTGTCCGATGTTCAGAATTTCGTTTTGCTCGTCCACCGATGTTGTTATCGGTAGTTGCTCAATATTTCTTTAGAAACGAAATTACTGCCGGTTCCATTCGACGCCGCGGGCGCGCAGCTCGTTTTCGGTCTGCCCGGCGGAATGGAACTGGACGGCATCGATGCCCTGCCCTTTGGCGGCCTCCACATAGGCGGCAATGTCATCGGTAAAGAAGCATTCCGAGGGAGCGCAACCGGCCTCCTCAACAGCTCGCCGGTAGATGGCGGGGGCCGGTTTCATGGCCCCTACTTCATAAGACAGAACCAGCGACCGGAAGTGCCGCAGGAGCGGGTAGTTCCGGCGCACCGCCTCAAAGTGTATGACGTTGGTGTTGGACAGCAGGAGCAGACGGTACCGGGCTCCGAGGCCTGCGAGCAGCGCTTCCGGGATCAGGGTTTCGGGGAGGAAAATCGAATTCCAGATGGCGCAGAAGTCTTCGTAGGAAACATCGAGGTCAATCTGGCGGCACAGCGCCGAGGCGAAGTCGCGCGGAGCAATCTGGCCGCAATCGAGACGCTCCACCAGACCGGAGGCAGCCATCCGGGCTCGAATCTCAGCTGCCGGGATGCCGGAGAGATGCTCGGCGCGTCTATAGGCGTGGATAAAGTCAAAGGGAACGATCACGCGGCCAAGATCGAAAATGATGGCTTTGATCATGCCGGATTGTCCAGCACAGGCGCCGGATCTTTTTCCCGTTGGTGCCAGTGATGTCCCGCGAATGCCGCCACCATAAGAAGGATAACGGCGAAGCCTCCGTTGGCGACGGCATCCGTTCCCATTAATCCGCGAGCGCCCCAGTGTTTGTAGCCCACCCCGTCCAGCCAGGTCATATACGCGATCGGGATATTGCCGGAGGCATTGAGGGTGGAATAGGCAGCAGCGGCCGCATGACGGCGATGGCCGACTACGTCGAGCAGCAGCGCTGTGTAGACGGCGTAGGCGACGCCGGTGGAGATAGCGTAAGCGGAGTAGCCCGCGCCATATGTGAAGGGAGTGGGGGGGCCGAGGGCGAGATACGTGCCAAAAATCGCGGCCACGACTCCGGCCAGCGCGTAAGCGACCATCCGGTTCATCCGGTCCGCCGCATAGCCCCCGAGGAAACAGCCGGCAGCCGACAGAAGGCCGCCCGCGATTCCAGTGACCCAGAGAACTTCAGTGCCGGACGTATGGTAGTCGGGCCCGACGCCCGAAATCAGGTTCCCAATACCGGCGCTGCCCACGGGCGAAAGAAAAAACGTCAGCCCCAGCCACGTGCGGCGCGCTGTCAGGACTTCGCGGAGATCATGAAAGAGACCAGCCATCTGGGGACCGATGGCCCGCCGCACCGGCGCCGGTTCTGTTACAAGGAACGTGGCCAGCGACGGCAGCAGGATCGCCGCCGCGACCGCCAGGGCCACCACGGTCAACGGAGTGTTGTCGGCCAGCCAGATGACGATGCCGCCGCCAATTGTGCCGCCGCCGAGGCTCCCCGCCTGATACCAGCCCGCGGCACGCCCGCGGAACGATTCCGGCATCACAGTCAGCAACGCGCCATTGGCCGAACCCAGCAGCCCGGCGAAAGCATTCATCAGGAACAACAGCAGGGTGAGCAGCGGAAGGGGGCCGTGCAAATTCAGAATGGCGGCAGCCCCAACCAGGGCAGAGGCCGCGGCAGAGACGAGAATACAGATACTCCGGCGCAGACCGGCATCGGCCAGCGGCGACCACAGGAAATACCAGATGGCCGGAATGGTGGAGACGGCGACGACGCCGGCAATGCGGTCCACCGGCACGCCATATTTCCGCAGGAGATAGGGCATCAGAATCGTAGAGACGGCGCTGGTGAATCCATAGGGGAAAATGAGCACGCCGAAGAGCCACGGGGGATTATGCGAAGGCACGGGCTGCGCTGTTTCCGGATGAGGAGGCAGAAAACCGAGTGTACAACGGAGCAGGGTTATTTCAGGTGGGATACTATCTGAGAATATGTTGAACTACCGTGAAGCAGCGCAATCGCTGACTGATTCCCTGAAACTGACGCAGCCGCCCGTGGCTGTCTCACTCAACGGCAGCCTTCCTCCGGGCGTCGCGGAGTGGACAGGCCACAGCCCGGCCGGCTGCCGTTTCTGGCAGGAGGCGGGCACCCGCGTTTTTGCAACCTCCGCGAGCGACCACAATCTGTGCTCGATCGGGCTCTACACGCATAACCTCGAAATGACCGACGCAGCGGGTAAGGACCTGGGCGATGCGCTGAAGGTCTTCAACGATCTGGGCTATGTGCGGGAACAGGATGTGCCGCAGATTCCCGTGCTCGCATCCAAACCGAAGTATGTTGTCTACGGCCCGCTGGCGGAGATTCCGGTGACGCCGGACGTGGTGCTGCTCTTCGTGCGCGCGGATCAGACGCTTATACTCTCGGAAGCTTCCCAGCAGATTGAAAGCGGCCTGCCTCCGGCGATGGGACGTCCGGCTTGCGCGGTGATTCCGCAGGTTATGAATTCGGGCCGGTCGGCGCTCAGCCTCGGATGCTGCGGTGCGCGCGCTTATCTGGACATCATGACGGATGACGTGGCGTTGTATGCCGTGCCCGGCGCAGCGGTCGAAGCCTTCGCCGAACGCGTGGCGGCGCTGGCGAAGGCGAATGGCATTTTGACGAAGTTCCACCAGATCCGCAGGCGCGATGTGGAAGCGGGCGGCAATCCCACTGTCCAGGAATCTCTGGCGGCCCTGATGTCGGCCTAGTAGGGTGAGGTTTGGCAAAAAAAACGGCCGGAGTCGTGAGTGACTCCGGCCGTTTCGTTGTAAGTACCGGGTAGTTAGAACATGATACGCAGCGAAGCCTGCGCGCGGCGGGCAGTGGTTCCGTCCGGCGGCGCCTGGGTCTGGAGTATCTGGCCGTAGAGGGCGTAAGGGACGAGCACCGACTGCCCGGCCGAGTTCTTCGTCAGAGTATATTGCTGCTCGTTCAGCGGAGCGGAGCCGGAGACGATCAGGTGATTGAAGACATTTTGCGCTTCAAAGGCGAGCTGCACTTTCACTCTCTCCGTCACGGAAAAAGTTTTCGACAGCCGGGCATCGGTACGAAACGTGGGAGGCACATTCAGGTTGCCCACCGGCTCGAACGGCACCCGCTGGGTATTGTAAGCGCTGCTCGAAGGTCCCAGTCCGTTGATCGACGAGGTGCCGAAAAGCGAAGTGCCTGCGACGGTGGGTAGCGTCGACGCCGACACACCGCCGATGGTGGAGTTGACGGGGAACCCGGAGGCAAATGTCGAAACGAACGACAACTGCCAACCGTTGATCACCTGGCGATCCACCCAGCTGGTGCCGGACGTGAATTTCGGGCTGACGATGCCGGTGAGCACCATGCGATGCCGCTGATCGGTTGCGCTGCTGCCTTTTTCCGCCGCGAAATTGTTGTTGTAGAACGACGTCGGGTAGCTCTGCGCGAAGAGGATGCCGCTCGAGCCGTTCGCCCCGCCCGCGCCGCCGAGATTATCGTCAATCGAGTGCGACCAGGTGTAGTTGGCAGCGCCCTCGAACCAGCTCGTATAGCGGTGATTGACGGCGACAATCAGACCGTTGTACCAGCTGTTGGCGTTGGAACTCATGGCGATCACGCTGTTGTAGTTCGGGTTAATCAGCTGTGCGCGCGTATAAAGAGGCACCGTAAACGCGCCCACCTGGCTGCCGGCGGCGTTGTCGATCAGATAGGTGTAGCTGGTGGTGGGCTCGGAGAGGTTCGCGTTATACGCGGTGGCGATATGGAGACCGCGGCTCCAGATATAGGAAACAGTCATGCTGGTGTTGTGGTCCAGTTCGCGCTGGACAGAAAGCTGTGCCTGCTCCGAATAAGAGTTCCTGTAGTCCTTTGTATTGAACTGGACGGTGGGCGCGTTGGCCTGGCCAGTGGGGTTAGTTGGCAAATAGTTGGGAAATGCCGGTCCGGCGGCCAACTGCGCGGCCACAGTGTTCTGCAGCGTGTAACTGGGCTGGTAAGAGCCGTTGCCTTTCGCGAGTCCATCCACAATCTGGGAAATGTACCGGTTGTAGAACATGCCATAACCGACGCGGACTACCGTCTTCCGGTCGATGGTATAAGCTGCGCCAATCCGCGGGGCCCAGTTTCCGGCCTTGTAATTGAGCGTCGCGGTCTGCGGCCAATCCGCCGGAAGGTTGATAGCGCCCAGCGCCACCGGCGCAGTCGGCTGCGGCAGCGTGGTGTATTCGAAGCGCAGACCGGGGCTGATGGTCAGCTTCGGCGTGACATGGATCTCGTCCTGGGCGAAGAAAGCGAAATCCCGCATGTGGCCGTCCCACAGGGGATTACCGAAAGTCTGGGAGTAATTCGTCCAGTTCTTGCCATTCACCGGGTTGCTGAAATCGAGGGCGAAGGCGTTGATATTGGCATAGGTATAAGTGCCGAACTGGTTGGAACGCTGGTAGTCATAGTCTTCTGTGTGCGACCAGTCCAGGCCGAACTTGAGGGCGTGCCGTCCCACCGTCCACGCATAAGTGTCCGAAATCTGGAAGCGCAGTTCGCTGGGGTGCAGGCGCGGATAGGCAGAAGCATAGCCAATGTTACTGAGGCTTCCGCTCGAAATCGAGTAAGAGGCAGGTCCGGTCACCGGCAGAAGAGTGGGACTGGCGGGATCATACTGGCGGTCTTTGAACATACCGAAGCGAAGTTCGTTGACCGCGTTGGCCCCCACTACCGTAGTCAGGCCGGATTTCAGCGTGCGGTCGAAAACGTTGGTGTCCGCGTTGTTGCCGATGGCGCCGCCGTTGGTGATCACGCCCTGGGTTTGAATGCCGTTGGGCGCGCGAAAATCGAGATAGTTGAATTCGGCATTGAAGCGGTTCCGGTCGTTGATCTGATAGTCGATTTTGCCGAAGAGCAGATTCTCATCCACCTTACGCGGGACCAACTGCGGGCTCACACGGGTTTCGAGGAAATTGATCGCCGCCGTGCACTGCGCGGCTGCGGCGCGGGTGGCGCCATAGGACGTTCCTCCGCAGCCGGTAACCGGATCCACTGCGCCGGTGGGATTACCCGACGGATTGAACAGCGAGGAGCTGATGTTGGAGGAAAGGATCGGATCGTTGCGGCGCTGCAGTTCGCCGTTGAAAAAGTAGAACAGCTTGTTTTTGACTACCGGGCCGCCCACGCTGGCACCGGCCTGATGGCGCCATTCGGGCGGATTGATACCGAGAGCGGTCGGGTCGGTGGCGCTGAGGCTGCGGTTGCGGAAGAACCAGTACGCCGTGCCGTGGATGGAGTTGCTGCCGCTGCGAGTGATCGTGTTGACGATGCCGCCCGAAGCCCGCCCGTATTCGGGGAGGAAATTGCTGGTCACCACCTGGAATTCCTGAATGGCATCCTGCGCAATGTTGTAAGACCGGGTGCGGCCGGCGTTCTCATCGTAGAAGGTGTTAGTGGTGTCAATGCCGTCGGTCAGGAAGCTGTTACCGGCGGTGTTGCCGCGAAACGACAGCAGACCGAAGGCGGCATCGTTGGTGACGCCGGGCTGCAGCAGCACGAAGCTGTCGACGCGGCGCCCGTTGATGGGCAGGTCCATGATTTCGTTGTTATCCACCACACCGGAAACGTCCGTCTTGGTGGTTTCGACAATCGGCGCATCGCTGGTGACGCTGACCTGCGTGCTGCCGGCCGCGCCGACCGTCAGATTGACCGTGAAAGTCAGCGCCTGGCCAATCGCGAGCGGAAATTCGTTCACCTGATATTTGCTGAAGCCGGTCTTCGTGACAGTAATCGTGTAGCCGGGGCCGGGCGTCAAATCCGGGACAGTGAAAAGGCCCGCGCCATTGGTCTGCAGCTTGCGATCGAGACCCGTCTGCATGTTAGTGACAACCACGTCGGCGCCGGGTACGGCCGCTCCGGTGGCGTCCAGAACTGTCCCTCCAATTGAGCCGGTTGCGGCCTGACCGAAAACAGGTTGGGTGGAAACGAGAAACACCGCGAACGCCGCGGCGAAAAGAGCTAAAAGTCTGGCTTTTTGTTTCATCTGGAAACTGAACCTCCTGCAGGATTTGATCCTTCGAGTCGGATTACCGGACGAACGGCCCGGCGGCGAAAACACAACGCCGGACATCCACTAAGTCGTCATGCGCGGACAATCTTCCTGGCCTGGCATCCGCCACTGGCGGGGTGGCAAGGAAACACAAAACTAAAAACCTGTAAGACCTGTGACCCCTGTCCCGTGAGCAACGCGGGACTTACAAACTCACCATAACACGACGATGTTGCTTTTCAATGACCGGAAAGTTGCCGGAATATGACTAATCTGAAACGGTCCGGAATCAAGAAGATACGGATTTATAAAAACTTAATTTTGCGGGGACAAGGACTGCCCGGTTCGTCATTGGTGGAACGGTTCAGCTAACCTGTTTGATGGATGAAACTGAGCGAACTGGCGGCGGCGCTGAACACGAAGCTGGAGGGAGATGGCAGCATCGAAATCACGGGCGTCCGGGGCCTCGAGCAGGCCGATGAGGGCCATATCACCTTCCTTGCGAACCCGAAATATGCGCCGCGTCTGA
>ODAK010002486.1_pt1 | contig 19442 bp, 15 predicted proteins | sample 1539591 | NCBI WGS metagenome assembly ODAK01 (sample SAMEA3539303, study PRJEB22396) | soil metagenome | biome: tundra; feature: field; material: soil | place: USA | collected 2010-05 | depth 0.15 m | reverse complement strand
CTCGACGAGCTCACGCACGCGTTCCTGAGGGTCGAGAGTGTCGCGATGGCCCTTGCTCGCCAGCTCGATTCTCAGGCCAACCAGGAGGCACCGTGAGCCCGCGTCGACTCCGGAGTCACTACCGGCCGGAGGTCTGGGCCGAGGTCGAGCGCCGGGGCGCGGAGCGCGTGAGCGAGACATGCTCGATCGCTCGAGGACCGCGACCGGACAAGTCCGTCCGCGTCACCGTCTCGCTTCACCCGGTGATTGCGGCACTATTGGACGTAACCTGCGCGCACCTCGAAAAGAGCAGGGACGAGACCGTGGCGGACGGTCTGCGGTGCCTTTTCGCGTCGCTCCCACGACCGGACGACGAGCAGTAGCTTCGAGCTTCGCCTGCTGCCCCTCGGGTGAACCGGGAGGCAGCGGGAGACGAGCGAGGGAACGAACATGAAGAGCACGAAGCGAGGACGAGGTCGGCCGCCGACGGGGTGCCCGAAGTGGAACCCCGAGAAGCAAGTCTGGGAAGCGCACATCCTCAAGCCGACCGGCGGGCGCAAGCCCGTCCCGATGCCGGGGATCGCCGAGCACGAGACCGAGCGGGCAGCCGCGAAGGCGAAGGAAGTGGCCGAGGCGGCAATCGCCGGCGGCTACGTGCCCGCGGAGGCGCTCGAGACGGTCAACGAGTGGTTCGAGCGCTACTACAAGGCCGCCGAGAGGGGCGAGGTCGGGCGCAAGAACCGCGGGCAGCCGCAGGTCACGGCGAAGGACCGCGAGAAGCGCTTCCTCAACTGGATCTCCCCCATCATCGGGACCGTGCCGATGAGCCGCGTCGGGCCCGACGACCTGCGCGCTGTCGTGCGTCGGCTCGACGAGGAGATCCGCAAGCGCACGCGCTTCTACGCCGCGGAGTCGACCGAGGCGCGCCAGGGCCGCAAGCCCGGGCTCTCGGCGAAGGCGGCGCGCAACATCTGGGGTGAGTGCACCGCGGGCTTCCGCGAGGCGTCGACGAGCAAGGTCGAGAGCCTCCGCGTACGCAACGACGACCCGACGCGGGGCGTGCAGCCGCCGATGACGACCGCAGACCGCGACATGGCGGCGCTCTACCCGAGCGAGCTGCTCGCCTTGCTCGGGGCTCCGAGCGAGAAGGTGCCGACCTATAGGCGCATCCTGTACGCGGTCGCGGGGTACTCAGGGCTGCGCGTCGGCGAGCTCCGGGGCCTGACCGCGTCGTCGGTCGACTTCACGCACGGAGTCATCAACGTCCGGGGGCAGGGGAAGGGGGGCAAGCTCGCCAAGACCAAGACGCGCGCCGGCCGGCGGCAGGTTCCCATCGAGCCCGCCCTGGGCGAGCTCCTCGCGCTGCTCGTCGACGGGGCGGAAGAGGGCAAGCCGCTCCTGCGGATCCCGCCGGCCGAGGACTGCGCTGCGAAGCTGCGCGACGACCTCGTCGCCGCCGGGTGCGACCGCGAGGAGCTGTTCGCCGACGATGACGAGCGCCAGCAGTTCACGTTCCACGGCTTGCGCCATACGGCGCTGACCCACTGGGCGGTCGCGGGCAAGGGCCAGCAGTGGCTCGCCGCCGCCGGTCACACCGACCTGGCGACGACCATGGGCTACGTCGACGTGGCCGTGATGCTCAGCGGGAGCTTCGGCCAACCCCACCCGCCGCTGCCCGCCTCGCTGCTCACCGAGGCGGCCGATCCGGAATTGTGGCGGAATTACCGAATTCCGGGGTCTAAGTACGCGGAATATTTGCGACCCCAACGGGAATTGAACCCGTGTTACCGACGTGAGAGGCCGGTGTCCTAACCGCTAGACGATGGGGCCCTGAACCGTGGCCATCCTGAGAGGAGCCTCTGACGAGCTCCGAGAACGAGCGCGGCCCGTATGGCACGCGCTCAGCTGGGGGACAAGGATTCGAACCTTGATAAGCGGAGCCAGAATCCGCTGTCCTACCATTAGACGATCCCCCAAGAGTGCGAAGAGATTGAGGAAGGTAACCGCGGCCATGTCACAGCGCCCGCGAAGGAGGCGGAACACTATTCGCGCCCCGTTCCTTGTCAAGCTTGCTCAAGCGGGGTGGGCGGATCGGGCGCAGCGCCGGCTGCCGAGCACAGCGTCGAGCATGACACCGCGCCCCGGCCCCTGAAGACCGGCCCTCTACAGAGAAGAGGACGAGGACGAGGACGGCGCCGTACTGGCCCCGCCGACCCGGGAGCCTCGGCCTTGCCCCTTGACCGCTCCCGAGAAGAGCTTACTTTCCGCGCGACTGGCGCTCGCACGAGGCGAGTGCCAAACGTAGCGCGGCGCCCGGAGACGAGGCGCCCCACCTCCCTAGGAGATCAAGAACTGCCATGAAAATCCGTCCCCTGGCCGACCGACTCGTGGTCAAGCGCGTAGAGCAGGAACAGAAGACCAAGGGGGGCATCATCATCCCCGACACGGCCAAAGAGAAGCCGATCGAGGGTCTGGTCGTCGCTATCGGAAACGGCAAGGTGCAGAAGAACGGCAAGGTGCGCCCTCTCGACGTGAAGACGGGCGATCGCGTTCTCTTCGGGAAATACTCGGGCACCGAGATCAAGCTCGACGGCGTCGAGCATGTGCTCTTGAACGAGGACGACGTCCTCGCGGTGTTGAGTTAAGCGAGCTTCGAGGAGAGAAAGATCATGTCCGCCAAACAAATCGCCTACAGCCGCAGCGCTCGCCACCAGATCCTCCTCGGGGTGAACGCCCTCGCGAACGCCGTCAAGGTGACGCTCGGGCCCAAGGGCCGGAACGTCGTCATCGAGAAGAGCTACGGATCCCCCGTCGTCACGAAAGACGGCGTGACGGTCGCCAAGGAGATCGAACTCTACGGCAGGCTCGAGAACATGGGCGCCCAGATGGTGCGCGAAGTCGCGTCGAAGACCAGCGACAAGGCTGGCGACGGAACGACCACCGCGACCGTGCTCGCCCAGTCGATCTTCTCCGAAGGCCTCAAGCTCGTAGAGGCCGGCGTCAACCCGATGGACCTGAAGCGCGGCATCGACGCCGCGGTGGCGGTCATCGTCGCCGAGGTGAAGAAGCTGGCGACGCCCACCAAAGACAAGACCACGATCGCGCAGGTCGGGACGATCAGCGCGAACGGCGACTCGGACATCGGCACGATGCTGGCCGACGCGATGGAGAAGGTCGGCAAAGAGGGCGTCATCACGGTCGAAGAAGCCAAGGGGATGGACTCGCAGCTCGAAGTCGTCGAGGGCATGCAGTTCGACCGCGGCTACCTGTCTCCCTACTTCGTGACGAACACGGAGAAGATGACCGTCGAGCTCGAGGACCCGCTCATCGTCATCAGCGAGAAGAAGGTGTCGAGCCTTCACGATCTCTTGCCGCTCCTCGAGCAGGTCGCCAAAGAAGGGCGCCCGCTCGTCGTCATCGCCGAAGACGTCGACGGTGAGGCTCTCGCCACGCTGGTCGTCAACAAGCTTCGGGGTCTCCTCAAGGTCGTCGCCGTCAAGGCGCCGGGCTTCGGCGATCGGCGCAAGGACATGCTCAAAGACATCGCCGTCCTCACGGGCGGCCAGGTGGCGACCGAAGACCTCGGCATCAAGCTCGAGACGCTCACGGTCAAAGATCTCGGCCGCGCCAAGCGCGTCACGATCGACAAGGACAACACAACGATCGTCGACGGCGCGGGCGACCCGAAGCAGATCAAGGGCCGCATCGAGAGCATCCGCAAGGAGGCCGACAAGGCGACCAGCGACTACGACAAAGAGAAGCTCCAGGAGCGCCTGGCGAAGCTCGCGGGCGGCGTCGCGGTCGTCAAGGTCGGCGCCCACACCGAGACCGAGATGAAAGAGAAGAAGGCGCGCGTGGAAGACGCGCTCCACGCGACGCGCGCCGCCGTCGAAGAGGGAATCGTGCCGGGCGGAGGCGTCGCGCTGATCCGCGCGTCCGCCGCGCTCGACAGCCTCAAACTCACGGGGGATCAGGCGTCGGGCGTTCGACTGGTGCGTCGCGCCATCGAAGAGCCCTTGCGCCAGATCGCCCAGAACGCCGGGCACGAAGGGTCGGTCGTGGTCGAGAAGGTCCGCGCCGGCAAGGGCGCGTTCGGCTTCAACGCCGCCTCCGAGCAGTACGAGGACCTCCTCAAGGCCGGCGTCATCGATCCCGCCAAGGTCGTCCGCATGGCGCTTGAGCACGCGGCGAGCGTCGCGGGCATGATGCTGACCACCGAGGCCGCCATCGCGGAGAAGCCCAAGAAAGAGAAGCCTGCGGCCGGCGGCGGAGGCGGAGGCATGGGCGGAATGGGAGGCATGGGCGGAATGGGGGGCATGGGCGGAATGGGAGGCATGGGGGGCATGGGCGGAATGGACGACTTCGACATGGATTGAGCGGCGCCGCCGCTCGGCTCCCCCTCGAAGACGAGGGCAAGCGAGCAAGCGAGCAAGCAAGCGAGACGGCGCGCGCCGGGGATGAACCATCCCCGGCGCGCCTGTTTTTGACTTGCTGGATCGCGTCGCCTTACACTTGAGGGTGGCGATGTCCGATCCGCTCTCCTCCCGCTTCGGCCGCGACTTCGCGGCGGGAGAGGTTCTCTTTCGCGAGGGCGGCCGGGGCGACGAGATGTACGTGATCCAGTCGGGCCTGGTCCGCATCGTCGAGCGGGTCGGGGGCGAGTACCGCTCGCTGGCGATACTGGGACGCGGGGAGTTCCTGGGGAGATGGCCATCCTCAACGGCAAGCCGCGCACGGCGACCGCGCACGTCCTCGAAGACCCGAGGTGCCTGGTCATCGACGCGGCGACCCTCGAACAGATGATCGCGAACAACACCGAGATCGGTCTCAGGCTCGTGAAGAAGCTCGCGCGGCGCCTCGACTCGGAGTTTCTCGAGATGCCCGGAAAGTTCGAGGGCTGACGGGTGGAGCTTCGCGTCATTGGCTGCCACGGTGGTGAGACGCCGAAGCATCGTACGAGCGCGTTCGTTCTCGACGACCGGATCGCGATCGACGCCGGCTCGTTGACCAGTGGAATGGACCTGAAGGCGCAGTTCGCGCTCGAGGCGGTCCTCGTGAGCCACGCCCACCTCGACCACGTGCGCGACCTCGCGACCATTGCCGACAACCGCTGCCAGAACGACGTGCCGCCGCTTGTCATCGCGGGAACGAAGGCCACCCTCGGCGTCCTGAAGAAGCACTTCTTCAACAACCTCCTCTGGCCTGATTTTTCCCGCATTCCCTCGGTCCGCAGGCCGGCGATCCGGTACCTCGAGCTCAAGCCCGAGAAGCCCGTGACTATCGCCGGTTACGAGGTGCGGGCCATCGCCGTGAGCCACACGATCGACTGCTGCGCGTTCGTCGTCACGGGCCCCGACGGGTCGCTCGCGTACAGCGGCGACACGGGGCCCACCGAGCGTTTGTGGGAGGTGCTGAACGGCGTCGACGACCTCAGGGCTCTCTTGATGGAGGTCAGCTTCCCGAACCACCTCGGGCGCCTCGCCAAGGTCAGCGGCCACCACACGCCCGAGACGCTGGGGCGCGAACTGAAGAAGCTCGAGCGGAGCAAGGAGCTCCCCGTGCTCCTCTATCACATCAAGCCGAGCTTTCAGCGCGAGGTCGAGCGCGAATGTTCGCGGCTCCCGCGGCTCAATCTCGCCGTATGCGCCCTCGGAGATCAATTCCTTCTGTGAGCTTTGCTGCGGCCTTGCATCTCGCCTCGGGCAGCCGCAAATAAAGCGTTTCCCGTGACGCAGACCCCTTCGACAGCTCCCGTTTCCGGAAGCACCGGCCCCGACGCGGTCCTCGGCCTGGAAGACGACCCCGAGGGCGCGATGCTCGTGCGAGACGAGCTCAGGCTGCTCTCCACGGTGCGCCGCGCGCTCGACGGCGCCGCGGGCGCCGACGTATCCGCGGCTCGAGGGCGCGCGCTCGACGAGGAGCGCTTGCTTCAGCTGCGCGACGAGGTCGCGGTCGCCAAGCCCGAAGACCTGCCGCCGCTCTTCGAGCAGATGCACCACCTCGGCGCGCTGAGGGCCCAGCGGGGCAGGAGCCTGTCGGGGACAGTCGATCGAGGCACGCCGTACTTCGGCCACATGCGCCTCGAGGAGTCGAACGGGGGGCTCGACCCTGGCGATCGGCGCGGCGGCCCTGGCGGGCACGTGGGCAAGTCAGCGACCCGGCGCCGTGACGTGCTCGTCGGGTCGAAATCGTACGTCGACTCCGCGGCGGGGATCCGCATCGTCGACTGGCGTCACGCCCCCGTCAGCCGCATCTACTACCGCTACGGCGAAGGCGACGACTATGAGGAGCAGCTCGGGGATCGCCTCGTCGAGGGTGTCGTCGTCGCACGGCGCGGGGTCAGCATCGTCAACGGCGAGCTCGTTCGCGTGTCGGCGCCACAAGGCGCGTTCACGCGGGGGCCCGACGGCCGATGGCGCAGGTCCAGCGTGAACCGCTCACGCCTCGAGACCGAGCAGCGCTGGGCGGCTCGCCACGGCGACGTGGCCACGTCGCGCCTTGGCGTCGGCGCCGACGGGCAGGCTCGCGACGACAAGCACTTGCCCGCGATCGCGGCGATGCTCGACGAGCGCCAGTACGATCTCATCGCGCGCGACAGCGCGGGCATCGTCGCCATTCAAGGCAGCGCCGGCAGCGGCAAGACCACCGTCGGCCTGCACCGCGTCGCTTACCTCGCGTTCCGCGAGCCGCAGCGCTTCCGGCCCGAGAAGATGTTCGTGGTCGTGCCCAACGACGCCCTCGTTCACTACGTGGGCCGGGTGCTCCCGTCGCTCGGCGTCACCGGGGTCGCGGTCACCACGTTCTCGCGGTTCGCCACCCGCCTGGTGAGTCAGCTCTTTCCGCGGCTCCCGGCCAAGGTGAGCGACGAGACGCCTCCGCTCGTCGCGCGGGCCAAGTCGCACCCGGCGATGCTCCGCGCGGTGTCCAGCATCGTACGGCGCATCGCCGCCACCACCGACGAGCGCGTGCGCGCCGCGCTGGCCCGGTGGCCGAACCCGGAGCTCGCCGTGGCCGCGTGGCTGGCCACCGGAGCCGAAGGACCAACGCCTCCCGACCTGCGCGTGTCGATGCTCTCGCAGTGGCTCGCCGGCAAGCGGCAGCTCCCGGGGACCGCCCAGGCAACGGGCCTGTCGCACGTCATGCGCGGCGCCCTCGAGCAGCTGCTGGCCGACGTTCGACGGCAGACTCGCTCGGTCGCGAGCGCGTGGGACGAGATCTTGACCTCGCGCGAGGCCCTCGACGAGGCGTTCGCCGCCGAGCCCGGGTTCGGCCCCGCGCGACTCGACCAGGTGCACGCGTGGTGCGTGCGCCAGGCGCGCGTCCGCGCCGAGCCCGAACGTGACGGCGAAGAGCCGTCGCTCGACGCCGAGGATCCCGCGCTGCTCCTCCGCTGCTGGCAAGAGCTTCGGGGTCCGCTCGTCGACGCGGAAGGCAAGCCGATTCGCTTCGCGCACGTGTTCGTCGACGAAGTGCAGGACGCGAGCCCGCTCGAGCTCCGCGTGCTCCTCGAGCTCACCGGGAAAGAGCGGTGCATCACCCTGGCGGGTGACATGGCCCAACGCATGCTCGACGACGGCGACGATCGCGGGGAGTTCGACTGGAACGCACTGCTCGACGGTCTCGGCGTCGCGCACACGACGATCGAGCCCTTGAAGGTGAGCTACCGGTCGACCGCCGAGATCACCGACTTCGCCCGCGCGGTCCTGGGTCCTCTCTCTCACGAAGACGTGCCCGAGACCACGCGGCGCGGCCCCCCGGTGGAGCTCTTCACGTTCGCTTCGCCGGGCGAGGCCGCAGCCTGGCTCTCGGAGGCGCTCAAGCAGCTCGCCCGCGACGAGCCGGGCGCGAACATCGCGCTCGTCGCGCGCTTTCCGCAGCAAGCCGACCTCTACTTCGAAGGGCTCTCGCGCGCCGAAGTCCCGAACGTGCGGAGGGTGGCCAAGCAAGACTTCTCCTGGGAGCCAGGTGTCGACGTGACCGACGTCCGTCAGACCAAGGGGCTCGAGTTCGACGAGGTCGTGCTCCTCGAGACGACGAGCGCGAGCTATCCCACGTCGCCCGCCGCTCGACACGCGCTCTATGTCGGCGCGACGCGCGCATCGCACCAGCTCTGGTGCGTGGCGAGCGAGAAGCCCTCGGAGCTCGTGACGGCCGCGATGCGCCAGACCGATGCCCCCGCGGAGGAGACGTAAGAGTGCGAACGGGCAGGGGGGGGCGCCGCGAGAGCGCGGCCTGGGCCTGCTTCGGAGCGCTCGGCGCGGCTGTCGGTGCCGCGTCGGGCGCGGTGATCTTCGCCGGGTGTCAGAAGGACCCCATCGTGACGACGCGGACCGTGACGCTCCACGCGCCAGAGGGGTGTGCGCCCGGCCTGGCGAACCTCGACGCCATGGCCCGCGGGGCCTACTGGCCGCTCGGTGACTTCGACGCGCCGGCTCCCTCGGCCTCGCAAGCGGACGTCCCGCTCGCCTCCCAGGGCGTCACGCTGCCGGAGATCGCCCCGGCCGCGAGGGCGCTTCGCGTCGACGCGAACGAGGGGGAGCGCGCGTGGACGGGGACGTCGAGCGTGGCCGCGTCGGGCGCGGTCGACGTGCTCCTCCTGCCGGCGCTGACGTCGTGCATGCTTCGCGGTTCCCTCACGCAAGGGGCCGGCGAGCAGATGGCGCCGATCGCAGACGGTCGGGTGCTGGTGGTCGGCGGACGAGAATCACCCGGCGGCACACCGCCCCCGACCGTGGTGGTGCGCCTCGATACCGGGAGCGTCACGGCCGCATCGCCGGCACTGGCGACTGCGCGCATCGGGGCCACGATCACCGCATTTGGCGGCGAAGGGCTCGTCGCCGGCGGCGTCGACGTGCGCAGCGGGGCTCCGCTCGATGACGCCGAGATCTACGACCCCGCGCGCGGCGGCTTCGCTCCCGGCGTCATCGCCCTGAGCACGCCTCGCGCGCAGGCGGGGGCCGTGGTCCTCGCCACGGGCGAGACCTTGCTCGTGGGCGGAACGGACGGAACGACGCCGCTCGGCTCAATGGAGATCGTGGACCCCGTGACGCGAACGGCGCGCGCGACGAACGTGGCGCGCCTGGCGGTGCCGCGCATCACGCCTTCGGTGCTGCGGCTTGCCTCGGGTGAGGTCCTCGTTGCGGGCGGGGCCGACGCGAACGGCGTCGCCGTGCTCACGCTCGAATGGTTCTCGCCCGACGCGAGCCAGACGAAGCGCACCGAGGACCTCGTGGCCGGATCGGCGCGAGCCTACGTCGCGCTCCAATCCGGAGGCGCCCTCGCGGTCATCGCCCCGCCGGCGGGTGCCGACGCCACCTTCCACAACACGTGGGTCATCGACCCCGACGGGGTGCTCGAAGCGGCGACGTCGATCGAGGGCGCGCTCACCCAGCCGGCGCTCTTCGGAGGGGCGGGGGACGCTCCGGTGCTCTGGACGGGCGATCGGTGGCTGCGCTGGCAGCCCTGGCTCGGCACCTTCGGCGCGCTGGGAGCGCTCGACGCCGCCCCCGCTCACGTCGGAGTCGTATCGGCTTCGCCCGACCGGGGCCTCGCGCTCTGGCTCGATTCGTCGAACACCAGCGAGCCCCGGTTCACCGCCTTGCGGTTCGATGTTCGCGGCGAGTACTCGCCGCTCGGCGGCCCGCTGCTCGTCTCCGACGCCGGAGACCTGAGCCCCGATCACCTCGTGACGAGCGGCGCTGTCACCTTCGACCCCATGCTCGACGGGGGTGCGCTGACGCTCGAGCCGGGCGCGAGCGCGTTCGTCACCGATCGAACCTATGCGGATGTCCGGGTCGAGCTCGACGCACCGACCGGCGCGCCCGCGCTCCTCGTGCTGCGTGATCCGCTCGGCCACGAGCTCGAGGTCGGCGGGGTGTCGTGCTCGGGAGCGATCGTCAGCGGGTCGCCGTTGACGCTGGTCGTCGAGCGTCGCGGGACGAATCTCGAGTGGACCGTCTCGAGCGACACGCCCTCGAAAGCGTGCGCGACCCCGTTCACGGCCGACGCGCGCCTCTCGATCGGCGTGCGAGGTGCGCCGGATCTCAGTCGCGGCGTGGTGCGAAACCTTCGAGTGAGCCGCCTCGGATCGCCGTGACGCGCCGGCCGATCGGGCATCCAGGCCCCTTGTCAACGCCGAGAGCCGCGGCGTAGTGTCCGCGCGAAAATGACGCAGGTGGACGGCACGAGCAGCGATGCGCGCTCACTGCGCCGGCTCGTAGTCGTGGCCGTCGGGCTCCTCGTCGTCGGGCTCGGAGTGCACGTCGCGTTCGCGCGCGAGTGGGGCGCCGACGACGCGTACATCTCGTTCCGGTACGCGAAGAACCTCGGCGACGGGCAAGGCCTCGTCTTCAACCCGGGCGAGCGCGTCGAGGGGTACACGAACTTCCTCTACGTGCTGATCCTGACTGCCGGCGCGACGATCTTTCACGCGCCGCACTATGCCGTCGCCGTGAGCGTCAACGTCGTCGCGCTGGCGGTCGTCCTCGGCATGTTCGTGCGCCACGTCGACCGCACGATCGGTCGCGACGCCGCGCGCTGGGCGGCAGCCTTCGTCGTTCTCTGTCCTGTCTTCTACCACTGGGTGTCGGCGGGCCTCGAGACGCCGGTCGTGCTCCTCCTGCAGATGCTGCTCTGGCTCCTGACCGAGCGACGGGTGCGAGCGACGCCGGACGACCCATCGTCCGATGCGGACGATGCGGGACCGCGGGCAGGGGACACCCCTCCCCTCTACGTCTTGTGTGCCGTGACCGTCGCCGCGGTCCTGATCCGCGCGGACGGGTTCGTCTTTCCCGTCGTCGCCGCGCTGTACCTGCTCGTCCACGGGCGGCGTCGTGACGGACTCACGGTGGCGACCACCGCGTGCCTGACGCTCGCCGTGCACGTCGCCTGGCGACTCAAGTACTACGGCTATCCGCTTCCGAATACTTACTACACGAAGGTGTCCGGCCCGCTCGGCCAGCGCGTCGTCCACGGTGTCGGAGATCTCGCCGAGATCGGACTCACGGCGTGCCTGCTCCCTCCGGTCCTCGCGATCGCGTTGGCCGCGGTGGCCGCCGTGCGTGAGGCACGCCGGCGGCCCACCTCTGCGCTCGACCTGCTGCGCGCGCTCCCGTTCGAGACCTGGATCGCGGCAACGCTCTTGCCGCTCTGGGTCTACGTTGGCGGCGACGTCTACGAAGAGCGCTTCTTGCTTGTGGTCTACCCGGCGGGGTTCCTGTCGCTGATGCGCGTCGTCGCGCCCGCGCGCTGGGCGCTGCGAACCGCAGCGGCGGCGGCGTTCGTGGCTCTGCAGCTGCTCGTCATGGTGCGCTTCGACTACCGCCTGTGGCCCAAGTACGACCAGTTCCTCGTGCTCGGCGAGTTCTTGCGCGACCGATACTCCGTCAACCAGAGCCTCGCGATCGACGGCGCCGGCAAGGTTCCGTACGTCACCGGCATGCCGTCGATCGACATCCTCGGGCTCAACGACTTTTACCTGGGGCACAAGGCGACCTCGTTCTTCGTGGTCGGCCACAACAAGTACGACGCCGACTACATCATGCGTCGCAGGCCGAACCTCATCGCGGCATGGCTCGACATGGGCGCGACTGTCATCGACCTGGACTGGGGTCTCACCAAGGCGCTCTACGACAAGAACGGGTACCGCGTTCGCTACGTCGTGAACACGACCGCGGTCTCGAACGGGCGTGATGTCGTCGACGTCGCCGGATACGCGGACCCCGACGTTCGGGCGCTGACGCTGCGCGGCTATCACTTTGCGGTGCTCGAGCGGCGCTAGCCTCGTTCGGTCCCCGAGTTCACATAATGCTTCTTAGGCGCCCTGGATCTTACACAGAGGGTATCGTCCTCGGGGCTACCAGGGACAAGAGCGATCGCTGTCGCGATCGTCGAAGCCCGGCGGCGCGACCTGCATCGCCACGAGCGTGCCCCCGTTGCTCAGCACGTAACCGCGCATGCCGTACGTCGCCGGCGACTGCGAGAAGCCGGAGCCGAGGTCGATTCCGTCGATCGGTCGCCCGTCGCGCGGCGACAGCAAGAACGCGCCGTAGTTCGACGTCCCGACGAGCAGCGCTCCGGCTACCGGCGATGGCGCCGTGACGCCGCCCTCGGGGATCGGGACGCGCCAGAGCGTGTGGCCCGTCGCCGGGTCGAGCGCCCAGAGCCCGCTCGCGCCGCTCGACGCCAGGAGAATCTCGCGCTTCGGCACCGGCGGGCCGCCGGCGACGTAGTCGGGGCTGCCCGGGCGCGGAGCGTGGGCCGGCTCGCGCCACAGCGTGAGGTCGGTCACGCCGATCGCCTTCTCGTCTTTCCAGACGGGCGCGCCTCGGTCTTCGTCGAGCGCGAACACGCCCCCCGCGTAGCTGGCCACGAACACCACACGGCCCTGGGTGCCGAGGTCGTCCGGGATCGGTGTGGTGTCGACATCGAGGTACCGCAAGGCCTCGGCGCCCTGCGACTGCTCGGCCTCGGCCGACAGATCCACCGGCGCCCATTTCTCCGTGCCGTCGCTTGCGTCGTACGCGCCGACATGACCGTCGGAGTAAGCGAAGAACACGACACCACGGTCGAACGCGGGGCCGGCGTAACCGCTGATCTCCATGCCCAGTGCCGGCGTTCGGTGGACGTGCCACGTGCCCTTGCCGGAGCGGCGGTCGACCGCGAACAGGTTGTCGGCCGCGTTCGCGAAGTAGAGCATTTCGCCCACGACCACCGGGCGCCGCGCGACCTCGGCCCCGCTCTCGAACCGCCAGAGGAGCTGCCCGTCGAGCGCGTGGACCGCATAGAGCGCGCCGTCGTTCGAACCAAAATAGACGACGTCGAGCTCCGCATCGTAGAGCGGCTCACTCTGGACTGACCCGAGGGTCTCGAACCGCCAGATGGTGCTGCCGTTGCCTGCTCGAAGCGCGTAGAGCCCGTGGTCGCTCGTGCCCACGAAGACGCGACCACTCCGGGGATCGATCTCGGGGCGCCCGCGCTCGTAGGGCTCGCCCACGCTCCGCGTGTCGGCGGTGAGCGTGCGCGTGAAGAGGACGTGGAGCGCACCGCTCGGCCGATGAAGCCACTGGGGTCCCTCCGGGTTGATGCGGTCGTTCCCGGTGTCGACGGTGCCGCAGCCGGCTCCCGCCACGGCGCACGACGCTGCGCCCGTCGCGGCCCACTCGACGAGAGCCCGGACGAGGCGCGTCATTGCGGAACGACCGGCGGCGTGCCGCCGGTGCCGCCCTTGCGTCTGAGCTGCTCGAGGATCTTCTGAACCTGAGGATCGTTCATGTCGAGGCCGCCGCCGCCGCCGGGGGAGCCGCCGCCGCCGGGGGCGCCGATGGCGGAGTCGCGGGAACCGCCCCGCCCGCTCGGACCGGCCGCGCCGGGTCCCATCTTGGCCGCCTTCGGGGGCAGCGCGGTGGGGTCGAGCGCTCGGAGGCGGTCCTCGACGACGAACTGGAGGTACGAGAACGGGTGGCTGTCGCCGGGCTCGCTGACGCGCTTCTGCACGTCCTTGAGCAGCTCTATCGCCTTGGCCTTGTCACCCTTGGCCTGGAGCACGCGCGCCTGATGGAACATGCCGAGCTCTTTGAAGCCGTCGATGTCGACGTGCTCGAGTTTCTGAAATGCGTCGAGCGCCTCGTCGAGGTGCTTGTCCTTGTTCACAGCGTCGCTCTCGGCGAGGAGCTCGGCGGCGAAACCGCTTCCCTCGAGGGCGCGCCCGCGAACCTCACCGTCGGCCCGCCCGAGCGCGGAGGATCGAACGTCGTCGAATGCTACCGCGGCTCCCTTGGCGTCTGCCGCGTCGAGCAGCAGCGATCCCTCGGCCAGACGCGCGAGCATCGCGGCGCCGGTTCCCGCGTACTTGGCCTCGACCGACCGGTACTTGGCGAGGGCCGCGTCGCGCCGTTCACCGGCACTCTTGAATGTCGGATAGAGCGGCTTGGCCTTCGTGTCGTCGTCGTCGTCCGCGTCCTTGTCGCTGACATGCCCGTGTTCGTCGGCCAGGGCTTGCGCGAGCAGCGCCGAAGCCTCTGCGTTGCGCTTGTCTTGCCGGTACGACCACCCGGCAAAACCCACGGCCGCGAGCGCAGCCACCGTGACGAAGGCGCCGAACGTCTGGCGATGCTCCTTGATCCAGGTGCCTGCGCGCGAGATGCGTTCGAGTAGCGGATCGGCGTCGGGCGAGACGCTCTCGCCCAGCGCCGAAGGTCGCTTGACGCTCCCCTCGCCGATCTTCGACAGGCGCTTGGAGGCAGCCGCCTCGAGGCCACGCTTCTTTTGCGACTTCTTTCGCTCGAGGAGCTTCTTCTCTTCTTCGCGCTCGACGCGATCGAGATCGGTCTCGGAGCCGATGCGATCGACACGCGCGGCGATGGCCTCCGGTCGGAACCGGTCTTCGGCGGCGGGCTGTTCGGGCTCGCGCTTGGGATCCGGCTCCGCAAACGGCTTCGGGGCGTCGTCTTTTTGCTCGTCGTCGGGCACGGGTGCAGCTCTTCGCGGGGGGGAGTTGGCGGGGCGCGCCGGGGGGGCACGGTATGCGCGCGATCGGGCTCGGTCAATCACGACGGGCGCGGGATCACCCACACCGCTACGATGCCGCCGGTCGAAGCCCGCAGCTCGAGGTGCATCGGCCGCGCTGGTCGGGCGGGCTCGCCCGGCGCGAGTTCCACGGTCCGCACCTCTCCGTCGGCGCCGTCGCGGTCGCTCGACGCCTCCGGAGCCGGCGCACCGTCTGTGGTGACCGTCATCCCGGCGTGCGCGTCCGAGAGAAGCGCGACGAGGCGCGCCGAGCCCGCTGGCACCGTTATGGCCATCCGGGGGTCACCCGACGGGTCGGACGACGCTCGGTCGTGAACACCGAGCGCCAGAAGCGCGCGGGCTTCTCGAGGGCGGGTCGTCACGTACGGCTCGCTCCCGAGGGCCGCCAGGAGCGGCGCGCGGGCGCGATCGTCGCCGAGCGCTCCGAGCGCATCGGCCACGTAGGGACGCACTCGCACGTCGTCGAGCGCGCGAACGAGCGCGGGGACGGCCGATCGGCAGCGGGACTTCGCGGTCGCAACGAGGAGCTCGCGCGCGCGGGCCAGCTCGATCGACAGGCGCGGGGGCTCACCGTTCGCGTTACGCTGCAGCGAGCCCGCGGTGTCGTTCCACCAGGCCGCGATCTCGTCGCACGCGCGCCCGTCGCCTCGGCCGCCGAGCGCGAGCGCCGCGCTGCGCCTCCAGTCTCGGGTCGAGTCCCGCAGGAGCGCATCGACGAGCGGCGACGGCGCCTCGCTCAGCCGAGCGAGCGCGAGCGCGGCCCAGCGACGCACCTCCTCGTCTTCGTCGCGGGCGAGCGCGCGCTTCACCTCGGGCGTCGTCGATTCCGCATGAAGCTCGAAGCACACCTCGGCCGCCTTGCGCCGAATGCGCACGTCGGCGTCGTCGAGGAGCGCCGCCACGTCGGGCGCGGCGTCGACCTCACCCTGGAGACCCCGCCGCAAGGCCTCCGGCCACGCGGAGCCCGCGGCGACCTCGTAGCGACCGTGGTCGCGCGCGACCTCGCGGAGCAGGGCTCGCATCGCGGCAAAGCGCTGGGGGTTCGCTTCGGCCACGTCCCTGCGCTCGAGCGGATCGTCTTTCGGTCGGTAGAGCGCGCAAGCGGCAGCGCGCCTCTGGCAAACGAGGCGATCGGGGCCCGAGGCGATGAGCTCGTAGTCGTCCGTCTCGACGAACGCGCGGCCGTCGTCGACCGCGCCGGCATCCCCGTGCAGGACGGGCCCCAGGTCGCGGCCCCGGAGCCTGGCGGGGCGCGGAATGCCGAGCGCGGAAAGCACCGTCGGGAGCAGGTCGATCGTCTGCACGACGGTCGAGACCCCCTGCCCTTCGCGCACGCCGGGGCCGACGACGACCAGCGGAACGCGCACCTGCTCGTCGTAGACGGTCGTTCCATGATACCGCCCGCCGTGGTCGCCGAACTCTTCGCCGTGATCCGCCGTCACGATGATCGCCGCCCCGGGCCGGCGCGCCCGAACGAGCCGAAGGATGCGACCGATGCCATCGTCGGCCTCGGCGATCTCGCTGTCGTACGCGTCGACGTCCGCCGACGGCCCGCCCGCGAATACGTGATCGGGGTGCACCACGTAGGGCTCGTGAGGCTCGAAGAAGTGGACCCAGAGAAACAGCGGCCGGTCCCCCGGAGCGGCGTCGACGTACTCGGTCACTTGCCGCTCGCGGAGCGCCGGATTCGCGAACTCGACCTTCGCGTACTCGAACCCGAAGTGCTCGTCTTCGAAGCGCGAGAACCGGTCTTCGTCGATGAAGAACACCGCCGGCGGGTAAAATGCGCCGGTTCGCCATCCGTACCGACGAAGGTCCTGGGCCCAGGTCTCCGAGTCTTCGCCGAGGCCCAGCGCCAAGAGCGGACGGAGGTACTTGCCGGTCATCATCGACGTCAGCGAGTACGACGTGTGCGGCGTCGGGCAATACGCGCCGTCGAACCGGGTTCCCTGGGCCGCGAGCGCATCGAGATTGGGGGTCGTCGGCCGCGCGTATCCGTAAGAGTGGACGTGATCGGCCCGGAGCGCGTCGACCGAGATGAGCACGAGATCGTGCCCCGTCCAGTCGAGCGAGCGAGCCAGTTCGCCTGGCGCGACCGCCGTCGCGCGAGCGTCGGTGCCCTCGTGAGACGCCTCCGGGGGGCGAAGAGCCATCACGACGGTCACCGCGCGACCGAGGAGCGGCGCGTGATCGACCAGGACGATCCGTAGATTCGTCGCCCCCGCCAGCGAGCGCGTCGCGCGCGCCGAGGCGATCGCGCAGACGGCCGCGAGGCTCCCGACGACGGCTGCGAACGCCGCTGCCCCCTTCCCCGGCGGGCCGCTCGGACGAATCGCGAGCGCGACCAGCGCGGCTCCGAGCAGCGACGCGATGATCATCGCCACGTGGAACGCGGGGTAGAGTCGAGGCAAGACGTAAGCGTCGGCAGTCCATCCGCCGAGCCCGAGCGCGAACCCAATCGCCGCGATCACCGGAGGAGGCCGCGATCGCGCCGCCAGCCACGGAACCGCCCACCAGCTCGCCGCGGCCCCCGCGCCGGTCATGAGAACCACCGCAGGAGCCCGCAGCATCCAGCTCGCAAAGTGACGTCCCTCGGAGAGCCCGAGAGCCAGGAGCAGCGCGGCCCCTGCCCCGGCGACGGCGAAGGCTCTCCGGGTGGGCATCGAGCCCTCCGCGGCGACCCCCGCGAACGACCATGCGAGGGCTACGACCGCAGCGAACGGGGCGAGGAGTGCGACGGCGATCGGTGCGACCACGTGGCGCGCGCGAGAGATCTCCCACGGGCCGGAGAACTCATCGCGCCAGAGAAACCCGAGCGCTACGTTCTCGGCAAGCACCGCTCCCGCCCATACGAGGAGGATCCCCGCCGCGTCGACCGCGGCCGACGCCAGCCACTCGCGGCGCGACGTAGTCATGGAGGGGGCGCTCGACCGACCGCGCGGGCCGTTCCGACTCAGCCGAAGAAGATGTCGAGCACTTCGTACGTTCGCTCGCCGCCCGGCATGCGCATCTTGACCTCATCGCCCACCCGCTTGCCGATGAGCGACCGGGCCAGCGGGCTCGTGATGCCGATGCTTCCCTTTGCGAGATCGGACTCGTCGGCCCCGAGAATTCGGTACGAGACCTCTTCGCCGGTGTCGACGTTGGAGAGCTTCACGGTCGCCCCGAAGGCCACGCGGTCGCCCGAGAGCTTGCTCGGGTCGATGACCTCGGCGCGCGCGAGCTTGTTCTCGAGCTCCTTGACCCGTCCTTCCACGAACGACTGGCGCTCGCGCGCCGCATGGTACTCGGCGTTCTCGCTGAGATCGCCGTGCTCGCGCGCCGTCGCGATCGCCTGGATGATGGCCGGGCGCTCGACGCTCCTCAGCTGGTTCAGCTCCTCGCGCATGCGAAGGTGCCCTTCGGGCGTCATCGGGACTTTGTCCATGACGCTCCGGACTTAGCACGCTTCGACCCATGGTTTCACCTCCGGCACGCGTCTCTCCGACAGGAGGCTCCACGCCGCTAGACTGGCGCTAGACTCGCGGCTCGCGGCTCGAGCGATGGCAGGGCCCCTCCACGTCGCATCTGCGCGTGAGAGCGAACGAGAGCACAACGAGGAGCACAACGAGAGCATGGGCATCGTCGGTACCACTCCAGAGAGCGGCGTACGCATAGACGTGACCCGCCCCCGCGAAGGCGGACCACCCTGGCGATACGAGGGCGAGGCCGTGACTCCCGGCGCCCGCCTCTCGGTGACCGCCGTCGTCTCGGCCGACGGTCAGGTGACCGTCGAACTGGCCGCCGGCGCGGCCCCCGCGATGGCCGCGACCGCGGAACGCGTAAGGCTGCTTCTTCGCGCCGCGCACAAGCACGCCCGCGAAGACGGGCAGCCGCCCCCCAGGCGGGTCGTTCGCTGGCGGGCCGACGTCGATGTGGCGCCCCCGCGCCCCGGCGGGTAGTTTCCGGCCGCGATGCGTCCCCTTCCTCTCTCGTTGGCCTCGCTTGCTGCCGTCGCCATTGCCGCCGCTCCCCTGGCGGGGGTTTCGCTGGCAGGCGCCGCGCTCGATGGATGCGAGGGCGAGGGGCCGAAGACCGCGCTCAGCTACACCGAAGACGCCAAGCGCGCGTACGACGCGGCGATGGAGGAGTACAACGCGCACAACTGGATCGAGGCGCAGGCCCTTCTCCGCGAGGTCAAGCGGAAGTACAGCTACTCCAAGTTCGCGCGGATGGCCGAGCTTCGCATCGCCGACGCCGACTACGAGCAAGAGAAGTATTCCGACGCGATCCGCGAGTACAAAGACTTCATCCACGCGCATCGGTCCGACGCGGACGACGTGGCGTACGCGCGCTCGCGCGTCGCCGAGAGCACCTACGCCGAGATCCCGGAGACAGCGCTCATCGGCGCGGCCGAAGAGCGCGACCAGGCGAGCGTGGTCGACGCGTACAAGGAGCTCAATAGCTACCTGTCCGACTTTCCCGACTCGAAAGAGTCGGCCCACGTCCGCGAGCTCCTCGGCCAGGTGATCGCGCGCCTGGTCCGGCACGAGCTCTACGTCGCGCGCTTCTACCTCGGCCGCGACAACTACGACGCGGCCGTCGCACGCATCCAGTACGCCCTCCACAACTACGGGCCGGGGGGCGGCGCCGTCCGCGCCGCCGGAGTCACGACCGACTCCGACCTCGACGCCGAGGCGCTGCTGCTGCTCGGTCAGACGTATCTCAAGATGCACAAGTGGGTGGAGGCGCGCGGGGCCTTCGAGACGATCGTCCGTGCGCACGGCGGGAGCCCGATCGTGGTTCAGGCTCGCGACTACTTGCAGCACCTGACCGAAAAGGGCGCTTGACGAGCCCACGAACGGAGCGAACGGAGCCGCCGATGCCGGACCAGCCTGTCACGCCGCTCACACCCCACGCGTCGGCCCACGCGTCGGCCCACGCGTTGGCCCACGCGT
>ODAK010002485.1_pt1 | contig 19444 bp, 15 predicted proteins | sample 1539591 | NCBI WGS metagenome assembly ODAK01 (sample SAMEA3539303, study PRJEB22396) | soil metagenome | biome: tundra; feature: field; material: soil | place: USA | collected 2010-05 | depth 0.15 m | reverse complement strand
TATGTTTGAATACTTTGAAGATAATTCCCGCTAAAGTCTTGATTCTAATATACCGGTCTAGGGGGGTAGGGGTAGGGGGTACAGACCCGGGCATCTCGGACAGATTCAACCGGGGGCAGGGGTCCAAGCTCCCTCGACTGCGCTCGGGATTTCGGCGCGCGGCTCAAACGCCGCGCAAACGCCTCAACTTCGACTCCGCAAGCCGATTCGCTTCGCGTATCGGCCCGCTGCTCTCAGGATGACTCGGGAATCTGTTTACCGGGGGATAACTATCGAGGGATGTAATTATTAAGCACGGGCAGGAAATGACTACCGAGGCCCATGATGCGGGTCTGGGCGGCCTCGGGAGACTCCCCCGGAAACATCGGGCTCATGAAGCGGATCAGGGCTCCGTCGCTCCGATGCAGGCGGATTGAATCGGCAATCAGGTAATATTTGGCCGAGTACTCGCTCGCGACCGCGCGACCATGCGCCTGAAACCAATACAGCACAATCTGCCGATCTCCAGCCTTTGAAACCACGTAACGGTTGACGGGGAATGTCGTTCCGTCCGGAGCCGTAAGTTGCACGACCTCCCGTACAGTCGGCACCCACCCCGCGCCTGGCAGACAGTGATTTGGAGAATGGATTGTGTCGCCCATTTTTTGCGTCGGGAAGTACGCGATGAACAGACTGATCCAGGGTTTCTGCTGGCTCGCGTCTTCATAATCCCGCACCAGAAACTCTCCGGGCCCGAGGATATCGAGAGTTGGCTGATCGAGAGTTTCGTCGGTTCCCGTCCAGCCATCAATCTGCGCGGGCAGGGAACTGAGAAGTTGGCGCGGCGGGAAAACCTCGTCTTGCGAATGAGCCTGGAGACCGACCGCGGTCGCGAACATGAGCAGCGCGGGAATCAGGAAGCGAGGTGACAAGCTCTTCACCGGCACTTGCGCCTCAGGCCGTTTCTCTGCAGCGGGGTGCGTCTTTGGGCGAGATGGGGTTTCGCCTTTGCTGTCAGGAGTGGGCTTCCAGATCAGATTGATCAACCGATGCACGGCAAAAAGCAGGATCAGGGTGACGACGAAGATCAGCCAACCCTGGAACTCGTGGAAAAAGCCCTGCGCTTTGTCAGGATCCCAATACTCGCCAACAATCCCGGTGCCAAAAATGCGAAGACCATTGGCAACGACAGCAATCGGCACAGCCGAACAAGCCAGCGCGACGCGTACCCAGATGCGTTTCTCCATCAGGTATCCGTAGATGATGGCGAGCGTCAACAGGGAAAGCAGGGAGCGGATGCCGCTGCATGCCTCCGCTACCTCGAGCGACATGTAGGGCAGGTGAATTACATTTCCTTCGCGAAGGGCGGGAACGCCGACCAGTTGCAGGATTAAGGTCGAAAGCTTGGAGGCCAACATCTGCAGAGGGAAGGTGAACTTCTGCAGGATCAGGCTGGGCAGGGGGATCATGAGGATGAGAAACGCCCACGGAAACAGCACGGCGCGAAAGAACGCCCATCCGCGAAACAGGATGATCGCGCCCGCCAACAGGACCAGCAATGACAGACGGGAGGTGAAAAGCTCGACGCCGAGAACTCCCAACACCAGCATGAGCAGCGCCAGGACTATCAGCGGGAAGCCGAGCCACGACGGCTCGGATGCGAGGTTTTTCAGTTTCTTGCGGTCCTGCCAGAGAACGAACAGGCTAAATGCCGGGACAAAGAGGCCGTGGGAGAAGTTTGGATCGCTAATCCATTGGACGGCCAGGTGATAAAGAATGGAGTGGTAAAGCCAGACGAGCAGCAGGAACAGCGACCAGCCCTGTAAGCGGGGCAAGCCCAATGACGACCGACTTTCTCCCGCTGGAGCTAGCGGAGCTATCTCGACTGAATTCCCCATAGGGCGCGCTTGAACCTGAGAATATGCGAAAGCCGGGCATTTTCGCAAAACAATATGGAGTTACCGAGGGGCTCATAACTAAAGGACTTGGGTAACTAATGCCCTAAAGATTACCCAACATTACCAAAGATGTGGGCAAATGTTTTCCCATTTGTTCGCATTGTGATACTTTAAAGATCGCACCGGCCCCGTGGTTGCGACTGCAAACCATTGAAACATGGGCATGTGCAGTCTTAATGACTAGCGCACCTTTTGCCCGAGATGGCAAGCAGTGTGCTGTAGTAGGTGCAAGCCTTTATCCGAGCAGCGTCTCCCCCGCCTCGGAACGGATGCTCATGGATTTCCACAGCGACAAAATCATGGCAGGTGTCGAAACTGCGCCCACTGGCGGGGCCAAGGTTTGGCTTGAGAGCGTGAGTCCGGGCATGCGCACCGTGGAGGCCGTACTCCGCGAGTTGTCGCAGAATGATGTTCCAGTGCTGGTGGTGGCCGAACGCGGTTCCGGCAAAGCGGCGGCGGCGGCTCGGATTCATAGTCTTTCGATACGTGCGGCGGAGCCATTCCAGGCTTATCAGGGTCGCGAAACCAGTGAGAGCGTGCTGGCCGGCTGCGAAAGTCAGGGCGGTACCATTTATCTTCAGGAAGTCGGCGATCTGACGGCTGCGGCCCAGAAAGAGCTGGTTCGCCAGATCGGTTTGGGGGATGCCGAGCGGGGCCGTGTGCCTCGTTACATCTGCGGGACATCCTGCGAACTGGAGCCCGAGGTCCGGGCTGGCAAGGTGCGCGAAGACCTCTACTACCGAATCAGTGGCGTTTGTTTGCGGTTGCCTCCCTTGCGACAGCGCAGGGAAGACATTCCGATTCTTCGCGACTGGTTTCTCTCCGCCGCCGCTCACGATTTGAACAGGGAAGTGCCGCCGCTTAGCAGCGGAACCCAGAATTTCTTTCTCGAATATCACTGGCCGGGAAATATCCGTGAACTGAAGGAAGCCACCCGGGCCATTGTGGCGCTCGGAGACGAGGCCCTGGCCATGGGAGGATTGCGCTCACTTTTGCGGCGGGTCGATCAAGGCAATGGAGAGAGAATTTCTTTGAAAGACGCGGCGCGCGCTGCCTCCCGGGAAGCGGAACGGGAGCTGATCCTTCAGGTGCTTACGCGAACGCGCTGGAACCGGCGCCGGGCGGCGCAGGAATTGCAGATCAGCTACAAAGCGTTGCTCTACAAGCTGAAGCAGATTGGATACGAAGAGTACGGGGCCTGAAGGAGGACGCTCCGACTTGGGAGCGAGTAAATAGGAGTTTGAGGAGAAGATAAAGATATGAACGTGAAATGGAAAGCGGTGGCGGCGGCGGTTCTGTTGACCGCGAGCATCGCGTTGGCGCAGGACAAACCCGCGCAGCCCGCCGCCGGCGCCTCGTCTGAAAACACACTGAATGTACCCGCGAAAGCCCAGGCGGGAGCGGAGTACGTCATCGGGCCCGAGGATGTGCTCCACATCGCGGTGTGGAAAGAAGCGGACCTTACGGCGACGCTGCCAGTTCGGCCGGATGGAAAGGTCTCGCTGCCGTTGCTCAACGATGTACAGGCGGCGGGCCTGACGCCGATCCAACTGGCGGACTCGGTCGCAGAGAAGCTGAAAAAATATGTCTCGGATCCGCGCGTGACGGTGGTGGTAACGCAGATCAACAGCAAGCGGATTTACATGATGGGTGAAGTGGCGCACACCGGGCCCATGCCAATGTCGCCCAATATGACCGTCATGCAGGCTTTGGCAAGCGCTGGAGTCAATCAGTTTGCCAACACCAAGAAAATCTACCTCCTGCGCAATGAGAACGGAAAACAGGAAAAATTGCCGGTTCCATATAACAAGCTGATGAAGGGCCAGGAAATGGACCGCAACTACCCACTGCAAGCTGGAGACACAATTGTCGTCCCCTAGAGGGATGGCCTTGAAAGAGAGCATGGCGAAAGTTCGAACAATTCGATGGGGCCTGCTGCTGTTGAGCATCAGCATTTGTGCTGCGGCGCAGGACGCTTCGCAATCACCGGCAACGACACCCCCTCCAGCACCGGCTCCGGCTTTTGGACAGACTGCGGCGATATTGAACCCGGACAATCCGCCGCTGTCTGGAGTTGACGAACCAAGCCTGCAGTTGAAGACCGCCAGTCGCAGTTTCATCTCCCCGGCCTTGCAGGTGGGCCAGTCGGGCGACAGCAATACCGCGAACCAGCTTGGCGGCTCGAATGCGGAGGCGCTCTCGCATGTGCTGGGAGCTTTCGACCTGCAGAAATTCTGGCCGCGCAGCGATCTTTTTCTCGAGTATCTCGGTGGCGGCTCGTTTGGGGACCATCCGTTTTATGCGAGGCAACTGCAGGCCGTCGGTCTGGAATCGGTCATGCGTTGGCGCACCGGCCAGGTAACTTTGCGCGACGGGTTCAGCTATCTGCCCGACGGTTCTTTCTATGCCCTATCGGCGGGCGGACTTCCGGGGTATGGCATCGCGACGGCGGGGATGGGGTTGGGATTGCCTGGCATCTACCACCTCGTTGAGGGTTCGATCGGAACGATTCCGAGACTTTCGAACCAGGCGATCCTCGACGTGGTGCAGGCCATCACCCCACGATCTGCCTTCACGGTAGTCGGAGCATTCAGCAATTCTCACTTTTTTCACAACACCGACAGTCTGTTGAACGGTGACGAGACCACGATTGAAACCGGGTACAGTCACCTCATCAACCGGCACGATCAGATTGCGCTCGTCGAGGCCTTTCAGATATTTCGTTTTCCGGACATCGCGGGTGGCGAGATCTACAACGACGTTATGAACGTACGCTGGAGCCACACCCTCAGCGGCAGGATGAGTTTCGTCGGGGGAGTGGGGCCGCAGTACACCGACTTGCGGTCGTTTGGACACGGCTCGGCGAGTTGGTCCGCCGCAGGACGAGCGATTTTGAAGTACCGGTTGCAGCGCACAGCGCTGATGGCCAGCTACGAAAAGTTCACTTCGCAAGGATCGGCTTTCTTTGCCGGAGCCGACACCCAGGTCGCGCAGTTCTCGGCGACACGTCCGCTCGGGCGTACCTACGAGTTGTTCGCCGAGGCGTCTGTCTCGCATAACAAGCGCCTGCAGGCGGTGGGGATTCCCGGCGTGGGCGCAACCAGCTACAACGAAGGTTCTGCGGGATTAATCCTCCGGAAACATCTGGGACGCGCCTTCGACGCAATTGCCGCGTATCGCTTCGCGGAAGTGGAGTTCAACGTGCCGGTTTCCGTGGGAGGTACCACCGGCAGGATTAACCAGCGGCAGATCGGCACTATTGCGCTGGAATGGCATCCCAAGGCGATTCGAATTGAATAATTTTCTGGGCCGCAACGAGCGGCCAGATTGGTGGATAGGATGAGTGACACACGCGAACTGACGATGGACGATTATCTGGCAATCGCGCGCCGCCGGATGAAGGTCGTCCTGATTCCCTTGGTGATTGCGCCTCTGGCGGGCTTTCTGGTGTCGTTCGGCTTTACGCCGAAGTACACCGCCACGTCCACGGTTCTGGTGGAAGGGCAGAAGGTGCCCTCCAATTATGTGCAGCCCGTAATCACCGCCGACTTCACGCAGCGCGTTCAAACCCTGAGTCAGCAGGTTTTGAGCGCCAGCCGCTTGCGGCCGGTGATTGAGAGCTTGGACCTGGTGAAGCCCGGGGAAGAAGTGAAGTTGATGGAGCAGATCCGGGCGAATATGCAGGTGACCCCGGTGATCACGTCGATGAGCGCTGCCGCGTCGGGCCAGGGTGCCGGGCTCGCCAAGAAGAAACCCTCCGTCACCGACGAGCCGCTGCCCGGGTTCTATGTGAGCTACAGCGACAGCAAGCCGGATCGCGCCCAGAAAATCTGCAACGCCATGACGTCGCTGATTCTGGATGAAAACCTGAAATCCCGCGCCGAAGCTGCCAAGGGCACGACCGACTTTTTGGGTCGGCAGGTAGAGGACGCCAAACGCGCGATCGACGAACAGGACGCCAAGTTGGCAACCTTCAAGAAACAGTACTTTGGCCAGCTTCCGGGTGACATGGAAAACAACATGCGGATGCTGATGTCGCTCAACTCGCAACTCGATGCGACCACCCAGAATCTAAATCGTGCGGAGCAGGACAAGAGCTATACCGAGAGCATGCTGGCGCAACAGGTGGCAGCCTGGAAGAGTTCGCAGTCGAGCACGAGTCCGCAGACGTTGGAGCAACAGTTGACCCAACTCCAGGGGCAATTGATGCAATTGCAGGCGCGGTACACCGACGATTATCCGGACGTGATCAAGACCAAGGCCGACATCGCCAAGGTGCAAGGCAGACTCGACGAAATCAACAAGCAGACCAGCAATCCCGCCGAAGCGAGCGAGAAAGCGAATGCCAATGAGCCTCCCGAAATCCGCCAGTTCCGTCTCCAGATTCATCAATACCAGTCGGTGATCGACCAGTCCACCGCCGATCAGAAAAAACTGCAAGCCTCAATCAACCTCTACCACAGCCGCACCGAGATGAGCCCGGCGATCGAGGAGAAATATAAGGGACTGACTCGCGATTATGACAACGCCCAGACGTTCTACCGCGATCTGCTGGCCAAGAAGAGCACCGCTGATTTGGGTACCAACATGGAAAGCCAGCAGCAGGGCGAGCAGATGCAGATACTCTCGAACGCCGGCCTGCCGGATAGTCCTAGTTTTCCCGTCCGCCCGTTGTTTGCCGCCGCCGGGTTAGGCGCCGGCCTGGGATTGGGCTTGATCATTGCGGTGTGGTTGGAACTTAGCGACAAATCCATCCGCACCGAGCGAGATGCTGCCGCGGTGATGGATCTGCCGCTGCTGATTTCCGTCCCCTGGCTCGGCGAGGAAGACGAAGCATCGGATGGCGACGGGGACCGTCATTTCCGGGGCCATGGCGGTCCTGATGCAAAAGACCATGAGAAGGTCGAGGTCTAAGGCAAGCGTATGTACAAAGAGTTTTTTGGTCTTCGGGCTAATCCGTTCAATGTCAATCCGGATCCGCGTTATCTGTTCCTGACGCGGCATACGGAAGAAGCGCTGGCGTGCCTGACTTATGGCATCCAAAGCCGCAAGGGCTTTGTGCTGCTCACGGGTGAGGTGGGCACCGGCAAGACGACGCTCATCAATAAGCTGATGGAATGGCTGCGGCTGCAGCAGGTGGCCACGGCCTTCATCTTCAACTCACGCATGGATGTGCCCCAGTTGCTCGATTACATGATGGCGGATTTCGGCCTTCCTTGTGACACGAAGTCGAAGAGCCAGGTCCTGCAGCGACTCTACAACTGGCTGCTGGATCGCTATCGCGCCGGTGAAACTGCGGTCCTGGTCATCGACGAGGCGCAGAACCTGTCGGACGAAGTTCTCGAAGAGATCCGGATGCTCACCAATCTGGAGACTTTCACCGAGAAGCTTCTGCAGATCGTCCTGGTCGGACAGCCCGAACTGGAACAGCGCCTGAAGCAACCGCAGTTGCGCCAGTTACGCCAGCGTTTGACGCTCCGGGCGAAAACGCACGCGTTTAATCTCGAGGAAACCAAGTCGTATATCACCCAGCGGCTCCGGATCGCGGGATCCAATGGCGATCCGATTTTTGATGAAGACGCAGCGGTTGCGCTCTTCCGGTATTCGCTGGGCATTCCACGTGTGATCAATCTGCTCTGCGAACACTGCCTGGTCAGCGCATTTGTCGATCAGAAGCGAGTGGTCAACGCGGAAATTGTCGATTCGGTTGCCCGGGATTTCGATCTGGCGGACGGAATGGCGGCAGCCATGATGCCGGCGTCGCCGGCGCCGTCGGAAAAGTTTGATTTAGTGGAAGCCTTGCGCACGCTCTCGACGCTGGCCGAGAGGTTGCGCGAGTCCGAACAACAGGATCTCCCTAAGGAGAGGAAACTATGAGCCGTATTCACGACGCTTTAAAACGCGCGGAACAAGAAAGAGCAAGTTCCCTGGGGACGCACGTCGAGCCCTCTTTCGAGCAGCAGCCCGATATCCCATCCCCCGAGATGCCGCCCTTGCAGGGCGCCAGGAGAACGGGTTCCCCCTCGCCGTCCGATTTCAGCTACGAGACGTTGCTGGCCCGCTGCCCGCAGACCACCTGGCATCCGGATCCGGTCACGATGCTCTTCTTCGACGACGACGAAAGGCGCGCAGGGGCCGAGGAGTTCCGCACGCTGCGTTCGCGGCTCTACCAGATTCGCGAGAAGATGCCCCTGAAACGATTGCTGATAACGAGCGCCCTGCCCAAGGAAGGCAAATCGTTCGTGGCTGCCAATCTGGGGCAGGTGCTGGTGCGGCAACACGGGCGCCGCGTCCTGCTCATCGACGCGGATTTGCGCAATCCCGGCATGCACCGCCACCTGGGAACCGAGCAGAGCCCCGGAGTGTCCGACTATCTTTTGGGCGAATGCGACGAGTTCGCCGCTCTGCAACGCGGGCCGATGGAGAATCTGTTTTTTCTTCCGGCGGGTCGCCTGGTCGCAAGTGCGCCCGAACTGTTGGCCAACGGCCGCCTGAAGCTGTTGCTGCAGCGGGTCGAGCCGCTGTTTGACTGGATCATTCTCGACTCGGCGCCGGTCATTCCGGTTTCGGACTCGACCCTGGTCGCCAATTGCTGCGACGGCGTTCTGATCGTGGTGCGCTCCAATGTCACGCCGTCCGATCTGGCCCGGCGCGCGCGCGAGGAATTTCCAGAAAAACTGCTGCTGGGAGTGGTGCTCAACGGAGCTTCCCACGAAAAGAACACGCACTCGAAGTACTACTATGGCGCGGCCGCAGGCGGCCAAGCCGGAGATTAATCGAGGCCAAGTTGATCCGGCTCTTCAATGTCTATTATCCGATCCGTACCCTGGTCCTGCTGGTGGGCGAGGCCCTGATCGTGTGGACCTCTTTCCTGCTGGGAGCGGTGTACGCTTTCCGGCAGGACAGCTATCTCGTACTCAACTACGAGGGTGGCTATTACAAAATCCTGGTTGTTACGATCCTGGTTCTACTGTGCTCGCACTGGTTCGACCTGTACGATACCGCGCGACTCAACACCCGCGGGGAACTGTATTTCCGGTTGCTTATGGTTCCCGGACTGCTCGCCTTCGTTCTGGCGGCAGTTTCCTATATCCGGCCCGACTTTTTGCTGGGGAATGGATCTTCGGCGGTGGGCCTGTTGATCCTGACCGTCGCCTTGTTCGGATGGCGAATCGGCTTTACGTGGTTGATTCAGTTGCCGATTTTGGTCGAACGGGTCTACGTACTGGGCACGGGTGAGCGCGCCCTGCGATTGGTGCAAGGCCTGCGGCAGAATCCCGAGATCGGGGTCGAGATCGTCAGTTGGACTGGCAAGCTGGAGGGCGCGGTCACACGGGATTCCGTGGCGGTCCATCTACTGGACGTTGTGCGCACGCAAAAAGTCCATCGCGTCATCGTTGCCATGCCGGATCGCCGGGGCACGATCCCCATGCAGGAGCTGCTCGATCTGCGCATGCAGGGAGTGAAGATCGAGGAAGCGGCCTCGTGGCTGGAAAGGATTTCCGGCAAGATCGAGGTCGAGAATCTGTATCCCAGTTGGCTGGTTTTTGGCGAAGGATTTCGCCGCAGTACGCCCTTCCAGCTGGTTCGACGAGTGATCTCCATCGTCATCTCGCTGGTTGGCCTGATCCTCGCCTTGCCCTTGTTCCCGCTGATTGTGCTGGCCATCCGTCTCGATTCCAAGGGACCGGTATTCTATACGCAGACGCGGGTAGGCAAGGGCGGCCGGCTCTTCAATGTTGTGAAGTTTCGCACCATGCGGAACGATGCGGAGGCCTTGAGTGGTCCCCAGTGGGCGGGCAATAACGATCCCCGCGTGACGCGCGTGGGCAAGTTTCTGCGCTACTCGCGCCTCGATGAGATTCCGCAGTTGTGGTGCGTGCTCAAAGGCGATATGGCGTTCGTCGGGCCGCGCCCGGAACGTCCGGAATTTGTGGAGTGGCTTTCGCGCGAGATTCCATATTACGGCGTTCGCCACATGGTGCGGCCGGGACTGACCGGGTGGGCGCAGGTGAAATACAAATACGGCAGCACCGTCGAGGATGCGCGCGAGAAATTGCAGTACGACCTGTTTTATATGAAGAACGCCTCCATTGGGCTGGATCTGCTGATCATGTTCCAGACCATCAAAACGGTTTTGTTGAGCCGGGGCGCGCAATAATGATGACGTGGGTGTTCTGGATAGCGGCTGCCCTGATCGCCGACGCCTACGTGGGCTACCCGGTGTGGCTGTGGTTCCGCAGTTGGTGGTCTCCCCGGCCGGTGCTGCGAGGCATTGTCGAGCCCACCGTTTCGGCGGCGATGATTGTAAAGAATGAAGAATCGGTAATTGCCGCCAAGCTGGATAATCTGTTCGCTCTCGATTATCCGGCGGAGAAACTGGAGATCGTAGTGGTCTCCGATGGTTCCGAGGACGGCACGGTGGGGATCCTCGAGGCCCTGCAAAGTCACCCTCGGGTGCGCATCCTGCTGAAGGATTTGTCGCAGGGCAAGGCCGCGGGGTTGAATGACGCGATGAAAATGGCAAGTGGGGACATCGTATTCTTTACCGATGCGCGCCAGAAGATCGAGCGCGGCGCTCTGCGCTGTCTGCTTGAGAACTTCGCCGATCCTGAGGTCGGATGTGCCAGCGGCGAACTGATGCTGGGTCAGCCGGCAGACGGAGAGACGGGAAGGGGAATGGGTTTGTACTGGCGCATCGAGAAAAAAATTCGGGAACTGGAATCCGCCTCCGGCTCGGTTGCCGGTGCGACGGGAGCGATTTACTGTGCGCGCCGCGAACTTCTCGATCCGCTGCCGCCAGGCACCATTCTCGATGACGTGCTGTTGCCCATGCAAATCGTCCGCAAAGGATCACGCGTGGTTTTTGACTCACGGGCACGCGCCTGGGATTTGCCCGACCTCGGGCAAACGCGCGAGTTTGCGCGCAAGGTCCGAACGCTGAGCGGCAATTATCAGTTGCTGCAGCTTGCGCCGTGGCTTCTCGGTGCCAGCAATCCGATCCGCTTTGAGTTCATCCGCCATAAATTGCTTCGTCTGGCAGTGCCGTTTGCCTTGCTTGCGGTATTCATTGCCTCTCTGTTTTTACCGCAACCTTTCTACCGGGCGGCACTATGCATCCAGATTGCGTTCTATGGACTGAGTCTGGCGGCGGTTGCAGGACTCAACATCGGGCCGCTATCGCGAGTGGCCGATGCGGCGCGCACCTTCGTGGTGCTGAATTCCGCCGCCATGGTGGCCTTTGTTAATTTTGTGACCGCAAGAAAGACGCTCTGGGTGCGCTGAGTGCAGTCCATTTCGGCGGCGAACGGATTAGGAAAGAGGATTGAGTGGCCAACGGCAATAGCGTGACGGGAGCGGTAGCGGACAGTCTGGGCAGGCGGATGCGTGTGCAGTTCGCCGACCCGACCAAATTCGCCTTCTTCTGGCTCAGCGCGTTCTACGTCGTTTACTGCGCCCGGCCCGAGGACTGGATCCCCGGCCTGAAGCTCATTCCGCTCGCCAAGATTACTGCGATTCTCGCGATGTGGGGTCTGTTCAACAATCTCGGCCGGACCAAGCGAACCTTCAAGGATGTGCCCAGGGAAGGCAAGCTGCTGTTTGCGATGATCGCCCTCTTGTTCATCGGTGGCCTGTTGTCGCCCATATGGAGGGGCGGCGCCGTCAATCACACCATTGATTTTGCCAAAGTGTTCGTCGCCTGGATCCTCACTTTCCTGCTAATCACCGACTTCGATCGTTTGCGGCGCATCATCTTCATTCAGGCGGTTTCGGTGCCCGTGATCTGTGCCATCTCCATCATCAAAGGACATAACCAGCCCCGGCTGGAGGGGGTCATTGGAGGAATTTACTCGAATCCCAACGACCTGGCGTTCGCGGTCGTGCTGACCCTGCCCTTCGCGCTCGCTTTCATGGTGACCAGCAAGAGCCAGCTGAAAAAAATGCTGTGGGTGGTGGCAATGCTGATCATGCTGGCGGCGCTGTTTCTCACCGCGTCTCGGGCGGGATTTGTCAACCTGGTGATCTCGGGCGCGGTCACGCTTTGGCATTTTGGCGTCCGCGGCAAAAGGCCCGGCCTGCTGGTGGGCATTATCCTGTCCTCCGTACTGCTGATGTCCGTGGCGGGTGGAAAGCTGTACGACCGTTTTGAAGCGCTGTCGGGCGACAGCACCACGGACGAGTCCGCCTATGGTTCTTACAAGGACCGTATGTTCCTGATGGAGCGGGCGCTGCACGGCATGGGTGAGCATCCAGTTTTCGGCCTTGGTGTGAACAACTTCATCACCTATTCGACGATCTGGCATGAAGTCCACATGACCTATCTGCAGATTGGCGTCGAGGGCGGCATCCCGGCCATGGTCCTTTACCTGATGTTTTTCTGGAGCGGGTTCAAAAACCTGAAGATATTGCGCAAGACGCGAAACCTCGACCAGCACACGGTCCTGTTCGTCGGCGCGCTCCATAGTTCGTTGATCGGTTTTGTGGTCGGCGCGTTGTTCGCCCCCGAAGCCTACCAGTTCTTCCCCTATTTCGCGGTCGCATTCACCGCAACGTTGTTACAAACGGTAAAGGAACGAGAGCTGGAATCCGGTACCACAGCGGTCCCACCCCCGAGGAAACCGCGACATTTCCTGGAGGTCTATGCCAATAACGGAAGAACAGACGCAGTCAGCCCTGTCCGCTGATTTGCAGGCGATTCTGAGTTGCCTGGGCTGCGGCGGGAAACTCGATAGTGACCAGTCCGGCGGTTTCGTCTGCCGGGCGTGCCAGCGCGTCTATCCGAACGCGAATGGGATCGCGCGTTTTGTGGACGCGCAGCAGTACGCGGCCAGCTTCGGGTTTCAATGGCATCGCTATCAGAAGGTGCAGCTCGATCACGACGAGAGACGGATTGAAGACCGCGATTTTCGCATGAAGACCGGCCTTCGCCCGGAGGAGTTGCAGGGCAAGCTCGTTCTGGATGTGGGCTGCGGCATGGGAAGATTTGCCGAAGTCGCGACCCGCTGGGGGGCGCGCGTAGTTGGCGTCGACCTGAGCGCGGCGGCCGAAGTAGCGGCGAAAAACTTGAAGGACCGGGAATTCGTTGCCTTTCAGGCGGATGTTTTCGCGCTCCCGTTTCTCCCGGGAAGCTTCGACATCATCTATAGCGTGGGCGTACTCCACCACACACCCGACTGTGAAGCCGCGGTCAAGATGCTGGAAAAATATCTGAAGCCGGGTGGCATTCTGGCCGTGTGGCTCTACAGCGGATACAACAAGTGGTACCGCTTTAGCGACATCTGGCGCCACTATACGAGCAGCATGAAGCCCACAACGCTGCACACGATCCTGAAGGTGGCCGTGCCGGTTCTCTACAACACGCAACTGGTCTTGAACAAGGTGCCGCTCGTGGGACCTCCGGTCGCGGGTCTGATGCATCACGTGTTTCCGGTGAACCGCCAGAAGAATCCGGAGTTGCGGATGCTGGACACGTTTGATTGGTATTCCCCGAAGTACCAGTCGAAGCACACCTACGAACAGGTATTCCGCTGGTATGAAGCGATGGGCATGGAAGACATGAGAGTGGGTGAGACCTCGATCGCGGTGCGGGGCCGCAAGCCTTTCAGGACGGCGTAGCGAATGCTTGTGGGTGGTGGGATTCGGTAGGATCTGGCGCTTGCGATGAGTTTCAAGAAGAAAGCCAATTATCTCCGGAAAGTGCTGCCCGGTGGGACTCTGCGCGCGCTGAGCGCTCCCGTGCGCGGCCCGGTGCACCTGCTTATGGCGGTCGCCGATCATTTCGAGCCCGCGGTGTCTCCCGAGGGTGGGGCAAAACGAGTTCCACGTCCTGAGCAGGAACGGCGCCTGGAGTTCTGGGTGCGCGAATATCCCAAGGCGGTGGACCGGTGGCGCGACCACGATGGCCGCCCCTTTCTGCATACCTACTTCTATCCTGCCGAGCAGTACGACGAAGGCTTGGTCGAAATGTTGGCCGACCATTGTCATTCGGGTTGGGGGGAAACCGAGATCCATCTGCACCATGGGTATCCGGAACCCGATACTGAAAACAACACACGGCAGATGCTGGCAGAATTCCGCGACCGGCTGGCATTTCGGCACCGCTGCCTGGCTATGGAGGAAGGTGAAAACCAGCCGCGCTACTGTTTTGTTCACGGAAATTTCGCGCTTGCGAACTCTCGCGATGGAATCAACTGCGGCGTGGACTCGGAGATGAAGGTCCTGGCCGAAACGGGCTGCTACGCCGATTTCACTCTGCCCACTGGGACTTGGCATTCCGCGCAAACGGCGAAGATCAACTCGCTATACGAGTGCGCTTTGCCGCTGGACGAGGCCGTGCCCCACCGGCGAGGAATTGACCTGGTGGCTGGCAGACGACCTCAGATCTTTCCTCTCATTCTGCAGGGTCCGCTCGTGGCCGACTTACGCCGCAGCGGGCATTCGCTTTCGCCCACGCTGGAGACCGGAGCAATTACGCAACCGAATCCGATGAATCTTCACCGACTGGCGCTGTGGAAACAGGCAAAAATCCGGGTTGCGGGCCGTCCGAATTGGCTGTTCATCAAGCTGCATTGCCACAGCATGGATCCGCTTCAGCAAGACGTCGTGATCGGCAATTCCTTCCGGAAGTTTCTTGAGGAGCTGGTGAGCGGCGCGGGCGAGAGAAAAGAAACTTTGCATTTTGTAACCGCCCGGGAGATGGCGAACATCGCTTTGGCTGCTTGCGATGGTAAAGATGGAGATCCCGGCGACTATCGCGACTACCGCTTCAAGCGTTTCAAGGATGTGCCCGCAGCGGCCGAAAAAACGGATTCTGTTCCGGCCGCTGTGAAAGGATAGACGAAAGGATCGTAGAAAGGATCGACGCGTCCGTATGTGTGGAATCGCCGGAGTCGTAAGCGCAACCCGGGAGAGCAACATCACCGAAGCGGTGGTGCGGGAGATGTGCGACCGGATCATCCACCGCGGCCCGGACGATGAAGGCATCCTCGTCCAGGATGGAGCCGGCCTGGGCATGCGGCGCCTCTCGGTCATCGACCTTTCCGGCGGCCACCAGCCGGTGTTCAACGAAGACCGCAGCGCGTGGATCGTCTATAACGGCGAAATCTATAATTTCCCTGAGCTTCGCCCCGAACTCGAAAAGCGCGGCCATCGTTTCTACACGAAATGCGACACCGAAGTTATCATTCACCTTTACGAAGAGATGGGAGCCGATTGCGTTCAGAAGCTGCGCGGCATGTTCGCACTCGCCATCTACGACCAGACTAAGCGCAAACTGATCCTGGCGCGCGACCGGCTCGGCAAAAAGCCTCTGCACTACGCGCTGGTGAAGGACAAGCTGTATTTCGCTTCTGAGATCAAGTCCATCCTGGCAGTCGCGCCGGAACTGGCCGAAGTAAATTCCCAGGGGCTTCTCGAATACCTCTATTTCGGGTACGTTCCCGATCCCATTACTGCCTTTACCGGAATCCAAAAGCTGCCGCCGGGACACCTGCTCGAATTCGAAAATGGCAAGATCGCCATTCGCCAGTATTGGGATCTGCCGCAGTACAACACGCACACCCCAAAAAGCGAAGAAGAGTGTCTGGAAGAACTCGAGGCCCGCCTGCTGGAGGCGACCCGCATCCGCCTGATCTCCGATGTGCCTCTGGGAGCGTTTCTAAGCGGTGGAACCGATTCTTCCACCATCGTGGCGCTCATGGCTCGGGCCAGTTCGGGCCCGGTGAAGACGTTCTCCATTGGCTTCACCAGGGATGATTTTAACGAGTCGAAGTACGCGCGGATCGTCGCGCAGAAGTTCGGCACTGAGCATCACGAGATGATCCTCGAGCCGGACGTCGTCCAGACCGTCGAGCATCTCACCAGCACGCTGGAAGAGCCGTTTGGCGATTCTTCCATGCTGCCCACGTATTATGTCTCGCAGATGGCGCGTAAGCATGTGACGGTTGCGCTTTCCGGAGACGGCGGCGACGAAGTTTTTGCCGGATATGACCGTTATCGCATCCACTCCGACCGGCGCATCTTTGAGCGTGTTCCCGAATCTGCGCGGCGCTTCTTTCGGGATCGGCTGTTTCAGCTTCTGCCGCGCACCATGAAGGGGCGCAAATTCAGTTACAACGTTTCGCTGCCGTGGCGCGAACGCTATGTGGACGGACTGTCGTTCGTGCCCGCTTTCGAGCGCGACACGCCTCTTCTCTCCGACGATTTTCGCGAGGTTCTACGCCGAAGCGACGATCCGCAGAATGTCCTGATGCGCTACTTTGCGAAAGCACCCGCCCAGGACCCGGTCAGCGAGCTGCTTTACGTCGATACCAAAACCTACATGGTGGGCGACATTCTCACCAAGGTTGACCGGATGAGCATGCTGAACTCTCTGGAAGTGCGGGTTCCCATTCTCGACCACCAGTTCGTCGAATGGGTCACGGGGCTGCCACCGGAATGGAAGCTGCGCGGCAGCAAGCAGAAATATATTCTGCGCAAGTTGGCGGAGCGCGTCGGAGTGCCCCGGGAGGCGCTGGATCGCCCAAAACAGGGATTCGCGCTGCCTCTGGTGCACTGGATGCGGAATGAGTTGAAAGAAACATTGATGATTCTGCTCGAGCCGCGCGCCTTGCAGCGCGGATATTTCGAGGCCGCAGGCGTTCGCAAGTTGATGAACGATCACCTCTACGGAGGCCGGGTGTTCACGAGCCGCATCTGGCGGTTATTGATGTTCGAACTGTGGCACAGAAATTTCCTGGAGAAATTTACCAAGCCCGCAGGACTATTCTCGCTTCCCATCATCGTCGACTCCAGAGCGGCCGTTGCTGTTTCTCCTTCTCCTGCCAAAATGGCCACCGCCCCGGCGGGAGAGTAACTTGCTGGACTCGCGTGACGTGGCGAATCCTGCGGCCAACACTGATCTGGCCAGCACTGCCGTGCCCAAGCAGGTTCCCACCCGTGACGAGCTTTCGCCGGTCAATCTCTTTCTGATGACCAATTCTTTCGAGACGGGTGGCTCAGAGCGCCAGTTCTCCGTCCTCGCTCACAACCTCCGGCCCGAGCAATTCCACCTTTCTCTGGGCTGCATTCGGAGAATCGGTCCCTTCGCCAACGCTTTTGGAGATGTGCCCGAGTTCGATCTTGGCGGCAGCCTCTACGGTTTGACTTCAATCCGCACCCGCCTGCGACTGAGAAGGCTATTACGGCAGCAACAAATCCAGATTGCCCACGCCTTCGATTTTTATACCAACCTCACACTGATCCCCGCGGCGCGGCTAGCGCGGGTGCCAGTGGTCATCGGCAGTCAGCGCCAACTGGGAGATCTGCTGACCCCGCGCCAGTTCCGCGCGCAGGCTGCGGCATTTCGCTGGTGCGACGCAGTTGTCTGCAACTCGAGAGCCGCGGCTGATCGGCTCGCCGCGGAAGGGATCTCGCAGGATAAGCTAGCCGTCATTGGCAATGCGCTTCCGGCAGAGGCCTTCGCCGCTGCAACCGCAGCCGTACCAGGCAAACCCGGCAGTTTGCGGGTGGGCATGATTGCCCGCATGAATGCCCACTACAAGAATCACGCGGGCTTCCTGCGCATGGCAGCGAGAATCAACCGCCAGATGCCGGATGTCGAATTCCTTCTCGCAGGCGATGGTCCGTTGCGCGAAGAGCTCGAACGGCAGGCGCAGGAGTTAGGTCTTGGGAATCGCGTGCTCTTCCTGGGCGATCGCCGCGACATTCCCTCCGTGCTCGCTTCGATGGATGTCGCCGTGCTCACTTCCGATTCTGAAAGTCTCTCGAATGTCCTTCTGGAGGCGATGGCCGCGGGCGTGCCGGTAGTAGCGTATCGCGTTGGAGGCAACGCAGAATTGGTCAATGACGAGCGGGGCATACTCGTTCCGGCTGGCGACGAAGAGGGCTTCGCATCCGCTGTGGGACGCTTGTTGGAATCCTCTTCGATGCGCTCCCGGTTGGGCCAAGGTGGCCGCGAGTTTGCCGCGGCAAACTTCGGCCTCGAAGGTATTCGCGCCCGCTACGAAGACTGCTATCGAACCCTGCTCGAAAAGAAAGGTGTGAGAAACTCACTGGCGACATGGCGGCCGACAGCGCAAGCTCAAAGAAACGGGTGAAGGTTGCCATGGTCGGACCCAGCCTGCGCTACGTCGGCGGCCAGTCGGCGCAGGCCGACCTCCTGATGCGGCTTTGGCAAAACGACGCCGACGTCGAAATGAAATTCATCGCCGTCGACCCGCCGCTCGCTTCCGGATTGGGCTGGGCCGAGGGCGTGCGCGGCCTCCGAACGGTTCTGCGCGAGCCCATCTACTTCCGCCATCTGTGGCGCGGCCTCAACGATGCTGACGTCGTGCATATCTTTTCCGCTTCCTATTGGTCGTTCTTGCTTGCTCCTGCTCCCGCCTGGTTTTTCGCGAGGCTTCGCGCCCGGAAAACACTGGTCCATTACCACAGCGGAGAAGCGCGCAGCCACCTGCAGCGGTTTCGCTCGGGTCGGTTCGTGCTGTCGCGCGTGGATGAAATCGTCGTGCCGTCGGGCTACCTGGTAGATGTCTTCCAGGAATTCGCGTTGAAGGCCGTCGTGGTCCCAAACCTTGTAGATCTTTCTCAGTTCCAATATCGCCAGCGCAGTCCGCTCCGCCCGCACCTGGTCTGTACACGCGGCTTCTCCGCTTATTACAGTGTCGATGTGGTCGTGCGCGCCTTCGCGGAAGTCAAGAAGGAATTTCCGGATGCAATGCTCGATCTGGTGGGCGGTGGCCCGCTCGAAAACGATGTGCGCAAACTAGCCGCCGGCCTGAAGCTAACCGGCGTGAATTTTACCGGCATAGCGTCGCGGCAAGAGATCGGAAGATACTACGACCAGGCCGACATCTTCATCAACGCCTCATGGCTTGACAATATGCCGGTCTCGATCATCGAGGCATTCGCATCCGGCACGCCGGTGGTGACGACCTCACCCGAGTGCATGCCCTTTCTCGTGAAACACGAGCGCACCGGATTGCTCTCGCCAGTGGGTGATGAAAAGGCTCTAGCAGCCAACGTAATCCGGCTGCTGCGCAATCCGGCATTAGCTGCAGCCCTGGCGAGAAGCGCGCATGAAGAGTCGCAAAAGTACACCTGGGAAGCTGTCCGGGACCAGTGGGTCAAGGTATATCAAGGGCTGTCGGGAAGGTCCCGAGTCCGGGAAAACGCTTAAGAGTGTGCGTGAAAGCTTCAATTTCGTTCCACGTGGTCGAACAAGAGTCTGAGGTTTGCAGCCGCGGAGCGACGTAAGAATACAGCCCACGGCGCAACAGCTTGCGGAAGAAGTCGGTTTCGTATCAGGGCATCACTTTAGCGATGGCACAAATCGCTCGCTATCAACAGCTCCCTTTAGATCTCACGCACACTAACTCGTGTGGGGGGAGCCGCAGGAGCGAAGTGCATTGCGAACCAGCCCCAGAGGGGCGAAATATGTTAGCCCAGGACATAAGTCCTGGGTAAAGTGGGAACTCGAACCGAGTCCCGGAGGGACGGCACAAGTT
>ODAK010002484.1_pt1 | contig 19444 bp, 19 predicted proteins | sample 1539591 | NCBI WGS metagenome assembly ODAK01 (sample SAMEA3539303, study PRJEB22396) | soil metagenome | biome: tundra; feature: field; material: soil | place: USA | collected 2010-05 | depth 0.15 m | reverse complement strand
CGCTGTCCCATCACATCAAGGCATTGATGGTGGTCGGCCTGATCAATCAGGTGCGCGATGCAACCACCCTGGTTTGTCATGCCAACTACGACGTGATGCGGGGTCTGGTGGATTTTCTGGTCGCCGAATGTTGCACCGAGACCGCCGAGGGCAAGGACACAAAGACGGCGGCATGATTTCTTTTGGCCTTGAATTTCGATATTTCTAGTTCGATGGGAGAATACCATGAGTGAAGCAAAGACTGTCGCCATCGTCGGAGCCGGCCCGGTCGGGCTTGCCGCCGCTGCGCATGTGCTGGAGCAGGGCCTTCGGCCCATCGTGCTGGAAGCCGGCGCCGACATTGGACACGCCGTGCGCCAATGGAGCCATGTGCAATTGTTCTCGCCCTGGGAATACAACATCGATCGCGCCGCCGCGCGCCTGCTGGCGACAACGGGCTGGAATTCGCCCGAGCCGGACCGGTATCCGACCGGCGCCGAATTGCTCGAGCGCTATCTTGAACCGCTCGCAACCAGGACGGTTCTCAGGACACACATCCACACGTCGAGTCGTGTCACCGACATCAGCCGCGTCGGCTTCGACAAACTCAAGACCAGGGGCCGCGAAGCCGCGCCATTCGAAATTCGCTATCAGAACGGGCAAGGCCCCAAAATCGTGCGGGCTGATGCCGTCATCGACGCATCGGGCACCTGGCATTCGCCAAATCCGGCGGGCGCGAACGGCCTCCGCGCCATTGGCGAACGGCAAGCGGCAGACAAGATTGCTTACGGGATGCCGGACGTGCTGGGAAAAGACCGCGTCCGCTATGCGGGCAAGACGATCGCGGTGCTGGGCGCGGGACATTCCGCGATCGGCACGCTCACCGATCTCGCGCAGCTCGCGGCGCAATCGCCGGAGACCAAGCCGATCTGGCTGCTGCGTGGCAACGATCCCGCAAAGGCATTCGGAGGCGGCGCGAATGACAAGCTCGCCGCCCGCGGCGAGCTTGGCACCGCGTTCGCCGCGCTGGTCGCGGCGGGCCAGATAAAGGTGGAGAGCGAATTTCGCGTTTCGCATCTGACCTCTGACGGCCCTCGCCTCATCGTCGGCACCGGCGCCGGTCGTTGCGGTCGTCATGTGGTCGTCGACGAGCTGATTGTTGCAACCGGTTTCCGGCCCGATCTGGATTTCGTGCGCGAGCTCCGCATCCAGCTCGATCCGGCCATCGAATGCCCGGTTGCGCTGGCGCCGCTGATCGATCCGAACGAACACAGCTGCGGCACCGTGCGGCCTCATGGCGCGCGGGAACTGGCCCAGGCTGAACCGGGCTTCTATTTCGCGGGCATGAAATCCTACGGACGCGCGCCCACCTTTCTGATGATCACGGGATACGAACAGGTCCGCTCGATTGCCGCCGACATCGCCGGCGACCGCGAGGCCGCGGAACGCGTCGAACTGGTGCTGCCCGAAACCGGCGTCTGCAGTCGATCGGCGACGCCTGGCGCGGGCGAATGCTGCGGTGGCCCGGCATTATCGGGTGTTGACGCCTGTTGCGTGGCGGATGCAAATGCCAAACAACAGGGCAAAACGGGGTGCGGGTGCGCGTCCTAGACGCACAGGGGTGAGCGGTATTTCGTTAGAGGGTCGGCCTGTCATCATCGCGATGTGTGTGGGGCAGCTTGGCAGCCTGCTTCCACACGTCGTTGTGCCGTCCATTCTTGCCGCCTTCCTTATTCCGGAATGGCATCTGAGCGGCGCGCAGGCGGGCCTCTTGGCGGGCTCTGGCGCCGCAGGTTACATGTGCGCCGTGCCGGTGCTGGCAACACTGACCGATAGAATCGATGCGCGAAAGATCCTGATCGCAGGATCCGCGCTGAGCGCACTCGGCACCCTGTTATTCGGCATTTATGCCGAAGGACTTTGGTCAGGGGCGTTCTGCAATGCGATTGCAGGCGTAGGCTTTGCGGGAGCCTACATGCCCGGCCTCAAGGCGCTGACCGACCGCCTTGCACCGGGCGATTCATCCCGCGCGATCACGCTGTACACCTCCAGCTTCTCATTCGGCGTCGGCTTGTCCTTTCTGATTTCTCAGCTTGTCGCGGATAGCTGGGGCTGGCGCACCGCATTCCTTGTGACGGCCGCTGGCCCGCTCGTGATGCTGATAGTCTGCTTGCTGTTGCGGCCGGTCGAGCCAAAGCCTGCGGGCCGCCTGCTGGATTTTGCGCCGGTGTTCCGCAACACCAAAGCGATGGGGTTCGTTCTCGGATATGGCGCCCACTGCTTTGAGCTTTACGGAATAAGAACCTGGCTGGTCGCGTTCTGGACGTTCGTCGCCATGAAGAATTCAGCCTCCTCCATTTTAACGCCGATTGTCGTCAGCGTTGTCTTCTCCCTGCTCGCCATGCCCGCAAGCATTCTCGGCAACGAATTTGCGCTCAGGTTTGGCCGGCATCGCGCGATCACGGTCGTCATGTTCAGCTCCGCTCTGGTGGCGCTGCTGATTGGAATATTTGCCGACAAGTCGCCGTGGTTCCTGCTGCCCTTGATGCTGGTTTATGCGATCACGGTGCCGGCCGATTCCGGCGCATTGACATCCGGAATGGCGATGGCCGCAAATCCCGACTATCGCGGGGCGACGATGGCCACGCATTCGACCGTCGGCTTCAGCCTGTCCGCGCTTGGCGCGTGGGGCATCGGTGTCGCGCTGGATGCTGCGGGCGGTCCGCTTGATCCATCCGCCTGGACGGCTGCGTTCTCGGTGTTGGCGGCCGGTATTCTGCTTGGTCCGGTGGCGCTCTATTGGTCCAGAACAATGACGCTGCAGCCATGAGCGGGCGCCAGCTTCCCATCATTCTGGCGCTCGGCACCACGCAAACGCTGGCGTGGGCCTCCAGCTACTACCTGCCGGCGATCTTGGCCGATCCGATCGCGCGCGATCTCGGCGTCTCCAGCAACTGGATATTCGCGGCCTTCTCGGCATCGCTGGTGATTTCCGCACTGCTCGGCCCGCGCGTCGGCCGGCAGATCGACCTCGTCGGCGGCCGGCAGGTGCTGTCGATTTCCAATTTGACGCTGGCCGCGGGACTGGCGCTGCTCGGCGCCACCTATTCGATCCCGGTGCTGGTCGTTGCCTGGCTGCTGCTAGGCGTCGGCATGGGATTTGGCCTGTACGATGCAGCCTTCGGTGCGCTCGGGCGCATCTATGGCGATTCGGCGCGCCGGGCGATCACGGGCATCACGCTGATCGCGGGTTTCGCCTCTACCGTGGGATGGCCGCTGACCGCCTGGGGACTGGAAACCATCGGATGGCGCAACACCTGCTTCGCATGGGCGGCGGCGCATATTCTGCTCGGCCTGCCGATCAACTTCTTCATGTTGCCCGCTGTAAAGGGTGCGAAGGCGGCGGTAGCGGCATCCATCAAGCCTCACATCCCGATCGATCGCACCATGATCCTGCTGGCGTTCGCCTTTGCGGCGGCCTGGAGCGTCACCGGCGCGATGGCGGCGCACCTGCCACGAATTCTTGAAGCCGCGGGAGCGACGACCCTGCAGGCGGTGTCGGCCGGCGCGCTGATCGGTCCGGCGCAGGTGTTTGCCCGCATGGTCGAGGCGAGTTTCCTGAGCCGCTATCATCCGCTGCTGTCGACCCGGCTCGCCTGTCTGACGCACCCGATCGGCGCCGTCGTCGTCGCGTTCGGGGGTGGCGCGGCAGCAAGCGCGTTCGCGATCTTTCACGGCACCGGCAACGGCATCCTGACCATTGCCCGCGGCACCCTGCCGCTGGCGATCTTCGGCCCGCAAAATTATGGCTATCGCCTCGGCATTATCGGCGCGCCGGCGCGGATGGCGCAGGCGGCAGCGCCATTGGCGTTCGGTCTGCTGATCGACACGATGGGCAGTCGTATCCTGATCGTCTCGTCCGCGCTCAGTCTGTCGGCCCTGCTGGCGCTGTCGCTGCTGCGCCAGCAGCCGGCGGCGCCATGAGCACGTATGCGCGGTGCGCATGTCATCCGGTGGCCGATAGATTTTCCCTTCCAATTTCTCACCATTTCAAGCAAAACCACCGCATGGAAGAAGAAACCGCTCCGGCGACTACGATCAGGGGGTTTGTACGGTGGGCGACGACGCTGCCGCAATCCATTGCGGTCTATCTGGTTTGCCTTCTCCTGATCGGCGGGCTTTCATTCTATGCCGGCACGCTGAAACCCAAGAAGGCAATCGGCATCGGGCCTCCACCGATATCCGCGCCGCGCAACTGAAGTTTCGAAAATACAGCGTGAATGGGGCTTGCCGGAATGACACGCGACGCAACGCCTTCGATCGTCAGAATCAATCCGCCCGAACTCGGCACGCCGCCCGGCTATTCCCAGATTGTCGACGTCAGCGCCGGCCGCATCATTTTCATTGCCGGCCAGACTGCGCTCGATCGGGATGGCAATGTGGTCGGCAAATCTGATTTTGCCGCGCAGGCGGCGCAGGTGTTTTGTAATCTCGCGATTGCCCTGCGGGCCAGTGGATGCACGGCAACCAATCTGGTGAAGCTGACCGTGTTCCTCACCGACATGGACAATCTCGCGCTCTATCGCGAGGCGCGCAACCGGTTCTTTGCCTCGGTCACGCCGCCGGCCGCGCCCGCGGTGACGCTGGTCGAGGTGTCGAAACTGTATGGACCGGATTTCATGATCGAGATCGAGGCCATCGCGGCGGTATGACGCTCATATGTATCTTGCGCGGCCGTTGCCGGCGTAGCTTTGGGCTGGGGACATCGCAGCCTCCCCATCAAATGGTGATCCCATTCAAGACTTGGTCACACTCGCACGTTGCCGCAATGATCTATTCCATATTTCATTAAATTACCTTGCCGCCAAGCACACTTTTTTTCATGGGGATAAGATAATCTGAAACTGATTGCCGGCGAGCCAAGGCCAAGTATGTTTGCACTTTCATGCTGTGGAATCTGTAATGAAAGAAGCTGTCCGCTTACGCGAACTGGAAGCTGAGTGCCGTCAGCGTGCGCTGGGTGAGCCTGAAAGAAAATGGTACTGGCTCGCGCAGGCCGCAAAATACCAGGTCCAGGCCGACCAGCAAATCGCCTTTGATATTGAAGAATGCAACACCGCCGACTCTCCGGAAGTCATACTGGCTCAATGGCCGAATGGTCGTGATGAACGACGACGACTTTTCTGCGCGACCCGTGAACAGCTTGACGGATTTTATCGCCCTGAAGACCGCCGACAGGATTCGTGCGTTACGGCTTCCTGACCTCTGTCGTAGCGATCCATATCCCGACGAATACGGCGACCAGTCCCAGGATAAGATTGAGAGTAATCGGCTCGCCGACCAGTTGGGCGGCGAGCAATCCCGCAGCGATCGGGTTGACGGTCATGGTGCTGGCAACGCGCGTGGGCGTCGCTCGCTCGAGCGCCATGACCCACAATATGAACGCGAGCGCGCCACCGCCGACTCCGAGATAGACGCCGGCAATCCATTGATGGGCGCCGAAGCTGCTTAAAACAGCGACGCTGCCTGTCAGCGATCCCACCAGGATCAGCGCCGCGGCGCCCGCTCCCATGCCGACGGTAAGAAACCCGAGCGCACTCGATCGTTGAATGAATGGGCGGGACCAGACGTTATAGAACGCCATGCACAGCACCGCGGCGGTCATGATGAGCTCGCCGCGCCACGCCCCGGGCGGCGCAGACGAAAGGCCGGATGCGAGCGCTGCAATGACGCCGAGGACGGCCACGCCGACGCCGGTCGATTTCCGCAGGGTCAGCGGCTCGATGCCGAGCAGAGCCCCGACCACCATGGTGTGCAGCGGCAGCGTCGCCAAAGCGAGACTGGCGCGGGCCGCGGTCGTGAAGCCGATCGCGATGTTATAGAGGACGAAAAACAGTCCGAAGAAACAAAGCCCCAACACGGCAACCGCAGCCCAGTCGTGGCGCGGCGGCCATCTCACCCCGAGGAAAAGCGCGGTCGGCAGCAAGCACGCAAATCCGATGCCCCATCGCAGGATGGCAAGCGTAATCGGATCGGCATTGCCGACCAGATAGCGGGTAATCGCTGCCGCGGTGCCACCGAGGCAGCTCGATGCCAATGCGATCGACACCCCGATCCATTCACCCACCCCCATTCTCCTGTGTCTCGCCGCGGCGGCCTATGGCATCTTGCCCGACGGCATCGATTCAGCAACTACCTGGCAGGTACACATGTCGCGGCACAAAAGCTTTGCAGCCAGCCTGCGCTGGTGGCGCCGGCAGCGGGGCCTGTCGCAGCTCGATCTTGCCGGACGCACGGAAATCTCGCAGCGCCATCTGAGCTTCATGGAATTAGGGCGGGCATCGCCGAGCCGTGACATGGTGATGCGGCTTGCCGCCGCCCTCGACGTGCCGCTGCGCCAGCACAATGCTCTGCTGATCGCGGCCGGCTTTGCTCCGGTTTGGCGGCAGACCAATCTGGCCGCGCCCGAACTGAGCCAAATTCGCAGCGCGCTGGATTACATGCTGGCCCAGCAAGAGCCGTTCCCTGCCGTTGCGGTCGATCGGCACTGGAACCTGCTCCAGAGCAATTCCGGCGCGGTACGCCTGGTTGAATTCCTGGTCGGACCGCTGCCACCCGATACGCCGGTCAATCTGGCCGATGCCCTGGTCGCACCTGACGTGCTGCGGCCGTATCTGGTGAACTGGGCGGACGTGGTTCGCTATTTCATCCGCAGCGTGGAAGCAGACGCCGCCGCTGACGGCACCCCCGAGACGGCGGCGCTTCTCGAACGGCTGCTCGGCTATCAGGGGGTGCGGGAGGCGGTCAGCGCTCCGACGAACGAATCGGCAATTACGCCGGTGCTTCCCATGCATTTCCGCAAGGGCAATATCGCGCTGCGACTGTTCACGACCATCGCGACGCTGGGAACGCCTCAGGACATCACGCTGCAGGAACTTCGCGTCGAGTGTTTCTTTCCGATGGATGACGCGACCGCCGACATCCTGCGCGGCTGGCTCGCGGAGGGCCAGTCCACGCCACCGCAGCTTGCGAAAACAAAAGCGCGCTGATTGTTTCGCCTCTATCGCGCGATCAATTGCAGGCTCAAAACCCCGAGCATGCGCGCGAAGCTGAAGACGTGATCCCGGCACACCGCGCGCGCGAGCTTTGACTGCCCTTCCGCCGAATCCTTCCCGCTCCCGAGCCGGCGGGCGTTGGGAACGGTGCGGATCATGGTCGGCACAAATCCGCTGCCGGCAAGTGCGATCGACCCCCATCCGATCCACCAGGGATTTTCGCCTTGCACGATCTCCGCGCAGATCGCCGCAAGGGTCAGCACCATCACCAATGCGACCAGCCGATTCATCGGATAGGCTTCGGTTGTGACCCGCCGATAGTAGGCCGAAATCGAGGCCAGCACCTCGGGCGGCAGCGGATCGCCGGCGTGCTTGCGCGTCTGCACGTCGAACATCAGATCGAACCACAATACGGCAAGCAGGAAACCGGCTCCCGCCGCGGCGAATGAATGCATGTCGGGACCCCAGTTTGAGACGGGCGCATTGACAGTCCGCGCCCGCGCGCCAGCGCTTGAGTGGATTCCGCCTGCGCACCGGGAATGGCCTGTGCGTTAAGCGCGGCCGGCATAACGAGCAGTGCCAGAAGAGCAATGGTGATTTTTGCGCAAGTGCGCGACGTGACGAACCGCTTGTGCCCTTCAGCTTCACGCAATGTCGCCTCCCGATTTTCGGCAAGCATCGACGAGAAGCGGAGCGTAGTCAAAGGGGATTGCTATTGTTCAGTCGACCCTGCTTCCGCAGGGACGACCAAATGCCCTACTCCACGCCGCGGCCGAATTTGTTCGACTTCGGAAAACCCTTCGGCGGCAGGCGACCGGCGTCGGCGCGGTTGCCGCGCCACTCCGCGAGCTCCTTCATCGTGGCGCTGAATTCGCGGCCGGCGGAGTCCTTCCAGGTCAGGCCGTCCCTGGCATTGAACGTCGCGACATCGGACAACCCGCCATCCCGGTATTTCTGCAGGCGAACGCCGCGGCCGCGCGCCATCTCCGGCACCTGATCGATCGGAAACAGCAGCATCTTGCGGTTGTCGCCGATCACGGCGACGGTATCGCCGGTGACGGTAGCGAGCGCGCGGGCTTCGTTGGGCATCTCGACGTTCAGCACCTGCTTGCCCTTGCGGGTGTTGCCGACGCAATCGTCCTCGTTGACCACAAAACCCTGCCCCTCATGGCTCGCGATCAGGAATTTGCGCCCGCCGGTGTTGACGAACAGCGACACGATCGCGGCATCCTGCTCCATGTCGATGAACATCCGGATCGGCTCGCCGTGGCCACGTCCGCCCGGCAGCTTTGACACCTCGAGCGAATAGAATTTTCCGTTGGTTGCAAACAGCAGCAGCTTCGAGGTGGTCTCCGCAAAGAAGGCCGAGCCGAGCTGGTCGTCGGTCTTGAAGGTCAAGCCGGAGAGATCGGGAACCTGGCCTTTCAGCGCGCGCACCCAGCCCTTGTCGGAAATCACCACCGTGACCGGCTCGCGCTCGACGAAAGCCTCCTCGATCGCGGCGAGATCGTGCTCGGGCGCATCGGCGAACGCGGTGCGGCGCTTGCCGAGCGGCGTCTTCGGCCCAAAGAGATCGCGCACCTTGCGGACCTGCTCGCCGACCTTGGACCATTGCTCGGATTCGGAGGCGAGGATGGCCTTGATGCCCTTGAGCTCGCTGCGGAGATTCTTGTCCTCGGTGCGAATCTCGAATTCCTCGAGCTTGCGCAAGCTGCGCAGCCGCATGTTGAGAATGGCGTCGGCCTGAATCTCGGTGAGCTTGAACGCCTTGATCAGCGCCGGCTTCGGCTCGTCCTCGCTGCGGATGATCTTGATCACCTTGTCGATGTTCAGATAGGCGATCAGATAGCCGCCGAGCACTTCCAGCCGATGCTCGATCTGTTCCTTGCGGTAGTTGGTGCGGCGCACCAGCACGTCGCGCAGATGGTCGAGCCATTCGCGCAGGCACTCGGCGAGGCCGAGCACCTTGGGGATGCGGCCTTTCACCAGCACATTGAGGTTTAATGGAATCCGGCTTTCCAGTTCGGTCAGCCGGAACAGCGATTCCATCAGCAATTCCGGATCGACCGCGCGCGACTTCGGCTCGATCACGAGGCGAATGTCTTCGGCGGATTCATCGCGGACATCGCCGACCAGCGGCAGTTTCTTCTCGTTCAGCAGTTCGGCGATCTTCTCGACCAGCCGGGATTTCTGCACCAGCCACGGAATTTCGGTGATGACCACGACCCAGGTGCCGCGCGCGCCCTCCTCCGTGCTCCATTTGGCGCGGGTGCGGAACGAGCCGCGCCCGGTCATGTAGGCCTCGGCGATGCTCTCCTTGGAATCGACGATGATGCCGCCGGTCGGAAAATCCGGCCCCTTGACCCACTTCAGCAGCGTCTTCGTCTTCGCCTCGGGCTTGTCGATCAGATGCAGCGCCGCGTCGCAAAGCTCGGCGGCATTGTGCGGCGGGATCGAGGTCGCCATGCCGACCGCGATACCCTGCGCGCCGTTGGCGAGCAGGTTCGGAAATCCGCCGGGCAGCACGATCGGCTCTTTCGACTGGCCGTCGTAATTGGCGCGGAATTCGACGCCGTCTTCGTCGATGCCGTCGAGCAAGAGCCGCGCCACCTCGGTCATGCGCGCTTCGGTGTAGCGGTAGGCGGCGGGATTATCGCCGTCGATATTGCCGAAATTGCCCTGGCCGTCGACCAGCGGATAGCGCGAGGAAAAATCCTGCGCGAGGCGCACCAGCGCGTCGTAGATCGACTGATCGCCATGCGGATGGAACGAGCCCATCACGTCGCCGACGATCTTGGCGGATTTCTTGAACGGCGTGCCGGGGTCGAGCCGCAACAGCCGCATGCCGTAGAGGATGCGGCGATGCACCGGCTTCAGCCCGTCGCGGGCGTCCGGCAGCGCGCGGTGCATGATGGTCGAGAGCGCGTAAGCGAGGTAGCGCTCTTCCAGCGCATCGCGCAGCATCACCTCGTGGATTTCCGCCGGCTCCGGTGGAATCAGTCGTTTTCCCATGGGGACGAGTTAAACGCTGGAGGCGAATCGGGCAAGACGCGAATCAGTGCCCCCAAATCAAGGCGGCAACAAAGAACGCCATAACCGCCCCAATCTGCAACCACATCGCTAATCTGCGCCCCCTTGCCCACTGGCGCGCCACATTCTGCCGCCGATACTTGCCGCTCCCGTTCGACCGGATCAGTCATTCCGCCTCTAGCGCCACCCTGGCCCGGTGCCTGGTCACCGCATTGATAAAACCGTCGCGGGCGTCGGAATGGCCCTGCCCGCGCGGCTCCAGCACGTGACGCAGCAGGAACATTCCGGTGAGCTGAAAACCGTCCCTTAGGTCCTGGTCCGACCAGCCGTTCGGGCCGCCGCCGCCCTGGCGCAGGAACGGTGGCAGCCGCAGCAGCCGGTCGCGCCAGGGATCGCCGGCAGCCCGCGACACCGCGCCGCCGGATTTCGGCGACACGTAGATCAGCTCGGAGGTCTCGCCGGTCGCGGCACAGATTTCCAGATCGAGCCCGAAGCCGAGTTCGGCCAGCATCGCCAGCTCGAATTTGACGAGATGAATGGCGGCTTCGCCGACGTCGTCGAAGTCGTTCAGGGTGCGCTCGAGCATGTCGTAAATGTCTTCATGCGGATCGCGCTCCGGCAACAGCCGCGCCAGCGAGGCCAGATGCGTCACGCCGTAGACCGCGTGCGACGACGCCAGCACGGTGGCCGCGCGCAGCCTGGTGCCCTCCATCACATAATAGCCGAGATGCTCGTCGAGCCGCGCCCGCCACACCGCGCGCACGCTGTTGCCGGGCTGCAGCATGGGGCGCATCCGTTTGCCGGAGCCGCCGCGCACCAGGCCGAGGTGGCGGCCATGGCCCCGCGTCAGGAGTTCGACGATGGCGCTGGATTCGCCATGCCGCCGCACCCCCAGCACGATGCCTTCGTCAGTCCATTCCATGGGTCAGAGCTTACAGGATTCTGCGGGGGCGCGCAGCCATCTAACCGCCGTCATTCCGGGGCGATACAAAGCATCGAACCCGGAATGACGATTGCTACGCGTTGAACCAGCCTTGCGCGTCGCCGGTAAAGGAAAAGAACAGCCCCGCGGCGGTCAGGGCGCATGAAACGATTTCGATACCGCTATCGAGCTGCAGGCCGCTCTCGCCGATGATCTGTAGCAGCGAGATGACGGAAAGCGCCAATGAGGCGACCAGCGCCCATCGCGGCCAGCTTTTCCGCCGCTGCGCGGCGAGCCAGACGAAGTAGACCAGCAACAGAATCAGGCCGGCCGCCATCACGGTGCCGGTCATGATCATCGATTCCGTCATCTCGGCGCTCGGCGTTCGATCCTGGAACGCGACCGACAACGCGTCGAGCGTCAGCGACAGATACAGCAGCACTTCGAACCACAGCACATTCTTGGGAACGGTCATCGGGAAGCCGGCTATTCCTTCGGGAACTCAAGTCCCATTTCACGGTAGCGGTTGGGGTCGTCGCCCCAGTTTTCGCGCACCTTCACGAACAGGAACAGATGCACGGGCACGCCCACGATCTCGGCGATTTCCTTGCGCGAATCCGCGCCGATCGACTTGATGGTGGCGCCGCCCTTGCCGAGCACGATCTTGCGCTGGCTTTCGCGCTCGACAAAAATCGTCTGCTCGATGCGGATCGATTTGTCCTTGCGCTCGGTCCAGCTATCGGTCTCGACGGTGGATTGATACGGCAGTTCCTGATGCAGCTGGCGGAAGATTTTTTCCCGCGTGATTTCAGCCGCCAGATGCCGCATCGGCGCGTCCGACATCTGGTCCTCGGGATAATGAAACGGCCCCGGCGGCACCATCTCCGCCAGCGTGCGGCGCAGGTCGTCGACGCCATCGCCTGACAGCGCCGAGACCATGAAGGTCTTGGCGAAACTCAGGCGGTCATTGGCTGCCTTGGTCAGCGCCAGCAGTTTTTCGCGCGGAACCAGATCGATCTTGTTCAGCACCAGAATTCGCTCATGACGAACGGTCGCGACCTTGGTGAGGATGGCGTCGGCCTCCTCGTCGATTCCCGCCCGGGCGTCGAGCAGCACGCAGACCAGATCGGCGTCATGCGCCCCGCTCCAGGCGGTGGACACCATGGCGCGATCTAATCTCCGTTTGGGCAGGAAAATTCCGGGCGTATCGACCAGGATGATCTGTGCGTTGTTCTCGATCACGATGCCGCGGATCAGCGCCCGCGTGGTCTGCACCTTGCGCGAGACGATCGTGACCTTGGAGCCGACGAGAGCGTTGACCAGCGTGGACTTGCCGACATTGGGGGCGCCGATCAGCGCGACAAAGCCGCAGCGCGTGGCCGCCGGCGCGGCATCGTCAGAGGCCTTATCCATCATTGTTGCCGCCGCTGACGCCTTCGCGCTCAATCATGACCGAGGCCGCGACCTTTTCGGCAGCGCGCTTGCTGCCGCCGACGCCTTCGGCCGGCGCGAGCCCCGGCAAATCCACGGCGACGCGAAACTGCGGATCGTGATGCGGCCCGGTGCGCTCGACCTCGCGATAAACCGGGGTCGGCAGGCCCTTGCCCTGCGCCCATTCCTGCAGCACCGTCTTGGGATCGCGCAGCGGCCGCCGCGGCTTGCGCATCCGCTCGGTCCAGTTGCGCTCGACGAACTGCGCCGCAGCAGCATAGCCGCCGTCGAGAAACACCGCGCCGATCACCGCCTCGCAGATATCGCCGAGCACGGATTTGCGCAAGCGCGCGCCCGCCCCGGCGCCGACCGCGCCCAGCTTGATGTCATCGAGCAGTGCTAGCGACTTCGCCACATCAGCGCAGCTCTCCTTGCGCACGAGATCGGCGAGCCGCTTCGATAGTTCGCCTTCATCGGCATTCGGGAACGCGCGATACAACATGTCGGACACGATCAGCCCGAGCACATGGTCGCCGAGAAATTCCATACGCTGGTAGCTGTCACCGCGCTTGCGCGCGGATTTCAACGCGGAAACGTGCGTGAAGGCGGTGGCCAGCAGGGTGGTATCGGCAAACTTATGCCCGATCCGCGCCTCGATCGCGGCAGCCGCCGCCTTGGCGCTGATCTTGCTGCGCTTCTTCTTCGCAGCCGCGGGTTCGCGGCCGGCGTCAGGCTGAGGACTGGCTTCGCCTGACGGCGACGATGCCTGGATATCAGGTGATTCGTCGTTCATCGCACGATTGAGAATATGCGATTCCAGCGCACCGCCGTGGGCCAGCGCCAGAACATCCAGGCGTGTTCGCCTTCGGCAATGGAGAAGAAGATCATCTGGGCACGGCCGACGATATTCTCGAACGGCACGTAGCCCACCGCCGACTGCACGCGGCTGTCGGTGGAATTGTCCCTGTTGTCGCCCATCATGAAGAAATGACCGGGCGGCACGGTGTAGACATTGGTGTTGTCGTAGAAACCGTTGTCGACGCAATCCAGCGACTCATAGCTGACGCCGTTCGGCAGCGTCTCCTTCCAGCGCTTCACCCGCGCGGTGGCGTCGGATCCGCAGGGATCCTCGCCGATGAAATCGCTCAGGCGCTCGCGGGTCACCGGCTTCTCGTTGATGTAGAGCAGCCCCTCCTTCATCTGGATGCGGTCGCCGGGCAACCCGATCACGCGCTTGATGTAGTCGGTGGAATCGTCCTTCGGCAGGCGGAACACGACGATATCGCCGCGCGCCGGCTCGGAACCGAATAGGCGTCCCGAAAACAGCGGCGGCGACAGCGGTATAGAATAGTGGCTGTAACCGTAGGAATATTTCGAAACGAACAGATAGTCGCCGACCAGAAGTGTGGCCTTCATCGATCCCGAGGGGATGTTGAAGGGCTGGAACAGGAAGGTGCGGATCACCAGCGCAATCAACAGCGCGTGGATGACGACGCGGACGGTTTCACCCAAGCCGCTTTCAGATTTTGTCCCGGATGTCACGCTCATCGCTTTCCCGATTCCCGTCCCGGCGCGATTCCCCGCGCGGTGGCAGAACATTTTCCTCACGCGAATCGCCGTTCGCTTCGCGTCGAGAAAATGGTCCTGATTCTGATATTGAGAGCCAATCCCGGCGCTAACCTGAATTCGCTCTGGCTCGGTGTTCCCCCTAGTGTGGTGGTTCGGAGGTTCTCTTCAGCCTCGCTGAAAGGCCCTGAAGAGAACTTCCGAACCACCACACTAGAAATCATTTTTTCCGGTGTCTTTTGAATTCGAAGTTCGCCCCGCTGGCGCAGCGATATAAGCGAACTTCGGATTCAAGACACCAGCCGTTTTAGACGGTTGTTCGCAGCCGCGCAATCAATGGCCTTATCAAAACTTGCTAATCCATTGACAGGTCTAGGATTTTTAGTTTTGCGCCGGCCGCCGGACAGCCCTGCCCAAGCGGGTCACGGTTTGCCCGGATTGACCGCCGAAATTATGACGAAAGCCTGCGCCAACGGCCAGTCATCGGTAATGCTGAGGTCGATCCGCGCCTCATGGCCCTGTGGCGTCAGCGCCTCGAGCCGGGCCAGCGCCCCGCCCGTCAGTTGCATGGTCGGACGGCCGCCCGGCAGGTTCACCACCCCCATATCGCGCCACCAGACGCCACGCCGGATTCCCGTGCCGAGCGCCTTGGAACAGGCTTCCTTGGCGGCGAACCGCTTGGCATAGGTCGCCACCACCATTTTCTCGTTTTTGGCGCGGCGCCCGGCCCTGGCGCGCTCGGCTTCGGTGAAAATGCGGTCGAGAAAGCGGTCGCCGTGACGCTCGATGACCTTGGCGACGCGGCGGATGTCGATCAGGTCGGAGCCGATGCCGATGATCATGGCTTGCTCGCATGATTCTGACCGACAAGGTTTGGACCTTCAAGATTCTTGCGGCCGCGATCCATCGCGGCCCGCATCGCGCGAACCGTCTCGGCGAGGCCGACGAACAACGCTTCCCCGATCATGTAGTAGCCGATATTCAGCTCCACGATCTCGGCCAGGGACGCGATCTTCTCCGCGGTCACATAATCGAGGCCGTGGCCGGCATGGACTTCCAGGCCGGCCGAGCGCGCAAGCGCGCTACCAGCGACGATCCGCTGCCATTCCGCTTCCGCCTTGGCCGCATGACCATCGACCACGGCGTCGCACCAGGCGCCGGTGTGAATTTCGATGACCGGCGCGCGCAGCTCTGCGGCCATTTCGATCTGCCGCGGCTCGGCTGCGATGAACAGCGACACCCGGACGCCGGCATCGTTCAATCGCGCGATGAACGGCGCCAGCGCGTTGTGCTGTCCGACCACGTCGAGACCGCCTTCGGTGGTCAGCTCCTGGCGGCGCTCGGGCACCAGGCACACCGCATGAGGTTTGGTCGCAAGCGCGATGCCCAGCATGTCCTCGGTCGCCGCCATCTCGAAATTCAGCGGCTTTGAGATTTCCGCCTTCAACCGCGCCATGTCGTCGTCGCGGATATGGCGGCGGTCCTCGCGCAGATGCGCGGTGATGCCGTCGGCGCCCGCCGCGATCGCGACAAGCGCCGCTCGCACCGGATCGGGATTGCGGCCCGCCCTCGCGTTGCGAAGGGTGGCGACGTGATCGACATTGACTCCGAGGCGCAGCGGAGGATGGGGCATGCAGGACTCGCGGGAAGTCAGAATTGCATTTCCCTCATCCTGAAAAGCGGCGTCTTGGCCGCGTCTCGAAGGATAAGGAGATGCATTGTGACCTCATGGTTCGAGACGGCGCAAGAGCGCCTCCTCACCATGAGGGGATAAGCTGCGCGTCTGACCCTATCCATTGACGCGTTCGACCCGTGCGACGACGGCCTTGGCGCGCAACTGGGCGATAATAGCGCTGAGATGCTTCAGGTCATAGACCTCAAGATCGATGGTGAGCTCGGTGAAATCCTGCGAGCGCCTGGACATGCTGATGTTGTCGATATTGCCGTCATGTTCGGCGATCACGGTGGCCACCTGGGCGAGGCTTCCGGGCTCGTTGACATTGTCGACGAGAATCCGCGCCGGGAAGCGCTGCGGCGTCGATTCGTCGACATCCCAGCGCACGTCGAGCCAGCGCTCCGGCTCCTCCTCGAAATCCTTCAGCGCCGGCGACTGGATCGGATAGATCGTGATGCCCTCCCCCGGCGAAACGATCCCGACGATGCGGTCGCCCGGCACTGCGCCGCCGTTCGGCGCGAACTTGACCGGCAAATCGGAATTGATGCCGCGGATTGGAATTGCGGACGGGCTACGCGCCGGGTCGGGCGGCGATTTCAGCTTCAGCTTGACCGCGAGGCTCTTTTTTGCGCCGAACCGCCCGATGCGTTCTTCCTTGTAGTCGGGATACATCGCGCGGGCGACGTCGGAGGCCTTCATCTCGCCGCGCCCGACCGCCGCCATCACGTCGTCGATCGAGGCGCGCGCCAGCCGCGGCAGCGCGCCCTTGAGCTTGTCGTCGGCGTATTCGATTTTTGCGCGCACGAACAGCCGCTCGACGATGCGGCGGCCGAGGCCGGCATATTGATCGCGAACCGCGGTGCGCGTCGCGCGCCGGATCGCCGCCCGCGCCTTGCCGGTGACCGCGAGCGATTCCCACGCCGATGGCGGCGCCGCCTGGGCCTCCGAGGTCAGGACCTCCACCTCGTCGCCGTTCTGCAGTTCGGACGACAATGGTGCGAACTTGCCGTTGATCTTGCACCCAACTGCGCTGTTGCCGACATCGGTGTGCACGGCATAGGCGAAGTCGATCACATTGGCCTGACGCGGCAGCGCGATCAGCTTGCCCTTCGGGGTAAAGCAGAACACCTGGTCGTGAAACAGCTCCAGCTTGGTATGCTCGAGGAACTCTTCCGGGTTGGCGCTTTCCGACAGAATTCCGATGGTGTGGCGCAGCCAGGCGAAGGCGTTGGATTCGCGCTTCAAGAGTTCGGTCGGCGAACCGACGCCATCCTTGTAGAAGGCGTGCGCGGCGATGCCGAATTCCGCGATCTGATCCATTTCCTCGGTGCGGATCTGCAATTCGACGCGCTGGTTGCCGGGGCCGATCACGGTGGTATGGATCGAACGATAGTCGTTCTGCTTCGGGGTCGAGATGTAGTCCTTGAACCGGCCGGGCACCACCGGCCAGGTGGTGTGCACGACGCCGAGCGCGCGGTAGCAGGCTTCGACGTCGCTCATCACCACGCGGAATCCGAAGATATCGGACAATTGTTCGAAGCCGACCGACTTGCGCTCCATTTTGGTCCAGATCGAAAACGGCTGCTTGCGCCGGCCGTAGACATGCGCAGCGACCCCGTTCTTTTGAAGATTCTTGGAGAGCTGGCTTTCGATTTCGCCGATCAGGTTGCGGTTGCGGTCCGCCAGCGAATCCAGCCGCTGCATCACCACCGCGTAAGCTTCCGGGTCGAGCGTACGGAACGAAAGATCTTCCAGTTCTTCCCGCATCTCCTGCATGCCCATGCGGCCGGCGAGCGGCGCATAGATGTCGAGCGTCTCCTCGGCGATCCGGCGGCGTGCCGTGGGCGGCACGAACTCCAGCGTGCGCATGTTGTGCAAACGGTCGGCGAGCTTGATCAGCAGAACGCGGACATCGTCGGCGATCGCCAGCAGCAGCTTGCGCAGGTTTTCGGCCTGCTTGGCCTCGCGCGACACCAGCTCCAGCCGCTTCAGCTTGGTGAGACCTTCCACCAGCGCGCCGATCTCGGGCCCGAAGATATGGTCGATTTCGGCGCGGGTAGCCTCGGTGTCCTCGATGGTGTCGTGCAGCAGCGCCGCGACGATGGTGGCGTCGTCGAGCTTGAGGTCGGTGAGGATCGCTGCGACTTCAAGCGGATGCGAAAAATACGGGTCGCCGGATGCGCGGGTTTGCGTGCCGTGCGCCTTCATGGCGTAGACGTAGGCGCGGTTCAGCAGGTCCTCGTTGGTGTCCGGATTATAGGACCTGACGCGTTCGACGAGATCGTATTGCCGCATCATGCGCGAACGCGGCGACTTGACCGGCTTGGCCGCCGCAGGCGCTGGCACAAGCGGCGAAGGCGCCACGGCGACCGAATCGGTCGCGGCCTGCATCTGCCGTGGGTTGCGGCGCCAATACGCCATCGGATCATTGCCTTCACGCGCGAGCCTGGAATACGGCTCGCTTCATATTACCTGGTGTCTTCTTACCTAGTGCCTTCTCGAGCGAAGCAGCACCCCCATTCGGTCAGGGAAACGCTCGATTTCGGACATCCGGGTGCAGTCTAACGCCAAACCGGCAGCCCTCCGATCAAATCGGAGGCCGCCCCTCGCGGAATTCGTCCGCGCCCGTGATGGACGCATGGTAACCATGAAAACGCCAATAAAAGCAAAGGCCCGGACGAATGTCCGGGCCTTTGGTAAATTGGAAGGGGTTGAGATGCCCCGGGATTGCAATCTGGACGACTCACTCGTCCTCTTCGGGCTGCTCTTCCGGAGGCGCCAGGCCCTCGAGGCCCTTCAGAAGCTCTTCCTCGGTCATGCGCTCTACGGCGACCTCGGTGTCATCGGCATCGACGCTGGCGCCCGCCGACCCGATCAAGGGCACGGTATCGGGTTCCGGCTCGTCCACTTCGACGAATTTCTGCAATGAATGAACCAGTTCTTCACGCAAATCCTCGGGAGAAATCGTTGAATCCGCGATTTCGCGCAGCGATACGACCGGATTTTTGTCGTTATCCCGATCGATCGTGAGCTGTGAACCGGACGAGATCATGCGGGCGCGATGCGCCGCCAACAGGACCAGATCGAACCGGTTGTCGACCTTATCAATGCAATCTTCTACGGTGACGCGCGCCATCGACTGTGGCTCCGTTAAATGGGACCGGGTATGTTGATTATGCCCGGTAGTTATAGGGGTGAGGGGCTTTTCGCAAGGCCAATTTGTGATTTGGCCTCCGCAATCCGCTCTGCTAACCCATCCTTGGGCCTACCAGCCGGAGCATCCGGAGCCGTGACAAACGGCTGTTCGGACAAGAAAACGCTTCATTGCGTCGTCAAAATTACACATCTATTGCCCTTGCCTCTCCCTATTTGCGGTGGCGTCCTTCCAGACTAATCCGCCGGACTTTGGCAGTATCGTTCCTTAAAATGCGCGGCCCGCTGCCGCTGCGCCAAAAACGTTTACCAACAACAACCACGCGAGAAACTGAATGTCCCCTTCCACCAACAAAATCGCGCTCTTTATCGATGGCGCCAACCTTTACGCAACTGCCAAGACGCTCGGTTTCGACATCGACTACAAGCGCCTGCTCAAGGAATTCCAGAGCCGCGGGACGCTGCTGCGCGCGTTCTATTACACCGCGATCATTGAAGATCAGGAATATTCGTCGATCCGCCCCCTGATCGACTGGCTCGATTACAACGGCTACACCGTCGTCACCAAGGCGACCAAGGAATTCATCGACGCCAGCGGCCGCCGCAAGGTCAAGGGCAACATGGATATCGAGC
>ODAK010002483.1_pt1 | contig 19446 bp, 16 predicted proteins | sample 1539591 | NCBI WGS metagenome assembly ODAK01 (sample SAMEA3539303, study PRJEB22396) | soil metagenome | biome: tundra; feature: field; material: soil | place: USA | collected 2010-05 | depth 0.15 m | reverse complement strand
GAGATTGGTCAGTGACTGGAGTTCAGACGTGTGCTCTTCCGATCTCATAGTTGGGTGACTTGTCATCCAGCCACCAGCCTGCCAGGGCGCCACCCACGAGACCGGCAGATCCGCCGAAGAAGGTCGCCGTCCAGTCGTGACTTAGCGCCATCGCGAGCGTGGCACCCTCGACGTCGCCGATCCACGTCGCGCCGATGCGAAAGAGCGCAAGGTTGTCGCGGATGTATTCCGGCACGAATGGGGTTGTCGACGAAAGGACGCCTAGGCCGATGCCGCCAGCAAGCACGCCGGCACTTAGAACCGGCAAGTTCAAGGAAAGTGGTGGGGCGTCCTTCCCAGTCACCCTCTGCGTAAGCACCGCCAATCCGCCGCCCACTGCACCGATGCCCGTCCAAAATCCAATAAGCTCGGGCCGCCCCGAACGCTGCACGTAGGTGAGCGGAAAGTCGACCACGCGACTTTCCCCCGGCGCGAGCGCAATGGTTTCGCGCTTGGACTGGTAATACGACGCCTCGGCGTAGATTTCGTAGTTGCCGGGCGGCACATCCTGCACGTACGGGTTCTGCGTGCGGTTGCCGCGCACAAAAAGCGCAGCGTTCGGCGGCGTCGTACGAATCGTGAGATGCGCAGGAATGGGCTCTAGCTTGAAAAACAGCGGCTTGGTCTCGGCCACGTCAATGGATAGCTCGCGCATCTCGCTGCTGAAGTTCACTTTGCTGACGGTGATGTGATAGTGACCGCGCGGCACGCGGAATTCGTTGGGCGCTTGCCCGACCACTGTCGCTCCATCGCCCTCGATGCGAACCTCCACGTTGTCCGGCACCGTGTTGATGGCGAAGACGCCTGGACGACGATTGATGGCCTCGAGGCGCAAACGCGCGAGATCCGCGAGCTCGCCCTGCTTTTGTTCCGCCAAGTACGCTTCGTAGCTCACGCGCGCGCTAACCAGCTGGCCCAAGTGGTACTCACACTGGGCAATCATGAAGACGTTTTCCTTCTTGGGGGCGAGTTCGTTGGCCAGCTGGAACTCGACCAGCGCCTGTTCTTTGTTTCCCGCTTCGAACAAGCTCACGCCGGATTCGTAGTGCTTATGCGCGCGTTCGAGCGCGGAAGACTCCTCGGCCCTTGGCGAAGGACCGGGAAGCATCAGAAGCAAGACCAGGGGGGCGAGAAATGCGCGCACTACGGAGCCTTCGGCTCAGTATAGGGTGACGGCGCAATTTTGTCGTCCGCCTTGCTCTTCTTGGTCGGCGGCGCGGATTGCGGCACGACGGCGACGGCCGGACGGACAGCCTGGTGCCCCTTGATCGGTCGTCTCACGTGCTCGCTCGGCACAACGGAGGCTGCTTCGACGACGGTGGAACGAGACGGATTGGCGACTTTCGGCGGCTGGTTCACGAGGGCCGTCGACGGCGTCGGCGATACTCTCACGGCGGACAACGTCGGTGCCGGTCGGCTTCCGCGCGCGAGCACGGCCGCAGTACCGATGCCGAGCACAAACACGGCAACGACGGCGACCTGCCATGCCCAGCCGTGGCTCGACGGTGGAGGGATACTTGGTCCCTCGCCCGTATCCGCAACGAGCGCCGCATCCATGTCGCCGGCAAGCACACGTTCGAGATCGCGCTCGAAGTCAGCCATGTCCTGGTAACGCTGATTGCGATCCTTTTCAAGCCCGTGCATGACCATGCGGTCGACGGCTTGCGGAATGCCTAGCTCGGGCCGCAACGCCGACGGCGGCTGCACCTCTTTGCTTTGAATCTGCGCGATGACGCCGAGGTAATTCGACCCGCGGAACGGCAGCTCACCGGTCAGGCATTCGTAGAGGATGAGCGCCGTGGACCAAATGTCGGCGCGGGCATCGATGTCCTCTTTGCCACCTGCCTGCTCCGGCGACATGAAAAGCGGCGTGCCCAGCACGGCGCCCGTGCGGGTCAGACGCTGCCACTCGCTCCCCTCTTCTTGCGTATGCACAGCCTTCGACACGCCAAAGTCCACAACCTTGACGAAATCCAAGTCGCCGCGACGAACCAGGTACACGTTTTCGGGTTTGACGTCGCGATGAACGATGCCTTTGCGATGCGCGGCCCCGAGGGCGCTCGACACTTGCTTGACGATGGCCAAGCTGCGCTCGACCGGCAAAGGAGCGTCGCGCATGACGAGCTCGGAAAGCGGCTCGCCCTCCAAATACTCCATGACCACGAACGCGCGGCCGTCGCGGGTGGTGCCGAAGTCGGTGACGTCGACGATGTTCTGGTGACCGATGGAGCTGGCCAGCCGCGCCTCCTGCAAAAGGCGCGCGATGAACTCCTCGTTCTCGAGGAATTTCTCCAGCAACACTTTGATGGCGACGCGCTTGCCGATGATGCTGTGGCGGGCTTCGTACACCGCGCCCATGCCGCCTTCGCCGATGCGCCGAACGATTTCGTAGCGCTCGGCAAGCGTGGTGCCAACGAGTGCATCGAACTTCGCCGCTGGCGCAGGTGCGGCGTCCGCCTCGGCGTGCGGCACTGTATTCATCAGCGAAGGATCGGTCTCGCTCACGTTGTGGCGCATTGTAGCGCCGAAACTTGGCGACAGCAGGCGGCAATCGCAGTCTGGCGCATGCTCTTTTGGCATGGCCGTGGTAGGAAACGCGCCATGCCCACCTATCGTTCACGCACGTCGACCTCGGGCCGCAACATGGCTGGTGCACGCGCTTTGTGGCGCGCGACCGGCATGAAGGATGGAGACTTCAGCAAGCCCATCATCGCCGTGGTCAACAGCTTCACCCAGTTCGTGCCCGGCCACGTTCACCTGAAGGATTTGGGCCAGATGGTGGCTCGCGAGATCGAGGCGGCCGGCGGCGTCGCCAAAGAATTCAACACCATCGCCATCGACGACGGTATCGCCATGGGCCACAGCGGCATGCTGTACTCGCTGCCCTCGCGCGAGCTGATCGCCGACAGCGTGGAATACATGGTGAACGCGCACACGGCGGACGCCATGGTGTGCATTTCCAATTGCGACAAGATCACACCCGGCATGCTCATGGCGGCGCTGCGCCTGAACATCCCCGCCATTTTCGTCTCGGGCGGACCGATGGAAGCGGGCAAGGTCAAGCTACCGAGCCAAGCCAGCAACCACGCCAGCCAAGCCGGCCAAGAAGTCCACGTCGACTTGATCGACGCCATGGTGAAAGCTGGCGATGAGAGCGTATCCGACGCCGACGTGGCCGAATACGAACGCTCGGCGTGTCCGACCTGCGGCTCGTGCTCGGGCATGTTCACCGCCAACTCGATGAACTGCCTTACCGAAGCGCTCGGCCTGTCGCTGCCGGGCAACGGAACGCTGGTCGCTACGCATCTCGACCGCAAAGCGCTCTTCCTGCGCGCTGGTCGGGTCATCGTCGAAATCGCCAAACGCTATTACGAAAAGGACGACGCCAGCGTCCTGCCGCGCTCCATCGCGACCTTCGAGGCGTTCCAGAATGCCATATCGCTGGACGTGGCCATGGGCGGCTCGACCAATACGGTCTTGCACCTCCTGGCGTGCGCGCAAGAGGCCGAGGTGAAGTTCACCATGACGGACATCGATCAGATCTCGCGCAAGGTTCCGTGCCTGTGCAAGGTCGCGCCGGCGACGCAAAAGTTCCACGTCGAGGACGTGCACCGCGCGGGCGGCGTGTTCGGCATCTTGGCCGAGCTCCATCGTGCCGGCCTCATCCACGCCAGCGTGCCCACGGTCCACACCAAGACACTTGGGGAAGCCATCACGGAATGGGATCTGGCCACAACCAAGGATCTTTCGGTGCGGACGTTCTATTCGGCCTCGCCTGGCGGCGTTCCCACGCAAGAGGCGTTCAGCCAGGATCGTCGCTTTGATACCCTCGATCTGGATCGCAACGAAGGCTGCATCCGCGACAAGCAGCACGCCTACTCGCAGGACGGGGGCCTCGCCGTGCTTTACGGCAACGTGGCCGAAAAAGGCTGCATCGTGAAGACCGCCGGCGTCGACGAATCGGTCTGGAAGTTCTCGGGCAAGGCGCGCGTCTTCGAAAGCCAAGACGACGCGGTCGAAGGCATTCTCGGGAACAAAATCGTCGCCGGCGACATCGTGGTCATTCGCTACGAAGGCCCCAAGGGCGGCCCCGGCATGCAGGAAATGCTCTACCCCACGAGCTACCTCAAATCGCGCGGCCTCGGCAAGGCCTGCGCTCTTCTCACCGACGGGCGCTTCTCCGGCGGCACCTCGGGCCTTTCCATCGGGCACGTTTCACCCGAGGCCGCCTGCGGTGGCGCCATCGCCCTTGTTGAAGAAGGCGACACCATCGAAATCGACATTCCCGACCGACGCATCAACCTGGCGGTGAGCGACGCAGAGCTTGGTAAGCGCCGCGCCGCCATGCTCGACCGCAAGGCCGCCGCGTGGAAGCCGAAGAACCGCACGCGCAAGGTTTCGCCGGCGCTGCGGGCCTACGCCGCCATGACCACCAGCGCAGACACCGGCGCGGTTCGCGACGTGAGCCAGGTCGAAAAGTAGTCAGAAACTGCGACCGACCAAGGCACCCGTCGTGCCGGGCGAAAGGCTCGGCGCGACGAACCACGCCGACGGCAAAGGAGCGGCGTCGCTTACCACCAGGCGACGCATGCCGCGTCCGCTTTCGAAACCGATTGGAAGCGCCATCAGTGCGCCGGCGACCGCGTCCGAGGCCCAGTGCATGCCGCCCGCTCTGTTCGACGACACGGCCAGCATCATGGCCGCCGAGCCCGCCACCAGCGCGACCTTCAACCAATCGCTGCGCGGATAATAGGTCACCAGCGATGCCAGCATGGCCGTGGTCACCGCCACGTGGCCCGACGGCCACCCAGCAATGATGCCGCCACGATAGACGCCCGGACGGAATGTTCGACTGAGCGATTCCATGTCGGGCGCCACGCCAGGCACGTAGTCGTCGTGGGGTGCTGGCCGACCGGTCGCCAGCTTGAGCAAGGTCACGTAACCCAGCGTCGTGCCGGCGGCCTGCAAAACGGCAAACGCCGCCCCCAGCGTTTCGCGATCGTCGGTCCGCCGAGCCACGCCGTAAAGGCCGCTGAAAAGCAGAACCGGTCCCGCGACGCCGAGGATGACGACAGGATACGCAGCTTGGCCCCAGCGCTGATGCTCGTGGAAATAGTTGTGCACGTGCAGATCCACGTCTTGCGTTGTCATGGTCGCCGTCGCGGCGATGGCGCCAAAATGAAACGCAAAGTTGGGTCCGATGAAGGCGCGAGAGAGGTTGCCGGCGAGGCCGTCGAACGGTCCCGGCATCGGTTCGACTGCAGGTTCCACCGTGCGCGCGTCGTCGGCCGCGCGAGCCGGCAGCGCAGCAAGCGCGCAGGTCCAAGCGACGATGACAATTGAGCTCGGCCGAGGCACGACGGATGAATGCTCCCCTACGTGACCACGGCCGTCCAGAGCTGCCGTCGAACCATTGCCGGCCTGCACCCCCGCTGATACCCTTTTCTCTATTGGTCTCTGACAACGCCTGCCAAAGGATGGCCGTGGAATCAACGCAGCTTTCATTCATCGCTCGAACGTGGACTCCATCCTGGCTAACGGTCGTGGTGGCGTCGCTGGTGGCCTGCGCCAGCAACTCGGGTAGCGCTGGTGGCTCCGGCAGCGGCGGCAAGAATAACGGTGGCTCGATAGCCGCGGGCGGCAGCGCGGCCGGCGGTAACATGACTGGCGGCCAGAGCTCTGGTAGCAGCGGCTCGGGTGGCACTGCATCCCAAGGCGGATCCACAGGCTCGGGTGGCAGCGCAACCGCGACCGGCGGCGCTTCGGCTAGCGGCGGAAATCCCGCCTCCGGCGGCAACGCTGCAGGCGGCGCCCCCGCGGCGGGCGGACAAGGCACGGGCGGCAAGGCCAGCGGCGGTGCCATCGGACTAGGAGGCGCGGCCAACGGCGGTAGCACCAGCGCCGCCACCGGTGGTCAGACGACCGGCGGAACATCCGCGACCGGCGGCGCATCCGGCACCGGCGGCACCAGCGGGAGCTACCACCCCTGCCCGACCGACGCCGCCTGCAAGATCATGCCGTTCGGCGACTCGATAACCGACGGCTACAACCAGGACACCCCGGGCGGCTATCGCATCGAACTGTTCAAGCGCGCCCATATGGATGGGAAGAACATCACGTTCGTGGGCTCGCTATCGAACGGTCCCGGCACGGTCGACAGCGTGTCGTTCCCGACCCACCACGAAGGCCACAGCGGCTGGACGATTTACCCCGGTGGAGGTCGCGATGGAATTTCCTATTGCTTGTCAGCCAATGACCTCAAAAAGTGCCTAGCAACCAACAGCGTCATGGCCGAATACAAGCCAGACATCGTGCTTCTAATGATCGGCACGAATGACTGCATCGTTCAGTACGACCTGGCCAACGCTCCCAAACGATTGGGCGATCTCATCGATACGATCTACACCCAGTTGCCGAGCGTCCTGATTGTTGTCGCCCAGCCCATCCCTTCGCGCGGCGACGCGAGCCAAAGCGACGACACCGGCCTCAGTGCTCGTATCAAGACCTACGACGACGCTATTCCCGCTGTGGTTAAGACCCGAGCCGACGTAGGCAAGCACATCTTGCTCGTCGACATGTACACGCCCTTCAATGCTAACAAGGCATCTCTTATCGAAGATCAGTGGCACCCGAACCTGGCTGGCTACGTCGTGCTCGGCGACCAGTGGTATTCGGTGCTCAAGCCGTTGCTTTAGTTACCCCACTGGTCAGAAGCCATTGGCGGTGCTCAAGAACATCTGATCAAACCAACCCGGTTGTGCCCCATGACTTTGGCAGAATACCATCGCACTACCGGCAAGCGATGGCGACGTAATGACGCTCCAGTTGAGCAACTAGCTGGTTACTGGAGCTGACCCGCCACTCAAAGTTAAGGTATCGGTAAGCGCGCTCCCCGAGCACGTTGATCCCACGTGGAACGAGACCGTACAGTCGATGTTGTCTGCTTGTCCCTGCATATAGTCGAATCCGAAGTAGTACTTCGTGCTGGGCTGGGCGACGGCACACTGACTGATCGTTCCAATCCGCAAGTCTGCCTTGGGCTCCGTGCAGCCGCGCGGTCGCAATCGAGGCGCGACTTGGCCAACCCATCGGCCTTGTCTCGCATCGGCGACCATGTGGCCGTCAGTGTGGCGGTCTCAGGATCGCTTTCCAGGGCCGCGCACGTTGAATCCGTTACTTCCACAACAACTCGAACCGAAGCACCATCCGGAATCGAACGCACGGCTGGTTGCTTTCATTCGATTGCGTGGGCAAGCTCCTCGATCAAACGACCAATGCGGAGCCCCTTATGTCTATTGCCTTGACGATGCTGAGTCTCACGATGTCGGCTGCCGTGTCCGGCGGCACGGCTGCACCGCCTTCTTGCTCAGCCGAGATCCTTCGTGATGCTCGTAGTGCTTTTCAGGCGCTGTACGGGGCGAAGAAGTTCGCGCGGGCCGTATCGACGCTCGAACCAGTGCTCAGCGCCTGCGAAACCAGTCTGTCTCCTGAGCTGCGCGCCCGAATCCTCTCTGATTTGGCCATCGCCGCGTTTCATGGCGGCGACAAGAAGCGATGCCTAGCATTCATTGATCGCGTGCCAGGCGGCCTGCCCAGCTCCTCCAACGTCGCGTTTGCCATCGAAAACAATCGCAGGCTGTGCGCCGGCGAAGGTCCGGCGTCAGACGTGCAGGATTGCCGCCGGACCGAGACGACCGACGAGGAGAACCTTTGTGCCGATGCTGTCCGCGAAGGCTCTCACAAGCAGCTCAAGCGTGTGTTGAAGGCCGCAGAGGACCAGCTTCGCGCAACCGCAAAGAACCCCATCAACGTCTGTGGCAAGGAGCTTCAGCGCGCCAACCAAGCGTGGCTCAAGCTCGTTGGACACGATTGCGGTCCTTTGTTCAGATTGGAGTTTGGACCCTGGGGAACGGCGTTCAATTCGGCGCAGGCCGAATGTGAATCGTCCCTTATCAAGCAGTGGACGCAAGAACTTCAGAACCACTTCGCTTTGCCTGGGCATGGCGCGGAGGCGCCGGGAAAGATCGAGCCTTGCTCGGCCCCGAATGCGTTCGAGTGCCCCGCGGTTCGCGAAGCGGAGAAGAAGCGCGAGACTAGAGCCAAGGCCAAAATCGCCGAGAAGCCGCAAACCTACGAGGGAAATGAACTGACGGCAGCCCAACAGATTGCAGACTGGCGCAACAACATCCGTCTGCACGAGAAGCTGTGGTTGGCTTGGCGGGAAGACTGGTGTGTGTCGTCGCTTGCCGCAGAAATGGCCGCCAGAAGTTCTCCTTCCACGCCACCTATTGACGCCCAAGCCGCCTGTCTGGTCGGGGTCAGCGACGCTTTGTCGCCATCTGAGAAGGCGGATCCGGGAAACGCGAAGGTTCTCGCGGTCAGTGAATCTGATGCGAGTTGTGCCCCGCTTCCGCCGAATTCGGGCCTGCGTTTTGACGGACTCTACCAGGCCGAGCCGCCAGCCTCTGAGGCCGGATCGCAACACCCCTGGGTGTCTTATTTGCGCTTCTACCTGGACGGCGCGGTGCTAGTGGCAGCCTCCGACGGAGGACCGCAAAAAGTCGCGCGTTGGTTGGAACGAAGTCACAAGGATTACCCACCAGGCTGCGCAACCGCAGATTCAGGCAGGGTTCGTATCGTCAAGGCGCTTCCTGGGGGCAAGGGCAGGGTCGAATACGACGGGCGGGTGAAGGGCACTGATCTCTTGCTGCACGTGGAGAATCGAAGCAATGGCCACAGGGCTGATGAGATCTATCATTTCGCTCCCGTGCTCTTCGGGAGTGACCCCGGCGGTCGAGTTTTGCCGCCGACCGATGGTGCAAAGGCCAAGAAATAGAAAGAGACACTTCACTCAGCCAAGAGGAAGGAACCCCTTACGGGACTGGGTTGGAACTCCGCAAGGTCTCGACGAACGGCCTCCTCTTGCCCCTTCTGGCGTTTCGGTGGGCTAGGAAGGCCTGAAGTATTCGTTCGGACGGCGAGCTTCGGGCTTGCCACGTTGTCTGCTTCAGCCTTGGCCAAAAGAAGGGCGTAGGGCGCGTCTTTATCAACTACGAGCGGCCAGAAGCGGGCACGTTGAAGGCTGCCCTTTGCGCCCGGCTTGGTGTATTGCCCCGTGAGCTCGAGCATCGTATCGAGCAGGATGCTTTCATGGGGATCTTTCCAGGTCTCTATCGGTATCTCCCATTTGAGGACGCCGCCTTGATCGTCCTCCATCGGCGTGCCGTCCTCGGTCATTAACGTTCCGTCGGCCATGAGCTTGTTCAAAGCATCGTGGAGAATGGGAAGGCCTTTCCCGTTCTTTCCCTTGCTGCCGACGATCAACCCCGCGGGTCGCCAGACATGCAGGCGGAGCGCAAAGGCCATGCCTCGCTCGCTGGTGAAGATGTCAGCCAGCGTCACTCGCTTGCCAGGAGTCTTGCATCCCGCCGGAAGCCAGGCATCGACCTCCGACATGGTACGGATGCCCTTGATGCGCAGAAGGGCGTATTCCCACATGGCCTTGCGGTAATCGGGGCGCGTGCGAGCAGCCATCTGAAGGCGGTACGCAGCTTGCCAGCTGCGCAGCCAACTGCCTTCGGCAAACCTTCCCTTTTCTGGCTGGCGCAGGAATTTGCCATCCTCACCCTTGGTGTACAAGAAGCCGCCATACGTTGCGCCGGGATGCAGTTGTTCGCGCGCATCCGATGCTGCTGAGCCAACCCATCGAGGTCCCCAAAGGCCAAATGTGCTGAAGCACTTTGCGAAAGCATCCGGAAACTTAGCTTCCAACATCGCGATCAAGCCACAGAACTCACCGCCCGACCCATCCGACTTGGGCATCGTCCAGTGGTAATGGCCGGCTGAACCTAAGCAATTGTCCCAGAAATTAACGATGTCCAATCCACCGCCACATTCCTGGGCCGCCACCGCCATGATGGCTCGCCACGTGGACTTATGGTTCGCATCCATCTCGGTCCAGCTCTGCCCCTGCCAGGATTCAGGTGTCAGGCTCGCCTCGGTCCAGCTTTCGGTCGTCTTCGAAATCGGCCCCCCGAAGGGAGGTTTGGCCTGGTAGTGCCCAACGTAGATGGCCTCATTTAGGTGGCCTTCGGGAAAGTCGTAGTGGCCAGAGAAGTCCCAGGCGTACATCTGAACGTCAGGGATCTTCTTTGAGGGCGTGACGACTTCGTCGTGTCCCCAGATGTTCTCGGTATGCACGACATCGCGAACGCGCTTGGCATGCTTGCCCTTGGGCTTCTTCTTCTCCTTCTTGCCGGTCTCGCCTTGATTCTCTGGGCCGGATTCATCCTTCATGCGAAAGGCCTGAATCACCAGCGGACAGCGATACTGATGATCCAGCCAGTACTTGATCGTCGCGGCGGTCTTTTCGGTGACCACGCCACTGGGATGTTCGTCGAGGATCTGGTCGTTCTTCTTCGCCGACAACGTGGACAAGTACTTGCCCTTCGTCTTGCACTCCTCTTCGCTGGGCTTCTTCTTCACGTCCTGCGCAGCCACGTTGGGCATGGCGGCGGCGATCTGAAATTCCCGGACAGCCCATTCCGTGCGCCAGTCGAAGGTATCCGACTCTTCGGGCTCGGCGACGCCATCTACGTACTGGCGAGGGAAGACCCAGAATCCCAGGGCCCAAAGATGTCGCCGCAGTTTTGCAACCATCCTGGTGTCTTGGTCCTGAACGTTGGCTGAACCTGTTCCGGTTGCGACGGCGGTCTTGATGGGCTTGTCGAAGATGACCTTGCGCAGCTCACTGCCGTAGACGGCCGCGAGGGCGCCGCGCATGTCGTGATCGTAAGGCCGCAAGACAAAGCCGCCGTACATCTTGTCCTGGTTGCCAGGCTTGCCCTCGACTGTGGGTTCGGGATGCGACCCCGGGGGCCTGGGCGGAGCTTTCGCCTTGGTGGATTTCGGCGCTCCCTTGGATTTCCCCTTGGCCTTGCGTTCAGGCTTCGTCGTTGCAGCCTTGGGCCTGCTCTTCTTCTTGACGGTGTTGCGTCCCGGACTCACGGTGTCACCTCTCCGTCGGCGTCGGTGTCATCGTCTTTCTCCGTGCCATCGCTGTTGTCGATGTCATCTTCGTCTTCCCAGTCATCGTTGTCCCATTCAACCGGATCCGTATCGGCGTCGTTCTCTACTTCATCGGAGGACTCATCCGCGCTTTCATCGTCAACATCACTGGCGGCGTCCTCGCTGACCGCAGAATTCTCGGGGGTCGTGTGGTCGGCTTCGCAGTCACCCGTGTCGTCGTCGTCATCGTGAACCCACGCGAGGGCGTTTCGGAGATCGTCGTCGACTTCATCGGACAAGGGCAGACCGTACTCGCGGCGAAATCGCACGATCGCGCCTTTGGTAACATTACCGAGATCGCCGTCGATTTCGCCGTCGTAGTAACCGAGGTTCGCCAGGCGAGCTTGAACTCCGGTGATCTCCGTGCGGGGATCCAGCCCGCCCAAGTCGAGCTGATAGGTGACAAACGGGTCGTCGCCGTCGCCGCAGAAAAGCTCCACGCTTACTTGGGTCGCGTTGGGAGGCAGGTCGATCTCTATCGTGCCGTCCGCGGCTAACTCGCCCTCGAAGAGATCATCACCTGCATCCGGCGTGGCCCGGAACATTATCGGCTCTTCGTTTTCTTCCGCTTCTGCGAATCGGACCCGGAGCATTTCGGGTGAGATTTGCAAGACGTACTCTGCTTTGCCACCTTGAACCTGCGCCACGCGAGCCAGCTTGGATGGAATGGAGACCTCGTCGCCTGGAAACAGAATGTGCGCGTTACGCAGCCCCCTCAAGCCGGCGTTCCCAGCGAAGCTCCAGATCGTCTGCCAGCGGGCAAAACCTTTCTTGCGTGCGATGGTCGGCAACCGGTCGCCCTGCTCGACTTTGTAGCGGGACACTTCGCCCCGCTCTTTCTCTGGGGACAGAGCAAGGGCGCCGTCGCCGTCCCAGTCGGCGCCGTCCAGCTCCGGAAAGGTCACCACGAATACGCCCGGCGAGGAACTCTTGGCCTGGCCTCGGCCGTCCTTGTCCAGCTTACCGCTCACGCTGCCCCCGTCGGGCATGTCGATCTTGAAGGCCACGCCTTCTTTCGGTTGCTGGTTCAAATCCACGACGTGGATCTCTAGCGCAGCGTTGTCTATCATCGCCCGCAGTTGCGATGGCGAAATGGCCGCTTCTTGATTGGTCGATGCCGCCTGATGCGCACGAATTCGCCGCAACAACACCAGCCCATTCGGTGCTAGTGGGGGGCGCCAGTCGGGCGACAGACCCTCGCTAGCCTTGCCGAGAAGGCTTGCCAGATCGCCCGCCATGCTGGGCTTCCTGCCTATCCGGTCGAGCGTGCGGTTGGCATCGTCATGCGCAACGACCTCGAAGCTGTCTCGATCGGGTGTTCCGCTCAGGTCAGCGCCTGGGATGAGCTTGAATTGCCGACCGGCATCGTTCAGTCGACCCCGAGTCTTGGCGTCGATCTGCCTCACGAGATGACGTTGCTCGGCGAGTGCGTCGGTCACCGTAGCGATTGCGTGACCTTTGCGCAGACCCACCAACTCACCGCGATGGATGGCCTGGGCGACAGTTTGGATGACGTCCTCGTCGCCGAACCGGGTCGAATACGGGCTGACCAAGCGGCTTGCGACGGCGAAGGCACGCAACTGCCAAGCGAGACGCTGGCTTTGCTGCTCGAATTCCCAGAGTGTGATCCAGTCGCTGACCCTTTCGAATTCACCTTTGGTGCACAGTCGAAGTGCATCTATCAAAAGGACGAGAACGATGCGCCTGTCGTCGTCGCCAACCGAGACTGAGGTAAACGAGAACGAGGTGAATGAGAGGTGGGGGCATCCAGGGTCCATCACGCGTCCAGGCACGATCGAACGTTACCCCGGCATCCAAATCCCAACAAGACGCTTCAGGTGTTCACTGTGGTGTGCGCGCAGGGCAGACGCTAGCCCATGCAGTCGGATGAGAATGAACTCCCGCGTGCGGCAAGTTACGGGCGAAGAACCAATTCGCCAAAGTCCTTGTCGGCTGCGACCAACACCGATTCTTTCTCTCGGGCTAGCGCCAGTACCGGTTCATCCGCGATACCATGTGCCAGTTCAGCGACATGAGCGACCTCATATTCAGCGGTACGTAGTCCTTGCACGATGGGACATCAACACACTTATCGGCTACGAAGCGCACGCCTTAGGCCGCGAAGCGCTCGCCTCAAGACCTATGGCGACGCCATTCCAGCTGTGGTCAAATCGTGGGCGGACAAGGGCAAGCACATTTCGATCGTCGACATGTACACGCCCTTCAACTCCATCAAGGCATCTCTTATCGAAGATCAGTGGCACCCGAACCTGGCGGGATACCTTCTGCTCGGCGACCAGTGGTATTCGGTGCTCAAGCCGTTGCTGTGAGCTGGACCCTCCGGTCGCGGACTACACGGCCGACCGGGTGGACTTCCAGCGGCGGGTGCCCCGGGCGTCGGAGGCAACCAGATGTCGAGGGCGGCGCGGCGTAGGCTAGAGCGGGCGCACCCCGATGAGGTGTCCCCAGCGGGTGAAGTCGGCAACATTTCCCGTGAGCAAGGTCCGTATACGGTGGGCCAACATGGTCGCTACGATGTTGGCGTCGTGAATCTGCTTGCCACGCGTATCGCCTACAGCAAGCAAGGTATGCAATTGCTGGGCGACATCCGGGCCGTCTTCAGCTACACGGCACTGCGATTCAATGGTGCGTGCGCGGTCCAAGATGTCGGGCATCGGCGCGTTCCCGGCGAAGAAAGTTTGCGGACGGGACATCACCGACAGGAACTCGTATCGGCGAAGATTCCGTCAGCGGTCTGTGTCGGCATACAGATCCTCGCGGCTTAGGCTTAGCCCTCCCGCCGGCCATTGCGCGCTAGGCAGGGCGAGTTTGGCCCACGATGTGGCCAAGGGCTCGGACGTGACCGCTTCATCCAGGACCACCACGACGCGATGGGAACCGCTCGGCACATCCGAGGGGAAATCCACGACGAGTTGGTGTGCCGCGTTTACGATTCCTGTCGTCTGCAGTGCCTTCATGGGAATTCTCCAGTCCCAAAGTGTAACCCGAACGGCGGCCAAGGCGAATCAAGGATAGCCTCGCGCGGGTGGACTTCCAACAGCGTTCGCCGCGGGCGTCGTAGACGGCCAGAATGCCGAGGGCGGCGAGACCGTCGAGGACTTCCTCGACGTCGGCTTTGTTGACGCCCTTGAAAGCAGCGGCGACTTCGGCCCTGGACCAGTCGGTCGCGCCTTTGGTGACAAGGTCTCGCACGGCCGCGATTTGCTCGGCCAACTTCTTGGGCCAGGCGGCGGCAGCGGGTGCGGCGGCTGAGTCGTCGGGCTCGTCGGAGGTGGAGAGCTTTTCTTGGGTCAACGTTTGGCCCTATCAAGCGGCCTATCGGAAGCCTGGAAAAGCTTCTTCAGTCCTGATACGACTGGCTCAGGGAGCCCACACCACGCTGGCATCGGCCATTCCTGCCGGTTCGGGGTGGTGCCTCCACGTTGGGATCGAGCGTTCCGACTGGCTGGCAGAGGTCGCACCACGCTTTCATCGGCCATTCCTGCTGGCTCGGAATGGTCGATCCACGTCTGGATCGGCCACTTCGAGCCAGGCAGAGGGGCTTTGCTGAATGACACCACCGCCCCTCCGCCCGCCGCCGCGATCTAGGTCGCGGCGGGTGCCGGGGCGCCCTCTAAGCGATTCACCTTTCGAGGCTCGATTTCCCGACATCACTCGGCCGCCACCGGTCCATCATGACCAGCTTCTGCCAAATCTTGCCGATCAGGCCGGCGGTCAGCTCTTCGAGGTCGTCGACGGCGTCGAGGACGACTGGATCGGCGAGGCCCTCGGCATAAAGGGCCGCGACTTTGCCGACCAGCGCGAGCAGCTCGCACGAATAGTCGAGGTAGCGGCGCAGCTCGAATTCACTGAGCGTCCGCTCGGGAGACGAGGCGGTAGGCGGCAGCCCCATGAGGACCGCCTCGGGATCCTTGGTGAGCTGATGCATGTCGACGATGTGCGCGACGGTCCGCAGATTGTGAACCACGCGAAGGGTGCGGCCACGCTTGAGCCGATCTTCAAGCTTCACGAAGAAGAAGACGCCGGTGCCGAGAAAGAAGAGGATGCCGAGCGTCGCCTCGATGGTCTGCATGAGATCTGAGATGGCGTTGACTCGGTAATTGACGTGCAATTGAGGTACGGCGAGGAAGAGCACCGCAAAACCGACCGCCAGGAGCGCGCCAACCCCGATGCGAAGCAAGACGTTCGGACGCTGAAGTCGTGCCACCTCGGTGATGGAGTTGCGAGTGATTTCCACCAGGCGCGCCGCCAGTTTGCTCAGGCTTGCGGTCGGGAATCTCTCGGTGATTCGCTGTCCGAGGCGCTCGGCCGTTCTCAGGATCTCCAGTGCATCTAGCCGTTCATACATTTCGCGGCTCCATCTCGATCATGACTCTTGCCAGGTGGGCACCATCGTAATGCAAAATGGCGATGTCCGCGCCGGAGTTGGTCGTCGGGACGGTCGAGGCTTCCACCAGGCGCCGCGATCCTGACGTGCGTGTCCTGGTTGCGCCCGTGTTCGCGGCACAGCCTGGCGAATCTCGCTATGTTAGCTGAGGGTTTCTGTCGGCACGAGGCTTGCTGTTCAAGCGCGTATGAAGAAAGAACAATCTCGCTTGGATTCAGTTCTTTGGGCTACCGCTTGTCTCTCTTGCCTTGGCTTCGTGGCTTGCAGTGCAGCCTCAGAGTCAGCAACGAGCGACGGCACCTACTCGGCCAGCAGCCCCACGAGTGCAGGCCCCTCGGCACCCGCAAGTTCCGCGGGCGCGTCGGGTGCCGCGGGAACTACGGGAAGCTCTTCGAGTCCAACTTTGACCATGGATCCCACGGCGGCGCCTTCGAAGTCGTCCGAGACGGCCGGCACCGCATCCAATAACGCCTCCCAGACGGGACAACTGACCGCGGGCACCTGGGACGACAACGCCAACTTCGATTTTTTCGCGAGCTATCTGACCACGACCCAGTCCAGCCAACTGCCGGGACTTCCCCTCATCGATCGCTCCGCGCGCATGGTGATCGTGGCGACCACTGCTGCCGGAGAGCCGGTGGCGGGAGCGCAAGTGCGGGTTGCGGACGCTGCCAACCACGTCTTCACGTCGACGACGGGCGCGGAGGGACGCGTGCTGTTTTTCCCCGGCTGGGGTGATATCACCAAGGGCTCCGCGGTGACCATTACGGCGAGCACGGGAAACGATTCCGCAGAGCAGACGACCGTCGCCGCGGCGGGCACCGTCACGCTGGTTCTCGGCCAAACCGCCCGCAGCAACGTCAATGCTCTCGACCTCGCCTTCGTCATCGATACCACGGGCAGCATGGGCGACGAGCTTTCCTACGTGCAAAGGGAGCTCACCTCCATCGTGGGCGGCATCGCCGCGCAATTCCCGACGCTGGTCGAGCGCTTCGCCCTCATCGCCTATCGCGATACCGGCGACCAGTACGTGGTGCGCAGCTTCGATTTCACGACGGATCTGGCGACTTTTCGGAGCAACCTGTCGGCTCAGTCTGCAGATGGTGGCGGCGATACGCCCGAAGCGGTCGACCAGGGCTTGGCCGCTGCCGCAAAGCTGACCTGGCAAACTGGCGCCACCGCGCGGGTGGCCTTCTGGATCGCGGACGCGCCTCATCACGTCGGCCGCGAGAGCGCCGTCGTCGCCGCGCTGCAAGCAGCAGTCAGCAAAGCGGTCCACGTCTATCCGGTGGCAGCGAGTGGCATCGACGATCTTGGCGAGTTCAGCATGCGCACGGCCGCCGAGGTGACTGGTGGACGCTATCTGTTTCTCACCGACGACTCAGGGATCGGCAACTCGCACGCCGAGCCGCACATTCCCTGCTACTACGTCACGACCCTTGAATCGGCCATCCGCCGCATGGTTCTGACCGAGGTCACTGGTTACTACGCCGCGCCTTCAGCATCCGAGATCATTCGCACCAGCGGGAATCCCGAAGGCCAGCAGTGCAACCAGTCGGGCACGGTCTTCACCGTTTGGTGAGCGAACCATAGGGTCCGCCGCCTGACTTGGTTGACACGAAGGAGAATGTTCGGGCACCCTGAATTGCGATGCAGGAAGACGAGCAGAACATTGAAAGCGCGATAGCCCCGCCCCCCGCGGCCGCGCCTGGTTTGCAGGCGCCATTGCCGATTGGCGAACGGAGCCTCCGCCTGCGAAGGATCGTGTTCGCGCTCTGGGCGCTTGCGTTCGTGCCCGTCTTCGCCGCGCTCCGCACGGTTCTAACCGCGTCTCCGGTTTGGCGCAGTCTGATAGGCACCGCTGTGTTCTCAGCGCCAGCTGTGGCAGCCCTTTGGTTCCTCGGCCGCGAGAAAAATCGGACGCTCGGCGTCTGGCGGATCGTCTTTGTCGTGTGGGCGTTGCTTCTTCTGCCATTGCTCCTCAGCGTCGCCGATGGCCTCGCGGCGGAAGGATGGCCGCGCGGCAAATTCAACAAAGCCATCGCGCGCATGCTGATTTCGATTCTTATTCTGACGGTGCCCGCGTTCCTCACTAGCCTTTGCGCGTTGGTCAGGACCTATCGCTTGGCGAGCACGCTGGCGCTCGTCACAGGACTGGCTTACCTGGTCAACGGTGTCCTTCTGATCCGCGAAACGGCGCCAGCGAAAGGTTTGCGGCTCCGCTTCGAGAGCGTGCTCGATCTCATCCTGTTCGGGGCTCAAATGGGAAGCTACCTGTCGATACCGATGGGGGTAGCACTCACCGTCGGCGGGATCATGACTTTTCGAGCTGCTAGGGCCCGAGCAAGAACCTACTGAAACGACATCTCGGTTAGGCAAGGGTTCGAGACCGTCGTGGTAAGCAGGGCACTGAGCTCGCAGGGCGACCTTCCCAACGCATCGCTTCTCAGCCACGGTCACAAGTCTTCCCACCGTGTCTATGACCGACCTTCGGGCACCTAGTCTAGAAAGGTGAACTGAAGTGGGCCGACGAGGACACTTCACACATGGGTGCTGCGACTATTGCCGCTGCGCCCGTGGGTGCCGGGTCACACTAGCCAACCGAACTGATCATCAGCATTGCCATTGGGGAGGCCGCGATGAAGCGTTTCGAACAAGCTTTGTCTTCTGTAGCTAGCGCATTTTGTGGGTGCTTTGTAATGGCTTGCAGCGTCACGCCATCGGTCGGTAACGGAGGTGGCGCGGCAGGAAGCTCGTTCGCTGGCGGGGGAGGATCTCCGTCGAGTGCAGGCGGGAACGTCGCTGCGAACCAGGGCGGCGCCGCGGGAGGCCCGGTCTTCGTGCTACCCGACGCATCGACGGCCCCGGCCGACGCCGCGGAACCAGATAGCACCGCGGTCCCCGCGTCCGGGGATGCGAACTGCGGATCCACGCAAAGCAAGCTGGAGAAGAAGCCAGCGGATCTTCTCTTGGTGCTCGATCGCTCTTCCTCGATGGGCGAGGCGATGGATTCCTCGAGCAATTGCTCGGCTGGCTCGACGACCTGTTCGCAGCGATGGGCCACGATCACTTCCTCGCTGGGCAAGGTACTGACCTCTTCATCCAAGGACTTGAATTGGGGACTTAAATTCTTCTCGTCGCCCTCGACAACCGGAGCGGGCGGAAGAGGCGGCTTTGGTGTGGACAATTGCGGCGTCTCAAGCGGCGTGGAGGTGTCCATCGGCCCTGGGAAGACGGACGCGATACAAACGCAAATCAGCGCCGCGGGGAATGCAGGCTACACACCGACCCGTGCAGCCATCGACGCCGCGGTTGCCTATTTGAAGACCGTCAACGACGGCAACAACAAGTTCATCCTGCTTGCGACCGACGGCGAGCCCAACTGTGGTTCGGGCGGTCTTGGCAGCACGTCGTCGGATCTGGACGCGACCTTGACGGCGGTACAAAACGCGGTCGTAGCTGGCTACAAGGTCTACGTCATCGGCGTGGGCACGGAAACGGGTAACCTAACCGGCCTGGCGCAAGCAGGCGGGACTGAGAAGTTCTACTCGGCCCTCACGCCAGAAGACCTGACCGCCGCTCTTTCCACCGTCGTAAGTACCGTGACGGCGGGCTGCACGTATGAGCTGCCTTCGCAGCCCGTCGCGCCGGACGCCGTCGGCGTCTATGTCGACAAGTCTGTGATTCCCCAAAGCGACACCGACGGCTGGAGCTACGCGCCGGGCAGCAGCACGACCATCAACATCCACGGCAGCACCTGTGATGACCTGAAGAGCGGCCAGAAGACCCAGGTGGAGATTTTCCTGCCTTGCAAGGCCTCGGAGCCCATTCCGACGATCATCCGTTAGGGACCGGCCGTCTCTCCCCACGTTTACGCCTATGGATCCCACACAAGTCGCAGTGCACCAAGGGACGGGGAGGGGATCGACAGC